>Ga0315289_10006385_pt1 | contig 17331 bp, 8 predicted proteins | sample YL17G11_40_MG_FD_203452 | JGI IMG/M metagenome (GOLD analysis project Ga0315289, IMG submission 203452) | Sediment microbial communities from Yellowstone Lake, YNP, Wyoming, USA - YL17G11_40 | ecosystem: Environmental > Aquatic > Freshwater > Lake > Sediment | place: USA: Wyoming | collected... | reverse complement strand
TCTAGAATTAATAGGGGGTTGGCGATGTGGAAATCCAGATTGATGAGAAAGAGTTTAAGATGTTCCTTACCTGGTATAAGAATGACCCATTGGAGAACGATTTGGCTAGGGTTAGAATAATGGAGAAGCGTGCTAGGACAAATCCAGACTTGGGGTATTATAGGGCCTTTACAAACCACATTGGTGGTGACCTAGAGCCACTTAGACAGAGGGCTAAAGAGATGAGAGAAGAAGAACTTGCAGCATATTAAGGTAGGAGGTAAGTCTTGAAGGCAGGTGCTATACTAATCCTCTTGTGTGTTGCTGCTTCTATACCTATTGTCTTTGCTTTTATGCCAGTCCTTCATACTTTCTCCAATATGACATTGGCTGGAAACTTTTCTGCAGAGCCCCTCCAGCAATTCTTTAACCTAATGCCTTGGTTGGCTTTAGGGGTTATTATAATCGGTATTGTTCTCTGGAGTAGAAAATAGTGGTTGATACTATAACCCAAGCCCAGGCTAATATTAGGAAGAGAGCTGCTCTTGCTAAGTCTCAGATTAAAACAGAGGCTGCTAGGGCTACTCCTCCACCTCCTCTTATATCCCCAGGTACTATTCCTTCTAGGGGCCTTGTAACAGCACCCTCTGATAATATGACTCCGTGGAAGAATGAGCAACTAGGTAAGGTTTCTTCTTGGGAGCAGGAGAGCATTAAAACGCTTGAGGGTTATAGGAAGCCTTCTGGGCCTCCACAGTATGAGGGTATTACCTCAGAGGAGCAGGCTCTTATAAATGCGGGCTATGGCGTTGATGAGATTAACCGCAGGAGAGAGCTTGTTTCAGAGGCTGCTTATAGTGCTGCTCTTGGTTCACAGGATATAATTACACTTCCTTCCGGTGAGCCAGTTGATAAGGCTAAGTATATGGCCCTTTCCCCAGAAGCTAAGCAGGAGCTTTATAGTAGAGGCATTACTGGATACAATAATTGGGTAGAGGCTGAGAATAAGAGGCAAGCCCAAGAAAGGTTAAATTGGGAATCAGATAAAACTCAGTTACCTAATGGTGATTGGGTTAATGAATTTGAATATAACTCTTTGGATAAGGCTTCTCAGTCTAAGCTAAGGGATTTAGGGGTCAGGGGTTACCAGGTTTGGGCTGAGGAACAGAATGCAAAGGCTGCTGCTGAAGAGGCTAAGTGGAAAGAAGAGAATATAGAGGTAGAGCCAGGTAAGTGGTGCCCTAGAGAAGGAACTGTAGAGGCTCCTGGGTGGAACCAGTTAACTGAATCTCAGCGGCAAGAGGTTCTAGAGACTGGGCAGTACACAGTTGAGCTTCCTCCTTTACCCTCTAAGGAGCAGTTTGACCAAGCATTAAAGGATAAGACTATTCCTGCTGACTCAACATTCTCTGGTGAAGCAGAGGGTGGTGGGTTTCTCTATAGCCTATCCCCCTTGGACCAGTTTAATAAGGACTTAGCAGCTGGTAATATACCAGTGGATTCAGTTTTTAGTGGGTCTACAGAGGATGGGAAGGGCTATTCTTACATTACCCCTCAGGCTCCGGTTGAACCTCAGGAAGTACAGCCTCAGGAAGTACAGCCTCAAGTAGTTAATGTAGTTCCCCCTACTATTGCTAGTAGGTCTCTAGATGTTATAATTAGGACTACTGGGGTTGTGCCAGATAGTAATGGTAGTATTACTCTATCTGCTTCTGATTTGGATAAGTTAAAGGCTGTGTATGGGGAGTATGCACAGACACTATTAGATGATGCAGGTTTTACTTTTCCTCCTTCACCTTACAAGGACTATACCAAGATAACTCCCGTGGTTCAAGCTCAGGATGGAAGAACAATCTATTGGGGTCAGGAGAAGGATGGTAATTGGGTTATTTTATATGACCCTTCTGACTCAGAGGTTAGTAGGTTAAAAGAGCCTCCAACTTCTGAGTTACCTTTTGGATCAGTTATATATCCTTCTCCTGAGACCCAATTCCAGTTTGACTTAATAGCTGGTAAGACTCTTTCTGGCAAAGAGATGCCCCCAGGCTCAGTTTATGGTGGGCCTGCTGAGGGTGGGGGTTACCTGTATTCTTCCCCTACAGAGGTTAGTAGGTTAATTGACTCAATAGTTAAGGATACCGGAGTCAAGCCTAATAGTGAAGGGAGCATAGTTCTATCTCAATCTGGTATAGATAAGTTAAATTCAAAGTATGGTGAGTCCCAGGCTAGTAAGATGCTCACTGATGCAGGTTTTATCTCTACACCAACTCAGGCTCCTTCCTCTGGACTCACTGTAGGAGCAGTACAGAGAATTATTTCAGGCTCTACAGTCCAAGTTGCTCAAGTACCTCCTATAGGAAGCTATCAGGTGGAGTTACCTGGGCCTAATACCCCTAGGACCTCAATGGGTGAGTATATTCCTCTAGACTTCTGGAATTCTCTTAGTCCTGCAGTACAGGATAAGTTGGTCACTTTAGGAACTGACAAGTATAATGCTTGGGTAGACTCTACAGGGGCTATCCAAAACAAGTTGACTCCTTATGCTAAGGGGACCTCAGTTGATATAGGCAAGGCCCTTGCAGATAAGGCAGTTACAGTTGAGGAGCTGCAGGCTTTAGGATACACTTCTCAAGAAATTGACTATGCTAGTACCCAACAAGGCTTGGGCCCTTGGTATAGTTGGAAGAGGCTAGTTCCTGGATATGAGGAGCAGCAGACTTGGAGATTTAAGTCTCCTATGGAGAAGGCTCTTGGGGTTGGGTTAGTAGCATTGGATGTAGGTTTATGGGCCTTTACGGGGGTTGGGTGGTTAGCAAAGGGTGCTATAGTACCCGTAAAGGCAGTGGTTAAGGGGACAACTCTTGCTGTTGACTTGACTAAGACACAGAGACTACTTAATGTTGGTAAAACTTTTGTTGGTACTGCAGAGGGGTTAGTAAAGATGCCCTTCCAGATGGGCAAGACTCTACTGTATGATGTACCAAAGACTCTACTATATTCTGCACCTAAGACTCTTTTATACTCTGCACCAAAAGCCCTACTCACTAGTTCTAGTAGTAGTTTTGCAAAGGAAGGCTTGGTTGCAAGTTCTAAAAGAATCCTATCAGCTGTGGTAAATCCAGGAAGACCCCTTATGGATATAGGTCATGCTTTAGGAGAGTCCACTTTAGGGTACCCTATAAAGCATCCCATTGCTACTATGAAGTCTTTGGGTGGCTTGGCCACTGGGTCTAGAATTATCCCCATAACTCCTCTAGGTTTAGGCACTGGTTTAGCAAAGGTATCAATACCTACTGTTCTTGGTAAGACTACTTCAGGTGCTGGAAAGCCCGTTGTAGGGGCCCCTACAGTAAGTTTACTTGGTAAGCCTGCTGTAGGAGCATCTACAGTAAGTGCATCAACTAACACTGTGCTTGGTAAGACTATATCAGAGGCTACTACAGCAAGGTCATTAACAGAAAGTGTACTTGGGAAGCCTGTTGTAGGAGCTGCAACTGTAAGGGTATCAACTGTGGAAACTGTGCTTGGTAAGACTGTGTCGGGGGCTACTACTGCAAGGTCATCTACACTAACTGTACTTAGTAGGACTATTCCAGGAGTATCTAAGCCTGCTGTGAAGGGGTTGAAGACTGCTGTGGGGGCCCCAACAAAGGTAACTGTATGGGAAGGTGTATCAGTTGCTAATAGGCCAATTATTGGTAAGACAGGGTCCAAGTTTGTACTTGGTTCCCCAAAGGAGATTAGTGGTTTAACGGCTGCTGATGTTCTTCCTGGATGGAAGCCTGTTACCTCACTAGAAGCCAGGGTAATAATGAAGGAAGCACCTACTGAGGCTTCTCTCTTTTCTGACCTTGCACATATGAATCTTAAGTCTGTAGAGGGGGGTCCAGTACCTAAGGTCAGTGGATTTTCTGAGGCTGAGTTACTCAAGCCCAAAGCTGTTATTCCTGAGATGAAGGCTGCTTCTGGATATAAGTCTCCCTTCCTTAGGCGGGACCTGGAATATAAAGCAACTAAGTATGTTAGTGAAGAAGGACAAGCATATCTACTTGAAAGAACTGCTGAATTGACCAAAAAAGGGTATTCTCCTCTGTACTATGGTAGTGGGGCTACTGAGTATCAACTACCTAAATCCTTGCTTGTTCGTATGGAGAAGGCTGGTATAAAAGCAGCGGATATGGATGTTATGGTTAATATGCCTGAGGCAGAAGCAAAGGCATGGATTACGGAGACTACTGCTGGGTTGGAGAAGATAGAGAGTAAGGTAGGAAGTAAGGTTACACTGGAGGAGAATCTAATCCAAGTCCAACTCAAAGGGGATAAAGAACTTCACCATGCCTATGATTTCCATCCAGGAGCCTCAGGCTCTGGTGCTGCTACTGAGGGTGCTTATGGTATGAGCTATGCTGAGAAGCCTATAGTTTTCATTACACCAAAGGGTGAGAAAATGTATGGTATGACCCTTGGTGAGCAGATAAAGAGAAAAGGTGGTTCAATACTGGGTTGGGAGAAAGGCACTTTTATGCCCGAGGCACATAGAGTACCAAAGGATATAGTGCATGAGGTTTTGTATGTTTATACCAAGTCTGGAGAAGCTGCTGCTGAGAAAATAGCCAAGGCTTATGGTATGACTATTGATGATATACTTAAGGAGGTAGCGGTTGCTAATAAAGGAGAAGGGATTGTACTTTTTACCAAGGCAGAAGCTGAGGCAAGGCTTGCAAAGGCTGTAGGTAGTCCTCCTGTACTTCTAGGTGGTGGGAGTCTTCTTCCTTTCAAAGGAACTATACCTGGTCTGGGGGGCTCCTCAGTTGGTACTTCAGGTTCCTTAGCTAGGGTAGTGGGAGGAAGTTCTTTTGGGCCCAATGGGTCTAAGCCTGTATCTGCTGGTGGGTATTCAGGGTCTAAGCCGTTAGGCTCTGGGGGCCTAGGCTCTACTGGTAAGGGTTCGGGACTCTTTTCTAGTACAATGGGTAGTGGCCCATCAATAAAAGGTAGCATGCCTAGTAGTTCATCTCTGACAGGGAAGGTAGGCCCTTCTAGTGTGGGCCCATCAGGTAAGGCAAGTCCCTCATATAATTCTTTAGTTTCCCTCTCATTAGGGGGCCACCAGCCTGTATCTCAAGCTATTAATAGTCCAATCTCCTCTGTGCCTAGTTCCCACAGACCTGGATTTGGTTCGGTGTCTCCAAGTGTTTATGGAAAGACTTCAGTGTCTCCAAGTCTTTTTGGTAAGGGTTCGGTATCTCCAAGTATTCCTCCTAGTGGAAGCTTATCACCAATAGCGAGTGCTTCCCTTGGGTCCCTTAGTGCATCTCCATATAGTAAGCTTCCTTCTATTGAGCCTTCACCCTCACCCTCACCCTTACCTTCAATAAGTCCTTCTGGTTATCCTAGTACAAGTGCAAGTCCTTCTGGTTATGCTAGTGCTAGTCCTTCACCTAGTGCTAGTGCTAGTCCTAGTCCATATCCTTCTGGTTATCCTAGTGCAAGTCCATATCCTTCTGGTTATCCTAGTGCTAGTCCATATCCTTCTGGTTATCCTAGTCCTAGTCCATATCCTTCTGGTTATCCTAGTGCAAGTCCTAGTCCTTCGCCTAGTCCTAGTCGTTCCCCTTCTCCAAAGGCTTCTCCTTACCCCTGGCTCAGTGGGGCTGCCAGTAGGAGTGTTAAGAGTTTAGGGGATTTTACTCCAGGTACATTATTATGGCAGCAGGGGGAGTTGAAGAAGGCAGGTCAATTGGAGCCTGTTTGGAGGGATATATCTCCTCCTTATGACCAAGAGAAGCCAGGTACTACTGTTGGTGATATAGAAGGCCTTGAAGGGGTTAGGGGTACACCCAAAGAAACCGTTAGGATAGTTGGTGGGCCTGCCCCAATAAGTGCAGAAATTGACCTTGGGGTTGTTGATGTTGAGATAGAAGGTGGTAGTGAGGAAATTAGATTCAAAGGTGGTGGACTAAAGACAAGTGTTGGTGGGAGAAGTAAAACGAGTGGAATGAAAGTTAGAGCAGCCCAAACAAGGAGGGTGGTATAATGCCTTTTTTTGTTTTCTTTTATGACCATAATGGGACTGAGAATGCCAGGGGGCCATATCATAGCCCAGGCAGGGCACAGGAGAAATTAGATAGTGCTGAGGGTGAGGGGGTTATAGAACGCTATCCTGTTGGTACTATTGAGGAAGCAATAAGGTTGCATAAAGAGAAGAAGATTGATGAGAAAGGTGTGGATGCAGGTGTAAGGAATATTAGGCACCGTCCTATAAGAAGGGTAGGTATGAGACTTGCTGAAGAATCTGAAGAATAATAAAGACTTAGTTAGAGGCATCCTAATAGTCATGATAGCTATGCTTTCAGGCCTCCTTGGTTGGAATATGGGCTACCATGAGGGTACAGGTGTGTGGCCTGGAAGTAAGATAAGTGCTATAGTTTTACCAGTGGAGGTATCTACTAATGTCACTAGTAGTGAGGCTAATGAGTTCATTGATAAGAACAAGTCTAGTTTGCCTATATATGGTGAAGATGCTAACTGTGTGGAATATGGATTACTTATGGTCAGGGCTGCTCAGTGGGAAGGTATACCTGCAGAGGTTGTACTTGTCCAACTAACTGGGGAAGCTAATCATATAGTTATATCTATTAAGACAGTTGATAAGGGTTGGGAATTTATAGACCCATATACTGGGGTCCACCTTAGGTTAAAAGTTGGTGGGGATTTATTTGGGGAGACCATATTGGGCCTCTATATGCTAGAAGCTCAGTGGGTACCAATTACGGAGGTAGCATTTAGTGAGTAATATCATAGCAAAGGTAAGAAGCACGGGTCTCTTTAGTATATTAGCACTTCTAATTTTACTCTTCAGTGTCTTTGCGCCTATTCTTCCTCTCCAGGATAGTGGAGTTAGTATTGCTCATGCTACTACCTGGCTTACTGATTATGCTAATAGGCAGGCCTTTGAGACTTCCCATGCTACGGGGGTACTGTCCAACTACCAAAGATACTATACTGTCCATAAAGGAGCAGGTGCTTCCTCTGGAACTGATATCTATTTGGCTAGTCATTCTTTGAATTGGCCCTATGATATTAGGTTCACTACCTCTGATGGTGCTACACTGCTTGACTACTGGCGGGAGTCAAATGATGCAAATACTGCTTATATCTGGGTTGAGTTTAACTCAATAGGGACTTCTGCTACTCTCTTCTATGTCTACTATGGGTTTGCAGCAGGAGCAGATGTAAGTAGTGGAACAAATACATTCCCCTTCTTTGATACTTTTACTGGTGTTACAATAAATACTGATATCTGGACTGGTAATACCAGTAAGACTACAGTTTCTGGTGGAATAATGACTTTGACCTCTACTGCCTCATCTGCGGACCCAGTGCAGGCTGGAGGGTCTGTAGGAGGTAGTACTCCTACTGCCTCTAGACAGAGAGCTTCTGTTACTTCGGGTGCAGGTGTTTGGACTACTATTAACTATGGGGGTAATGGTGGGTCAGAAAGTAACTACTTTGGAGACCTCTTTGGTGCTGTTTATGTAGGGACCTATAATGCTGATACTGGAAGTGCATCTGCATCTGACTGGACTACTGGTGCATACCATATATATGATATAGTAAGGGAATCTGCTGCCCATGTCCACTTCTTCCAAGATGGAGCAGAGGTAGCTGGAAGTCCTAGGACGGAGTATATTAATACTGGTACCCTTTATCCCCGCTTTATGACTTATAATTTGAATCCTATCTTGGTGGATTGGACTTTAGTTAGAAGCTATGCAGTTGTTGAACCAACTGATGACTCTTGGGCTGCTGAAGAAGGTGGAGGTGGAGCTCCGGGCCTTGGTGGATATGCCTATAGACAAGGATTTTATATGTCCAGGGCCTCTGGGGCAGTCAGTAACTATCCTCTACCTGTAACTGTGGTCAAGGGTGCTGGGTCTTCAACGGGCTCTACTGTCTACTTCAACAGTCATGCTTTAAGTTGGCCTGATGATGTGAGGTTTACTAACTCAGATGGAACTACTGAGTTACCCTACTGGGTAGAAGAGTATGATGCATCAGACCAGACTGTATGGGTAAACTTTGATTCCATAGGTGTTTCTGCTACATTGTTCTATATCTACTATGGTAAGGCAGGAGATGCTTCAATGAGTAACGGTGTTACTACCTTTACTCTGTTTGATAACTTTAATGACGCCTCCATAGACGGCGCTAAGTGGGCAATCAGATTGGGTACTCCTGTTGAGGCAGGAGGTTTACTTACCTGTACAGGTACCCTTCAGGAGACCTTGGAGTCGCTTGCAACCTTCCAGTATAAGAGAATGAGGGCACTCTTCAAGTTTGATACTGTAATTGATGGAGGAAGTTTTGGGTTTGATGATAATAATGGTGGGTTAGCACCTAACTATGAGGTTATCTGGGCCACTGGTGCTAATACAACTAGTACAACTACAATATCTGGTCTAGCTGAGGTAACCAACCGTGAGCTTCATGAGATAGGCCCGTATAATGGAGCCTGGCATACCGGGCAAATAGATTGGAGTAACTGGCAGGCTAAGTTCTACATTGACAATGACCTCAAGAGAACTGATGTTGCTTTTGTTACTAACACGACTGCCCCTGCACAGATATCCTGTTATCAGGCTGCTGGTAAGACTGAGATAGATTGGATCTTTGTTTCCAACTACTACCCCACAGAGCCTGCTTTTGGAACTTGGATCCTAGAGGGTGGGGCTGCCCCTACTGTGACTACAACTACACCAGCGGCTAGTATTACTTCTTCATCTGCAGTTGTTGGTGGTACTCTAACCTACTTAGGTAATTATACTACATTCTATGCCTCAGTTGAGTATGGATTCACCACGGCCTATGGGTCTAATACAACTGATGTGTCCCTAACTGAGATTGGCAGTTGGACCCAAGGGCTAACTGGGTTGGCAAGTGGCCAACTCTATCACTTCAGGGCAAGGATTAGATATAATCCTACTGACTATGTTTTTGGAGCTGATGTTACCTTTACTACTACTAGCCCCTATGGTAACTGGCTAGGTTCCTTTGGGGACCGACAGAAGTTCCAAGTGGTAGGAGCTGCTTCACTTCAGACCAATTACCAGGTAAAGTTGGAGGTTTATAAGGAGGCTTCTACTCCATCCTCAATTAACCAGACCTATCAAGGAATAATTGATAGTCTTCCTTTTGTTAGGAGTACTACTAATCCTATAGTGGTACATGGTGCTCCTGGTAATTGGAAGTCCCAGATGGCTTATGACCCATTTGTACTCCCAGATAAGAATGACCCCACCAAGCTCATAATGTTTTTCTCTGGATGCCAACCTACTTGTTGGGCAGGAGCGTCTATTGCAACTGCCTCTGCTTCTATAGATAATCCTACTGTTTGGACTGAAAATCCAAATAACCCTATACTTCCTTTTACTAGTGCATACCCCCAACCAGTGCTTGGTGTGAGGGTGGGCACTGTGGTAGTCTACAATAATCTGTACTATATTTTCCATACAATGTCTAAGCTTGAGTCTCAGCAGTTTGCAGATGTGGGGGTAGCCACTTGGGATGGTGTAAGTGCTAGGGCCACTGATTCTCTACTTAATCCTATAAAAACCCACTTCGCTGTGGGGGATATATCTGGTCCAGAGGTGTGGCTTGAGGGTTCCACTTGGGTTATGAACTATGGTACTAGTCTTAATACAATAATATGGAATGCCACTTCAAAAAGCCCCTTTGGGCCCTATACCAATGATGTGGTGATAGCAGTGCCCACCCTTTACCCAGTCCACGGTACTGGGGCCTCCTATCTAGAGTTTCACCGTACTATAAAGCTTGATTCCCTGTATGTTATGGTCTTTGAGTCCGTTACATATGCGGATAACCCAGGGGGTACTTACCAAGGGGTAGAGATCCAGATGGCCTGGAGTACTGCTTATAATACTTCTTATACTATGTATCCTTCTACCATTCTGGGTCCTTCTCTTATTCCTGGTACATCTGATTATGGTGCTGTTGCTACCTCCCAATACTATTGGGATACTGTGCACTCTAGGTGGCTCCTCTTTTACTCTGGATGTGAGTGGATAGAATGGAATAATTGTTCAGCTCCCTGGGATTTAGATATGGCAATAGGAGGAGGGGGCTCCTCAGAAATTAAGGTTTCCCTTAATGGCCATAGTTTGAACTGGCCCAATGATATTAGATTTACTACCTCAGATACTACTACCAAGATGGACTATTGGGTAGAATCCTATGACTCTACTATGGCAACTATTTGGATTGAGGTACCCAATATTCCTACTGTAGGGACTACTTGCTATGCCTACTATGGACTTGCTGATGCAGTATCAGAGTCTAGTGGCACTAATACATTTCCTTTCTTTGATGACTTCCCAGGAACAACGCTAGACCCTTCTTGGACTGGTAATACAACTGCCGCCTCAGTGGCCGGTGGTATAATGACCTTTGCAGACCCAGCAGGAACAGGTATGGGTCTTTATGGAGGAACTAGTCAGACTCTCCCAGGTGCTTTTAGGACTAAGGCTAAATTCATTGTCCAAGCAGCAGATTACTCTTGGATGGGGTTTGCAGAACTTGCTCCTCCTGGTGATGATTATAACTTCTTCTATAATGATAATGGTGTGGCTAAGATTACTTCTACCAAAGCAGGAGTTGGTACCACTCCTACTAGCGACTGGACTGGTGGGGCCTATGATATTTTAGATATCCTTAGGGAATCATCTTCGTCTGCTAAGTACTATGAGAATGGTAGGCAGGTATTAGGGAGTCCCATAACTACTAATGTGGGTACTGGGGCTCTTAATGCCCGTATATATGTTAATAGCTCATCCATTAATGTTGATTGGGTACTCTTTAGAAAGTATATAGGTTCCGGGCCTTATGTATCTACCTGGTATACAGAAGAGACTTTAGGAGTAGGAGTCCGTACAGACCCTGCAACTGGAATATCAGTGCCTAATGCTATACTTTGGGGCTACATTACTGCTTTAGGGCCTCTTCCTTGTACTGAGAGAGGTATGGATTGGGGTACAACTATTGCATATGGTACCTCATGGACTGAGACTAGTACAAGTTATACTGTAGGGCCCTTCTCACATTCTATAACTGGTCTTGCTGCTGGGACTTACCACTTTAGGGCTAAGGCTTACACTGCATCTGGATGGGTAGTTGGATATGACCATACCTTTACTGTTGGGACTGTTGGTATAGAGACATCTGATGCTGCAGAGATTACTTCTTCCACAGCAACCCTACAAGGTTCTATATCTAGTATGGGGGGGATGTCACCTATCTATGTCTACTTTGAGTATGGATCCACTTCTAGTTATGGGACCTCAACTCCTGAGGAGACCAAGCTACTTATTGGAGGCTTTGCTGCACCTATCACAGGTCTTTCATCTGGAGTAAGCTACCACTTTAGAGCAGTTGGGAGATACTCTGGGTCTAACCGTGCTTATGGTGATGATGTAACATTCACTGCATCAAGTGCAGCACCTAGTCCTCCTACTGGCTTCTCTTCTGCAGGTGGAACTACAACTATAGCTCTCACTTGGACTGCTGGTACTGGGTCTTCCAGAACTATGGTGAGATATGCCACTGATGCTTATCCTACAACTATCTCTTCTGGGACACTTCTGTATCTAGGGGTTGAGGGTAATGTGACATTCACTAGTCCTACTCCAGGAACTACCTACTACTTTAGTGCTTGGGGGGAGGCAGGTGGGGTTTACTCAACTACTTATGTATTAACCTCTAATAAGGCAGGAGTTGCTGGAGAGTTGGATCCTCCTACTCAGATTGCAATAGATACAGTCTTTATTTATAAGGATTATAATTCACCAGGTAGTATAATATTAGTAGTCTCATACAAATTACTATATACAACTAATCCCATAGAGGAGGTTGGTGATTACTTCGTCTTCCAAGTTAGAGAGGGGGCAACCTTAAGGACCCAATTCCTTCCTACAGATTGGGGGTACCAGCCTTCATCCTTATACCAGGCCTCAGTTGGCTCACTAGTTTGGGGTAGGAGCTACACTCTTGCTTTGACTGGAAGAGCTGATAAGTGGACAGCACCTCCTACGGCCTCAAGGACTATATCTTTAGCTGACTATAAGGGGAACTTTGAAGAGAAGGGAATGGCCGATTGGGTTATAAAGACTGCACAGAAGATAGCACCTACTGGGACTCCTTATGTATACCCGGTACAGGGGAAAGGCCTAGTTCTCACTGATACTGGTGCTATAATCTTTGAAGATGCTATCCCTGGATTAAGGAGCCAGTTGCCAAAGCTTTTCTCAACTGGAGTATTAGGTCTCAATGCTGATACTGGGGTGTATACTAATACTTATGAGCAGACACTCAATATGACTACTGCTTTGGGCCCCGAGACTGCTGGTGCCCTTAATACTCTAGGTGGATACTTGGGTATTAGTGGCCAAACAGTTGCAACCTTTGGATGGGTCTTTATAGTACTGTGTGTTGTAGGAGGCTTTGCAGTGGGAGGTGGGGTTGGTTCTGCTCTATTGGTAGGGGCTCCAATTATTGCCCTGGGATTGGCACTTGCAACTATCTCACTTACGAACTTCCTTATCTTGGGAGCCTTAATAGTTGTCTATGCCCTTTATGTACTTATAATGAAGTAGGGGGGAAAGTTTATGAAAAGACTTTTTAGTATATTAATTCTAGCGGTGATGGTTCTAAGCCTTCTTAGTCCTTTAATATCTACTGGGGTACTAGCAGATAGGCCTCCTGAAGAGCAGACTATTTATGAGGCTCTAAATTATGGAGAAACTAGGATTAGTCCTACTGCTAAGATAAAGAAGATAAAAGAACTCCCAGGAGTATCGACTGAGTATTCCATGGAAGTGTCTTCTATACCCTTGACTATGCCTGACCTTAAAACTTTAATTGTGTGTGAGTGGAGACAAGGCTCAGACTTAGATGGGAAAACTTTCTACGAGACCGGTAATAATCTACTATTTGCTAGGGTTTCTGGTACAAGGGTCTCAGTAGAGTATAATTCCAAGCTTGCAGTTTGGGACCCCGTTGTAAGTCTTGGGGGCAAAGCTCTTGAAGTGAAATCAGGGCCTACTCTTGTTAAGGACCTTTTTAACCCTAATTATGACTACAATACAATCCAGTGGGTATATAATGGTAATAAAGTAATAAGGTATCTAAGACAGATTGAAGGTTCTATCCAGGAGTACTACATTCTAGATAAGGATCCTAAGGCAAACCTTGAGATATCTAACGGATATAAGCAAGAAGTGGGTTTCTCCTGGGCAGGTGATGTCTATGCCTATGATAAGGATAGCAGACCCCTAATAATTAATGGGGATAAGACCTTAAAGTTAATACTGAAGGAGGAGTTTGCAAGAGAGGACATAAAGTATCCAGTAACCATAGATCCTACTACTACAGTAGTTACTTCCGCCTATGACTGCAGTATGTCTAATTCTAATGCCATTTATTCTGATACCCGTATGGCTACAGTGGGGACAGTAAGTAGAACTGGTACTTTAGGGTGGGTAGGCCAGAGTAAGGTTGGTGATATGTCCTATATCATAGACCGCTTGGGTTTTTACTTCCCCACAGGGGACCTTCCAGATACTAGTATAATAACATCATCCTACATATCTCTCTATGGTTATAATGATGTGTCAGCACCTGACTTTAACATTGTGGTACAGAGTGGAATGCCCACCCACCCCTCAGAGCCCCCAGTAGTTGGCGACTACAACCAGGCATGGTACAGTGGTACTGGTGGGTCCTACTCAACCTCAGGTGGATGGTCAACTACTGGGTACAACCTTATACCACTAGATGCTGTGGGTATGGGTTGGATAAACAAAACCGGTATGACTAAGTTTGTATTAAGAAGTGATAGAGATATCACTGGAGTTCCTCCTGGAGGTACTGAGTTGGTGGGAGCCTATATGTATGAGAAAGGGGCAGGTTATCAACCTACCCTTACAGTCTATTACACGGTTCCTCCCTCACCTCCTGTTATTGATACTACAGGGTCTTCTAGTATAACCTCCACAGGAGCAAGCCTTGCTGCAACACTTACGAGTGATGGGGGGGCCACTTGCTCAGTATTCTTTAAGTATGGAACGGCATTGTCTTATACACAGCAGACTGCCTATCAATCCGGTAAAACAACAGGAGCTACCTTCATAGCTCTTACTGATGCTTTACTCCCAGGTACTTTGTACCACTTCACTGGTGTGGCCCAGAGTATCGGTGGAGTCAGTACAGATGATGATATGACTTTCCTGTCTTTACCAGAAGCCCCTACAAACTTTGTAGTTACTGCAGGTAATGTTAAAAATGACCTTACATGGGCCAAAGGTACTGGCTCAGGAAATACTTATATTTATAGAAGGACTGACCATGTGCCTGTATCTAGGACTGAGGTAGGTAATGTACTTGTGTACTCTGGGGTAGCAGCGCTCTATACAGACACCCCTCTTACGAATGGTGTGAAGTACTACTATGCTGCATGGGCAGAGAAAACAGCTGGTGGCCTGCAGCAATTCTCTGCAACTAAGGTTTCAGGTGATGGCACTCCTTATGTTGCAGGGGTTGCAGTAACTGAGACGCTGGATGCAACTTCTGTGGGTGCTACCTCAGCAGTATTCAATGGGCATTTAACTTCTTTGATGGGATATGGTAGTGCTAACTGTTACTTCCAGTATTACTGGGGTGCTGGGGCCTGGGTAGACCATGATACGATAGCAGACCTCGATGTTCTTACAGCACCTGGTACTTTTTCTTCCCCGGTAGTGGCTGCTCTGCCTGCTGCAACTCTAATTCATGTAAGGTCAGTTGCAAATAACGGTGATGGTGGGGGCCCCGGGCATGGTGTGGACAACTCTTTCACAACTGGTGTGGCCTCACCCCCTACAGTTACATCTAATGCTGCTTCTGGAGTGACCAGAACAACTGCTAATGTAGCAGGTACTGTAACAGATATAGGTGGGGCCAGTTTAATTACAGTGTGGTTTGAGTACGGTACATCTGAGAGTTATGGTTACACAACTATTCCTATAACTGCTACCTTTACTTCTGGGCAGTCCCTTACTGATATTCTGGGGCTAAATCCTTATCCAGCTCTTAAGACAAGTACGCTGTACCATTTTGCAGCCTTTGCCCAAAACTCAGCAGGGGAGTCAAGGAGTGCTGATAGGACATTCACTACTCTAGCACCCGCTGCTCCTACTGTAATAACACTTGCTGTGCAGAACCTGGGCTCTACTGAAGTGGACTTGTGGGGCCAGGTAGTTACTGATGGGGGTGTTGAGTGCCAAGTTGAGTTCCAGTATGGACCAACTGCAGCATATGAGTTTGGGGAGACTGGATGGCAGGGAGGCTATACATCTGGAGAAACATTCACAGCCCATGTAATAGGGCTTGCAGTTGGAAATACTACTCACTTTAGAGCTAGAGTACAGAATACTGGAGGGGTTGTTAATGGTGCTGACACCAGCTTTACCAGTGCCTTCACAGCACCTACTAGCTTCATGGCGAAGGCTTTTGATGAGGAAACTGTTTTAGTAACTTGGACAAAAGTGGGGGACCAAACTCTGGTAGTAATTAAGAAGGGTAGTACTCCTGCAGATAGGCTGGATGGTGAGACTTACTTTGGGCCAGATGACTCCTGTACCTTCTCCTCTCTGGAGAGCGGTGTTACTTACTTCCTTAAAGCTTGGTCAGTCCTGGGCAATGGTACTTACTCCACAGGGTATTCAGAGGATGTCTGTGCAACCCCTGGTGTAAATCCACTGGAGGAATTTGAGCTTGTTAACCCTGATGCCCCCACAGCTCCTAATTGGTGGTTTGGTGTTCCCTTAGGCACTAGAATGGTACATTGGCCTGGATACTCTACAGTGGAGGCAGGAGCCTCTGGATGGGGTATACCTTCCTCAACAGCTTGGCTAATCTATTGGGCTATTCTACTAACAGCGATAGTTGCTGCGGTGGGCTTAATGTCAGGGGGTTCAGGGCTTCTTATGGTAGGAGCTTTAGGTATGGGCCTCTTTGCTATGACGGTGATTCTAGGTGGTGTGGGTTGGCTGTTAATAGTCATGGGGATAGTAGGAATTGCAGCTTTATCAATTGCTAAATAAGGAGGTCTTTTTATGGGTGATTATAAGTTTCTCTTATTCTTTATGCTTGTAGTAGCAATAGTTGGAGCACTATTTGGTGTGGCGGAGGGAGCAATAACAGGGCATGGAGCCGCTGGCCTGTTTGCTTTCTTCACAGGAGGAGCACAGGCTTCTACTACAAGTGAGTCAGGGTCCGAGTTTGCCTTCTTGCCTATAGGTGGGGGGACACTCCAGAATATATATAATGTATTTACCTGGAATTATGCTGTCCTTAATGCAAACTCACTTGGGGGGATACTTAGGTGGCTAGTATTATTCCCAATTACTCTTGTAATGTTTCTTATGTTGGTTTTTGCAACACTGGCGCATATACCATTTATTGGAAGGGGGTCAAGTTAAATGACAGACTACAATAGAGAGATTAAGGACCTAGAAGAGAGTAAGAAGACTATTAGACTCCAGAAAGCTTTCCCTAGTGAAGAAGCTAAGGTAGAGAGAGAAAAGATTTCTAGGACTGTTCTGGGTGCAGGAAAGAAAACTGCGGATGTGGCTAAGAAGGTAGCCTCCTTTGCAAGGGCTCCTAAGGCAGAAAAGATTGAAATAGTAAAGCAGGTCTCTAAGGAGGCCTTCACTAGGGGAAAGAGTGCTGCTAAGACTGTTGCCTTGCAGGGGCCAGGGTATGCTGCTGCTCCTTATAAGGCTATAGTTAGTGAGAAGGGGGCGGGTTATGTTGGTGGGGCTGCAGGCATAGTAGCTAGAGGAGTTATGCAACCCCTAAAGAAGGGTATTTCTATTAAGATAGCCTTCCCCAAAGGGGTAGTACATCCAGATAGCCTAATCCATAGAAGGGAACTATACTTCACTAGTAACCCCCAAATGACTCCTACTGGTAAGTTTATGACTGATTGGAGAGATTTATACTTCCTAAAGAAGAAGAGTGTACCACCCGAGGCTCAAGGAGTCTATGGGGCCTTACAGGAAGGTTATACAGATATGGATCAGATAACTGTGGTTACAGGCCTTACACCACAGCAGGTCTCCCAAGGATATAATTATCTTAAGAGGAAGAATATGCTTCCCGAGAATATTGAAGAGAAGGAGGTACTAGCATGAAGAACTTGCTAAAGTACGGAATGGTCCTGGTGTTCCTGGTAGTGCTAGCGTTAGGTGTGGTAACACCAGCGTTGGCAGATAATGCCCCTGCATCCGAGGTGCAGGA
>Ga0315289_10006384_pt1 | contig 17333 bp, 17 predicted proteins | sample YL17G11_40_MG_FD_203452 | JGI IMG/M metagenome (GOLD analysis project Ga0315289, IMG submission 203452) | Sediment microbial communities from Yellowstone Lake, YNP, Wyoming, USA - YL17G11_40 | ecosystem: Environmental > Aquatic > Freshwater > Lake > Sediment | place: USA: Wyoming | collected... | reverse complement strand
GCAGAAACTAATAAAATTAGTAAGAAGTCTTATGATGAATTAACTAAAAGATTTAAAAGAGTAGTTATCAATTTTGATGATGATGATCAAGGTAGAACTTCTACTGGTGATTTTTTATTACAACATGATTTAGAATTCTTTTTTGTTGATAAATTAAAAGACATAAGTGATCATTATAAAAAGTATGGTTTTGGAAAAACTAATAAACTAATTAAAGATAAATTAAAATGACAGATGAAAATATAGAATATCTTTTAAATTTAATCTCATATGATGATTTAGATGAATATGAAAAATTAGAAGCAGTTAAAGAATATTTATTAGACTTATTAAAAAAATAAATTATGATAATACATTTAAATTGGCAACAATTTGTTGATAAGTATTCTCCTATAAAGAATACAATAGAATTAGATACTCCTTGTGATGGATTTTTATTTTTAGATAAAGATCAAATAAAAGATGTACCTTTGGAAAGAACTTGGTCATTAATGAATAATGAAGTTGATGATGATATTTATATTACTAATGGTATAAAGATTATTAACTCAATGGGTTATTTAGTTACTAGAGAATCTTGGACTATTGATGAAGTTATTGAAGTACGTCTTGAAGAAGGGTATGAAATTAAATAATAAACTATGGAAATAATAAAAGTAAGCTTTGATCCAAATGAGATTTGGAATCATGGTGATTTTAGACAACTAATAACTAATATTAGTAATGGGTTTTATAATGAATCTAGGTTTGAGTATGAATTATGGATTATTACTACAAATAGTAATCTTAATTATATTAATGCGTTAGCTAGTCAATTAAAAGTACCTACAGAAAGAACACTTATGGCTTTAAATGATAGCAGTAAGGTAGGATTAATAACATTGAATTCAGATATTCACTTTGATGTTGAATATACTATTATTCATGCATTAGATCCAACTACAGTTAAAGGTATATTTGTAGATAGAAAAATAGCTTATCCTGCAATGGGATTAAAATATATTCAAGATCTGGATAAATGGACAGCTATTATATTAAGAGAAAGAAATGATGGTGAGAAAATCACACCTTGCTAGCAAATTTAAACCTAGTGCTAAACCTAAAAAAAAAGCAATACCTCACGGAGTTCCAACTGTACACGATGGTGTTCAACTAAGATCTGGATTAGAGAAAGTATGTTATCAAGCTTTACAGAAAGCTAATATAACACACTTTAATTATGAAGATGATGTATTTGAACTCCAAAGTAAATTTACAGCTACAGGAAGCTGTTATCAGCTCTATAAACGAATGATGACATATGAAGATGCTCAAGCTTTAGGAATTAATGCTAGATTTAAAGATAAGAAGAAAGCAAAATATGTATACCAATTTGGTGAAGTTACTAATAACCTTAGAGCAATAAGTATTAAACCTGATTTTAGTTGTCTTAATAAAGATACTAAAACTGGCTGGATCATAGAAACTAAAGGGGATTACACGAATGAATATCTTCTTAAATTAAGATTATTTAAACATTGGTGGACTTTAAATGGATGGGTTATAGATTATTTTGCTCCCAACAATTTAACTAATGTAAATAAATGTATTAAAATAATTAAAGAAAAATATTATGGATTATAGAACTAAATATCATGTTGCTAGAAAATTACTATTTATGACTTTAATTGGAATTACTGCATACTTTGTATTAAAAAATACAATGTTTAAACAGCCTATTCCTGAAATTCGTAAACCTTCTATTATAGTTGATACTGTAAGAATTGAAACTTTTAGTGAAGCTAATCTAATACGATATATGGAAATTTTAGAAATAGAATGTCCAAATATTGTGTTAGCTCAAGCTAAATTAGAATCTGGTAATTTTACATCTAATAGATTTAAACAATATAATGCATTATTTGGATTTCAAACATCCAATACTAATGTTTTAAAGTATAAATCTTGGAAAGAATCAGTTATTAATTATAAAAATTGGCAAATGCGTAGATTAAAAGATGGTGAAAATTATTATGACTTTTTAGTAAGAGTTAAATATTCTGAAGATTCTAATTATGTTAATAAATTAAAACAATTTTAATATGCCAAAAGTAGATTACAAAGATCTAGAAAAGATCACAAAGTTTTTAGATAGAGTTGTAGCAATGCCTAATCAACCTAAACCTAATAAAATAGAATTAGATGCTGGTAAACTATCTAAAATGATTAAAGATAAATACACAGAAATAAAGCCTGATTATGATAGGATTGATTGATGCAGATTTTATACCATACTTTGTATGTTATAATAAACAAGATGAACCTGAGAAAACCTTAGACGAAGCTATTAGTTCAGCTAATAGTTATCTTCAAGGTTTACTTAATGGAACAAGTGTAGAAGAATTTAATTTATTCTTCACAGTTGGAAAAAACTTTAGATATGAAATATATCCAGAGTATAAAGCTAATAGAATTGGTAAAGAGAAACCACCTTTCTTTAATGAAGTAAGAGATTATTTAGTTAAAGAATATAATGGTATTTCTGGATACAATCTAGAAGCAGATGATTTGTTAGTAATATATAAGAATAAATGTATTGCTGAACAAAAAGAATATATTGTAATTTCTACAGATAAGGATATAAATAACTTAGAAGGTAGACATTATAATATCAAAGAAAATGTGTTAGTGAATATTGATAAACAATTTGCTGCAGAATACTTTTGGAAATCTATGATTACAGGAGATACTGCAGATAATATTAAAGGATTACCCGGCAAAGGTCCTGCTTTTGCAGATAAATTATTCTTAAATATTGATGATGTAGAAAGTTATAGAAATTTGGTATTAAATGAATATATTACTAAATTTGGAGAAGAAAATGGAATAAATGAATTTTACAAAAACTATAAGTGCCTAAAAATTAAAGATTCTCATGAAAATGTTGAATTTATAGAACCTATAAAAAAGCACAGAAGTTTATGCAAGAACGCTTAACGTGGTTAGAGAGTAATGGTTATATACAAGATAATGTAATTAATCATACAAGAACTACAAGATTTCTAATGCCCTTAATTGGGGTATCAGAATTTAGTTTAAAACATATAAATCCTAAATTATTAATCAATGCTCATTGTACCGGCACTGATGATAATTTGATTTATATAATCCTTAATAAGTTAGAATTCCTTGAAGAAAGTGAAGCTTATTTAATTACTCAGAATTTAAATGAACATTTTATTGATCATATTGATGATGAGCAAGAACATATTTTAATATATCAAGTACCTCAACATTTTGAGGATGATTATAATAAAATATTATTAGGTAAATATTCTCACACTAGTACTTTCTACAAAGAAGTATTGTGTAGAATTTATGGTATTAGTAGTAATACTACAAGCCATTTACCAACTATTTATGATTGTCTATATCCTACAGCATTAAAGAGAAAATTGTATGCTGAAGAATTAGATGTAGAAATCAACTTAATAGACGAGGTTTCAAGTAAACCTAATTTAGATTATGAAATATTTAAAACAATTAAAGAACTAAAAGAAAATTATGAACCAGAAGGATCCAATAGATAATATTATTTTATCTAGTAACGTAAGTAAAGAAAGAATGTTTCCTATCCTAAATAAAATTGATAGAATTTGGTGTCACAATCCAGAACTACAATTTTGTGAATTAGTTAAATTAATTGTACTAGACAGTAAAACAGATTTAGATTTTACTAAAAAATTAGATGAATATATAGATGACAACAACATTAAATAATTATACAATAGATGACTTCTTAAAACTTAAACCTATTATATATGAATATTGTTGTAACTTAACTCAAAAAAAGAATACAACATCTTGGTATAGGGACATAGCTGCGGCTAAGGACCTATATCAAGATTTATACATATATGCTTATGAGAATTATTTTAACAAGCCTAAAGAGCCAATAGAACATGGACAATTTGTTCAACGTATGAAAAATCTTACATTTTATGCTCATCATAGAAATTATAAAAAGAAGGGTAGTAAAATAGTTAATAGTATTAATTATTTTCAAGATACTCTTAAAAGTGAATTTTTATTTGAAAGCACACATTATGAAGAACCTTTATATTTTGAAAATATACAAGATCATCCTGACTATAACTTTTATATGAAGAATTTAAAAGTTAATGAAAGATTAGCTATACAATATTTTTTAAATGGTTATACTAAAACAGAAGTAGCTAAAAAGTTTAATAAAAGTTATTCTTTTATTCCTAACATTGTTAAAAAAATTGAAGGACAATTACTTACAGATAAATTTAATAAACCTTTAATTAAATCTGTTGTTAAAAAAGAAAAAGTTTTTAATGATTTAGTATTTGTTAGAGAAAAAGTTATTAACTTTGATAAAGTATTTGTTAAATCTAAGATAAGAAAAAATCTTGACGATGATAGGAAAATAAAAATGTATTCATTATATTTGCAAGGTTTTGATCATAAAATAATAGCTAAAGAATTAAATAAATCATTATCTCAAGTTAATGTAGAGATATATAGAATTAATCAAAAAATTAAAAAGTATGATATTAGATAATAAAAAAGAATTAATCCCTTTAGAAGAAAAAATATTAGCTATTAGACAAACTCTTAAATTTGATGAAGGTAAAGCTTGTGTTAGTGATATACCTCAACTTAGTTTAATGTCATTAGCTAAAGTATTTAACTATGGTGCAAATAAATATAGTAAATTTAACTACTCTCATGGCACAGAATGGTTAAGATACTATGATGCTGCACAAAGACATATGAATTCTTGGATGACTTGTGAAGATATAGATGAATCTACACACCATCATTTAGATCATGCAATAGCTAGTCTTATGATGTTAAGAGAAAATATACATCTTGATAAAGGTGTTGATAACAGAAACCCTATATATAAAAAATAGTATGGTATTAAACAAAATACAAAAACCAATTTATGATTGGTTATTATCAAAAACGGGATACTTAAAGTGTAGTCCTAAAGTAGTAGCTAAGAATTATCCTAGAAAAGTAGATGTTAAACATATAGTTATTGCTTTAGAGCAAGCTAGAATTACTTTTAAATCTAAAGAACCTGTTAAAGAATCTAGTAAGCAATTAGTTTTAAGATTAATTAAACCTGAATCTCCAAGAAGATTTAAAATTAATGAAAATAAAATTATTAATGACTTTAAATTATCTAAACCTACAATTAGAGGACAACATTATTTAACTCCTGGGATGCATATTGTAATAGGTTGTGCACATGCACCATTTCATTTAGCTTCAGCATTTAAAGCTGTTCAACAATTATTAAATGATAATAAATCTCAAATTACAGGATTAATTTTAGCAGGAGATTTTTTAGATATGAATAGTTTATCTTCACACGATAAAGGTAGAAAACCTATTACAGGAGTTACCTTAGATTGGGAATATAAAGAATCTGAAATGCTTTTAAATAATTTATTAGATCCATTAGTTTCTAATGTAGAAAAAGTTTATATTTATGGAAATCATGAAGATAGATATAATAGATATATGTCTGATATTGATAATTCTAAATTAGGTGCTAGTTTAGCTTCTCCTATTGAAGGGTTAAAATTAGTTGCTAAAGGATTTGATATTTATGAAAATTGGAAAGAAGATTTTATTACTTTAGGTCATCATTTACAGGTAGCTCATGGAGAATTTTATAATGTACATAGTGCTAAAAAACATATAGATACTTATAGAAAATCTATTTTATATTATCATACTCATAGAGTACAACAATATATTGAAGGTGCTGTGGGTGGTTATAATGGAGGTTCTATGGCAGATTTTACTGCTCCAGTATTTGGATATGCGTCTAGAGCTATGAAAAATAGTTGGTTAAATGGTTTTAATACTGTTCATGTAGATGAACAAGGATTTTATCATATTCAACAAATAGTTTGTTATAATAATAGTTTTGTATTTGGAAATAAAATGTATAAGTATTAGGATTTTAGTTTAATTTTAACTAATTTTGTGGTATGAAAATATTTACTGTTAAAAAAGGAACCATACTTATTGATAAGATTTGTACTAAATGTAAAATTTTAGAATCACATACTTCAGGAGGAAAACATTGTAGGAAATGTGTTTCTATTAATAGTAAAAAACACATTGATTTAAATCGAGAGCATAGAAAAGGTTATTATACAAAATGGAGAGGTGAAAATTATGAAGGACTTAAAGTTACTAAAAAGAAATATTATGAAGAAGTTAAAAAGTCTGAGGAATATATAAATTATTGGAAAGAATATCGTAAAACTCATAAAAATTCTGAAAAAAATAAAAATTATAGATACCAAAAAGAATATGGTATTACATTAGATAATTATAATCAAATGTGTATTGATCAAAATAATTCTTGTGATATTTGTAAAAAACCTTCTGTTGAATTAGGTAAAATTTTATGTGTTGATCATTGTCATACTACTAGTAAAGTAAGAGGGTTATTATGTCATAATTGCAATATTTCTTTAGGTTTAGTAAATGATAACATTTATATTTTAAAATCAGCAATAATTTATCTAGAAAAACATAAGTAAAAATTAAATAATCATGACTTATTAGTATTTATTAACTTTTAAAAAAAATAAAAATGTTAGTTAAATTTTTACACCTAATAAGTTGTGGTTATTTAAAAAATAAATTAAAATGGCTAAAATAAAATTAGATTCAGAAGAATTTTTAAAAGTAGCTGTAACTCACATGCTCAGAGAGTATGATGTAGATTACGATTATGTGGTTAAACATCCTAGTATCAAAGGTGTTTTATGGTGCCATTATTACTGGGATACACCAGAAACTAAAAAAGAATATTTAAGTTGGTTAAGAAACTACTTAAAAGTAAATGTTAATTACAAACCTCATAATATTGAAAATGTTATAAGTTCAATAGATACTATGTGGGGATTAAAAGTATATAAAAATGATATTAAAAAATAGTATAAAATGTAATCATTGTAATGATGAAATAGAATCTAAACATAGACATGATTTTGTCAGATGTAAATGTGGTAAAATTGCTGTAGATGGTGGTAAAGATTATAGAAGAACAATGTTTACTGAGATATCTGATTTTACAGATACTTCAATAGATGATGATGGTTCACATGAACTTAGAAGGCAATATATTACATGGGGTAATTCTTATGATAAAGATATGAATAGATTACCTGAAACTATTTATAATCCAATTATGAATATGACAAGTGAGTATATCCAAGCAATTTTAGATGGTACTTGGGTTGAAAATAGTCCTTTTTATGAAGAATTATTTAAAAAAGAATTAGAATTTAGAAATAACAAATAAGTAAAAACCCCTTAGCAATCACTAAGGGGTTTAATTTTTTAACCTTAAAACTATCAACTATGAAAACCATCACAACAAGTAGCTACGTGCTACAGATTAGAAACAAAAGGCTTTATTGTCTTTATTCAGTAATATTTATTTAAAATAAAAATTTCCAGAAGTCATTAAATTGTCAAATTGATGTTCTAAGTTAGCAATAGGAACAACATCTTGAATTTCTTTATTTAATCTTAATTGACCTTTGTTAGGTCCTTTTTGTACATATAAATCTTTAGAATCACCTGCATAATTATATGGTAATTTAACTAATTCTACTAAAATATCACCAAAATCACTAACTGCTCTTAACCCTGATACAGGATTTTTAATATTAGCAGCTATAGATTTAGGATTAATTGCAGCATCTAATTCTCCTCCAATTCTATCAGATTGTTTTCTTAAAAAGTTTACAAACATTTTTAATTCTTTATCATCATCATCAATACCTTTAGCTAATCCTTCTAATAACAACATTAATACAACACTAGATGCCCAATAAATAGCTTCTACTTGTAATTTTTTAAGATTAGATTTTTGATAATCTTCTAATGAACTAAAAGTACTTTTAATAGTATCAAAATCAAATTTTGCACCAGCTTTTAAAATCATTATAAAATTTTTAAATGTTCTATATCTACCTTCCTGATAATCTCCAGAAGTTTCATCATAATAAGTATTACCTAATCTAGATTTACCAAAGTTATACATCCATTTTTTAAACTGCATTGCAGATTGTCCTAACGCATGTTCTTGTAAAGCAACTTTATCATTTTCACTATAGTTACCATGAATCATTTTATTCATGTTTTTAATATCTACAGAAATAGCTCTTTTTTGTTGAGATAAATATTCAAAACCATCTTTAAGTTTTAATTCTCCATTAACAAACTCATGTGCTTCCCAAACTGATAATTTTTCACCAGTTTTAGAATTAGTAAGTATTTGAGATCTAAGTTTAGCAATAGCTGTATTAGATTGTGCTAAAAATTCACCACCTGTAATACCTAAAAACATTACTTTACTAATAGCAGAACTATCTTCAATAATTTGATTTCTATCTAACCAATTAAATTTTTTAAGCATTGCTTCAAACTTATTAGTAGGATCTAATAAATATTCATCTTTACCTAAATTTTTCATATAACTTAAACTTCTAACATATTCTGCAGTATCACCTATTGCAGCATTTAAATGTTTATTTTCAAATCCAAATTGTTTACCAAATCCTTCTATTCTATTATTAATTTTAGCCATAATAACGTTATTAATAGCTGAAAATGGATTTAAACCTAATGATTTATAAGCTACAAAACCATTAAAGTTCTGTATAAGTTTAGATATTTTATCTTGATTAGCAGGAGAATTAGAATAGAATATCATTTTCATGTAACTTTCCATTCTTTTACTTACATTAGAGTCTTTTCCTTTAATAATTTCTTTTTGTTGAGCAGCATTAAGTTTAAAAAAGTTTTTTTGATCAATTACTTTTTTAGCAATAACTAATGTAGCTTCCGCTTGTTTCATTAAGTCATAATTTTCAGCCATTTGAGCAGCTTTAATTAATGATTTACCCATATCTAATTCTAATTCATCAGCAGTAAGTTTAGATTCTTCAATTAATAAAAGATTTTTAGTCATTTTAATTTTATTAACTAAAGCTTTATCTTTAGCATTAGTTTGAAGTTCTTTTCTTAATTCTTCTAATTTTTTAGTTAATTGTTCAATCTTTTTATTACTTTTTAATTCTCCTGTATAAAAAATAGGCACATCTTCTAACATATTTCCTTCTTCATCTAATTCTCTAGAAGTAAAGATTACATCAGGATTAACATATTGTCTAATAGATTTTTTAACAGTATTAAATACACCTATAGATTTAATATCTTTAGAAATAGAACTTCTAATTCTAAACATTTTACCTTGCATTTTTTGTTTAGTAGCTAATGGTAATTTATCTAATAATTCATTAGAAGTATTTTTATAAAATTCAAAGAATTCTTTTCTAGCAATACCCGCAGAAGATTTATCATTCATTAATGCGTGATATTGTTTATCAGCATATTTAGTTGTAGCACCATTTATTTCAGTAATAACTTCAACATATTCAGGTTTAACTCTAGTAATTTCAACTTTTTCTACAGTACCATCAGTAACCCCTTTTTTAGTTGCATTATCATAAGTACTTTTTAATCTAAAAGATTCTTGCATTTCAGTATAGTATTTTCTTCTATATGCTTTATACAATCTTTCATATTCATTAAATGTTAAATCTTCACCTGTAAGTTTTTTAGTACCAGGTTTATATGGTTTTTTAACCCATTGAGTATAACCTGATTCAGAAGTAACTAATTGTTCAAAATTATTTCTTTCTTGTTTAAATTCATCAGAATACTTATGATTCTGACCATCTCTTGCTCCAGTGTTATCAACAGTTTCAGCACTTAAAAATGCTCCAACTTTTTTCTTATCTTCTGCAAATTTTAAATTATGTTTTTTCTCAGCTTCAGATAATGTTTCACCTGGTTTATAAATATACTCTCTTTTATCTCCTTTAGAATCTCTTAAAATTCCAAAAATACTAGTTCTATCTTTATAATATAATTCACTAACTTTTTGTAATACTCTACCTGTTAATTTACCATCTTTAGTTTTTTGAAACATAAAGTCAAATCCATCTATTCCTACTTTCTTAAGTTTTAATACTTGGTCTTTAACTTTACTAATCCAATTATTAGTATTTTCATAAACTTCTTCTCTAGTTTTTTCAACATGTCTTTGCAATAACTGTAATAATGGATCCATACTGTTAGATAAACCACCCATTTTAGTTTCTTGCCAAGATATATCTTTAGATTCATCAAGCATTTGCTTAATATCTTCTTTACTAATACTTCTTTTAGTATTAGTTTTAACAAAGTTAATCATATACTCTTCAAGAATTTCTTCAACTCTTTCTTGAGTATTTTTATACATTAAATTTATATCAGCAGTTATTTTTTTAATTTCTGAATTTAAATCAGACATTTCAGGAGAAAAAGTAGCAAACTCTTTATAAAATTCTAATTGTTTTCTAATTTGTAAAACAAAATTAATATGACTTTCATTATTTATATCAAAAGTTTTATCTAAAAAATCTTCAGTAACACCTAACTCATAATGAATAAAGTCAGCAGTATTTGTAAAAGCATCTACATTTTCTAAAGTAGATAACTTTTCTTCTAAGTCTTTTAACCTGTTAATAGTATCTTCTTTAGGTAAATAACCTTTTCTTTCCTTAGCTGATTGAAATTCAAGTATTCTACTTTTTAAAAGTTTAATTTGATTTTGAATTAAGTTATTTAAACGCTTAATAGTTTGATTACTTAATACTTTTTTTTCAGTAACCTCAGGTTCATTAGCTATTTGTTCAATAATCTCATTAATATTACTAAAGTCTGGCTTTACAGTATATGTAGCAGAGGTAGGATTATTTTTTAAATATTCAACTAATTCTTCTTTAGTATAGGTTTTCCCATTATGGGAATATAAACATGCCATATTATTATTTTTTTAATTATCTACTACAAAATTGTGTTATTTCTCCTGATTCTATTAACTTTTCAAAATCTTGAATAGCTTCTTCTTCTGTTGTTCCAACAATATTTTCAGAAATTTTATTTTCTTGTTCATATTCTAATCTTGCATTTTCATTTTCAATTGAATCATAATTTGATTGTAATTCTTTAAAAAATGGCATATTTGGTTCTGCTCTTAAAACATTACTAATATTATCTCTACGATAACTAGAACCAGTTATTTCTTTTCTTGGACCTTCATCTACAATAGTAAAAGGTAATCCTTTATCTTTAACTCCATATAAATCTTGAGCAACTTTTTTAAGTTCCTCATTAGCAATATTAAATTCAGTTATTTTATTAGGATTTACCATCCTAGCTTCAGACATAATACCTTTATAGTACATATCTTTTATTGCATTATCTAATACATTACACGGCATAATTTAACATTTAAATGGGTTTTTACCTTCAATCATTTTAAATACATCATCTCTTAATGCTTTAATTTCTTCAAAAGAACTAATATTTTTGTATCTTGTATTCATTATATCTCTTTCTTCAGGTGTAAGTAATAATTCAATTTTATCTTTATTAGAACTAATTAAATCTCTTACAATGTCTTTAAGCATTTGTGATTTTGCATCTAAGTTAATACTTTTTTGAGGAATTTCCAAATTTTCATCAGAAATTACTTTTGTAACTTGAGCATTAGATTCAGTTTCTAAATTAGGATTATTTTTAAGAAGATCTGCACGAAGTTGTTCTAATGGTGTTAATATAGATTTAGCAGCAGTTAATTGTTCAGTAATAGCTTCATCAGTATTAGTAAGATTATCTGCTTCTCTTTCTGCAGGTGTCTTTTTAGTAATTTTACTAAATATACTAACAGCATTATTGTAATCTCCTGGAGAAAATACACTAACACCTTTGTTACCTGTTTTTTCAACTAACTTGTAAACAGCTGAATCACCTACAGCAAAACCATCAATTGTTTTATGGGCTTCTAATCCTTTAGTTTTATTTTTATTTAATTCACTACTATAACTAACTAATTCATAAACATTTGCTTGATTTTTACCTCTTTCACCAACTCTAATACTCATAAATTGAGGAAAAATATAATTAGCTTTTTTATAAGTAACTGTTTTACCATCTTTATCTTCATAACTACCTTCTTCTTCAATATTATCAACTTCAAATAATTTATTTAAAACTTCTTTGTTTTCAATAATAGATTTTTCATTAGTTAAACTAGTTTCTAAAGATACTTGTTTATTTTGTAAATCTTTTAATTCTTGTTCATTAGTATATTCTTTTTTATTAATAATAGATTTTATTTTAGCAATTTCTAAAGCAGTATTACTTTTAGTTTTAAAAGTAATTTCTTGATTATCTTTAGAAGTAATAACAGAACTATCATTGTTTTCAACACCTATAAAAGTAAGTGCTTTCCAAGAAGTATTTACATCTGTAGCATATAATTTTCTAAAGTTATATCCTAAATCATCTAACTTAACAGATAATTTATCAGATTTAGTAACTAAAGCATCTATAATATTATCTAAAGATTTAGAATAATTACTAAACATTTCAACAGGTAAATATTTAGCTACACTGTTATTTTTAAATGTCATATTATCTTTAACCATTAAATAACCTAACATGTTATTAACAAAATCTCTTGGTGTTAAACCTGTTTCATCTAACTTCGTTACATTATCACTATATAAAGATTTAACTGAATCTATTAATAAAGATATTGTTTCATTACTTTCTTTAACAAAAGATTTAGTATCAATAACATCTGCTTCATATATAGATTGATCTTCAGCTTCTAATTGAACATCGTTTATTTTAGCTGAAAAATATTTAACAATATAATTATTTTTAGTTGAAGGATCAGCTTTTAATACATTTAATTGTTGAGCTAAAGTCTTTTTACCTTCAGTGTTTAATTCATTAAATACTAAACCTAAATCAATAGATTTTAATCTTTTATTAATTGCTTCTTTATCAACTTCAGGAGTATTTAAATCATTTTTTAACTTTTCTAAATTACCCATATAAGCTTTGATAGATAAGAATCCTAAAAACTCTCTACTTATTTTAGCTAAATTATCTCCAGTTTTAACAAAAGAAGGATTTAAACTCTTTAAAAACTTTTGAAATTCTTTTTTAAATACTTTAGTTTGTTCAATAAATATTTTTTGACCTATTTGACTTTCAACTGTTAATGCACGTTTAATATTATCTAATGTATTTTTATCATTTCTTAATAAATCAGTAATATTAATATGTGGTTCAGTAGTTACTTCTAAATTTTCATTTTCAGCTCCTACTAATTCATTAATTTTAAAAGTATCAATTGCTTGATGTAATTCATCATGTAATCCTGTAAATGAAACATCTAATCCTTGATTTAATTTAAGAAATGTATTAATGTTTGACATTACATTATTTTGATCAACTACTTTTAAGAATTGAAATAATGCTTGTAATTGTACATCATTATTACTTGCTGACTTAGTTGCATCAGAAGGTTGAAACTCGTTACCTAATAAAATATTTTCAATATCTTGTTGAGATACTGTTGTTTGTTCAGGATTTAATTGACTTTTAGTTATTTTTTTCATTGCTACTCCTAAATCTTCATTTGGATAAAGTATTTTAGCAATAGCAGCTTCTTTAATAGATTCTTTAGTAAAATTAGATTCTACTTTTGACTTAAGTGCATATTTTAAAGTTTTAGCTAATTCACCATATTCTTGAATAATAGGTAAGTTAATTAACTTCATAGTGTTTTCAAATGTCATACCTTGCATAATTAATTCCATAGCACCACCAAGTAATTCAAACTTTAAGTTTAATCTACCAGCAATAGGATCTTTAGCATTATCTGTAAAAGCATTTAAAAGTAAGTTTAAGTTATCAGCTATACGTTGACCTTCTTTATTTTTTTGTTCATATGTACCACCAACTTGTCCAGCAATATCAAATTTAAAAGATTCTCCATTAAATATAATACTTTTATTTCCTAATTTAGACATTAAAAAAGCAAACTGTTGAATTTTATTAGCTGCAATACCAATACCATTTTTACCATCAGAGTTCTTTTTATTAGAATCAAACTTACCATTAATATCATGAGCAGATTTATTCTTTTCTTGAATTTTACCTTCAGTTTGTTTAATAAATCCTTGTTTAATTAAATCTTCAGATAATGTTACTAAAGCTTCAGTTGAAGTAGTATTGCTAGTAATATTATTAAGTGAATCATTAGTTAATATACCAATCATTGCATCTAATGCAGTATTGTTATAGTTAGCTGTAGGTTGTAATCCAGATTTAGTAAAATCTTCTTGAGTATAAGGTAACCCTAGTTTAATAGATGCTTCTTTATAAGCTTCAGTACGTGCTATATTTTCAATAACTTCAGCTTTACTTCTATCTTTTTCTTGTTTTAATGAAGTAAATATTGTGTCTTTAGATAATATAGTATTATATACAGCTTTAAAGTTTTTATCATATTTTTTATTGTAATACTGATAAGCTTCAAACTTTTCAGCATCAGTTTTCTCAGTACCAAATTTAACTGGTGCACCTTCTGAATTAATCCAAAATGCAGGCATTTGAATAAACTCAGAGTCAATATCAAAATCCGCTCCTGATAAGTACACAATTTCATCAGGAAATATACCTACACCATTGTAATAATCTGGTAATAAACTAACTACTTTTAATGACATCGCAGACTGCTTATCACCTGTTGGAATACGATAACCAAACATTTTTAATATTTCTTCATGTTTTTCAGTAATCATATCTCCTACTTTTAAACCATGTCTAGTTAAAATAGCTTGAGATAAAATACATTCAGAATATTTTCTACCATCTTTATCTTCTACATTATAACGTAAAGTAGTATTAGTAGTATATTTAGACTTGTCAGAATACTTAGAAGGATTTTTAACAACTTCATGATGAGATATAACTTTATTTGTATTAATATCTCTAACAACAGTAATACCTGAACCAGATAATAATGATACTTTATCACCATTAACTTTTTGATTTAAAACACCTTTACTAAAGTGTGCTAAAATAACTTGTTCAGCTTTAACTAACATTTGAATCATGTTATAGTTATAACCACCTTCAAAATATTGCATTTGTTGAACATCGGCACCACTTGCAGCTAAAGATCTTTTAACAATCTCATCTAATTCAGTAGTATCAATCATTCCATCATAAGTACTATTAGGACCTAAAGCTTTACCTTTTAAATCTTTAATAACAGCAATTGCTTTAGTAAATTCAGAATTTCTAGAATCATTAATTGCATCATTATAAACTTCTCTTAACTTACCTAAATTTTTAATTTCTTCACCGTTAATTAAAAAATTAACATCTGAATTATCATCTAATTCACTAGTAATAATAGTTAATATTTGAGAACCAAATACAATATCTTTTTTACCTGTAGGAGTTTCTACTTGTAATCTCTTAGTATTGTTAGCAACTTTAAATCTTGATTTAGATAAATTTAAATCATCAGATAAACTATCTTCTGCAAGCATTGTAGCTCCTTTAGAAGCAGATTGTGTAGCAACATGGTCTACAGCATTCTTATCCATATTGTTAGCTAATTTATGCCAGTATTCCATTCCTGGTACTGGTTTATATAACTTAGCTATTTGAGCAGTAAGATCTCTAAATTGTTCACTTTCAAAATCATCTTTACCAAATATTAAATCTGTTAATTCATTTGTTAAGTTTACAAAAGTATCTACATCTTTATCTTCAATATAAGATATAGAACTTCTAACTAAACCAAACTCAGACATCTTTAAGATTAATGCATTAACACCATCAAAAGCTACTGTTTTCTTAGAGTTTAATGAAGCTAGAGTATCTGATAAATATGATTGATTTTCATTACCAATATTAACATCTCTTACAATTTTACCAGATTTATCTCTTTTAGTAAACTGAATAATATTTTTATAAATCTCTCTAGTTGTATCATCTAATCTACCCATTCTTAATGACCCCATCATAATATGATGTTGAGCAGCATAAGATTGAGCATCATTACTGTTTATTTCTTTAACATCAGAAGCATTAACTTCTTTATTGTTAATATCAAAATAACTATCTCCTTGTTTAGTAACTCTTTCTAAAACATTAGTTTCAGTATTAAGTACTACATAAACAGGTATATCTTTAATAATGGCAGAGTTATGACTACCTTTACCATAATCCATACCAGAAGCCATTGCAGATTTATTTCTTTTAGAAATATCTATATTATCTTTTCTACTTAAACCATAATCTCCATCTAATAATTCATTTATTGATGCAGACATTATATAATCATTATAAAAGAAATTCTTTAAATTTGCATTAGACAACATATCTTTAGATATACCATCAACAAATTTAAGACCATAATTATCTACTAATTTTAAAAAGTCTGCAAACCCTGTATTTAAATACATAGTAACACCCCCTAAAACTTCAGCCATTTGAACATCATTTAAAGGTGTACTTTCTAAAGCGGTATCAAGTATTTCTTGATATTTAGCTTTACCTAATGTATCTTCTAAATATTTAAATTCTGTAAAATCAAAAGCTTTGTCAGTTAATTTAGTATTATATTTTTCATATTTAACACCTTTACCAGCATCAAATAATTTCTTTTCTCTACCAATTCTTTCAAACTCATTTAAAAACTGTCTACCAAAAAATTCATTAATTGTTTTAATATCCATTGTATTTTCTCCAACCAAAGCTAACTTAGGTAATTCTGCAACATAAGCAGTATTAGAAGCTTCATTTTGTCTGAATATATATTTACCTGAATCTTTATTACCATTATTATTAAATAATGCTAAAGCACTTACTAAATAACTTCTACCATCAAACTTACCAAATGTAATACCTGGCTTATTTTCATTGTTAGAACCAGGATTAATATCTCTAATACCACTAAGTATGTTTAATTTTAAATCTTTTAAATAATCTTGATACTTGTTAGCTAATAAATTATTTTTTAAGAAATAATTATTTTTAGTTTCAGTTTCATTTAAACCAATAGCAGTGCCATCAACTAAACTTTTTAAATAAACACCATCTTTAAATTTAGAAATAGCTTCTATCACATAAGACTTGTTAATAATCTCATGAACTCTTTCTCCTTCAGCATTAGTAAATGAGAAGTTACCAATAGATTCATCAAACAATGCATTGTTTTCAGCAATAGTTTTTAAATCACTTAACCCTGCATCTTTTTTATAAATATCAATAGGGTTTTGTTTTAATATAGTTTCTATACTAAATGTTGGTAAACCTAAAGCTTTTGGTGCAAAAGTATCAAAGTTGATAGGAATTACTTT
>Ga0315289_10006382_pt1 | contig 17334 bp, 13 predicted proteins | sample YL17G11_40_MG_FD_203452 | JGI IMG/M metagenome (GOLD analysis project Ga0315289, IMG submission 203452) | Sediment microbial communities from Yellowstone Lake, YNP, Wyoming, USA - YL17G11_40 | ecosystem: Environmental > Aquatic > Freshwater > Lake > Sediment | place: USA: Wyoming | collected... | reverse complement strand
GCTCGAGGGGCTGGTGGTCGCGCCACACGGCGTCGTCGAGAATGCCGTCAATCCGAGGTGCTGGCTCGTTGCCGGCTAGTTGGCGAATGCCGGCCGTGCGTTTGATGGTGCGGGCGGCGACCCCCTCATCCCACTTGCTCTGGGCGGCGGCGATCATGTCGCTGATGTCAAAGCCGAGGGGCCGGCCGTCGGCGACCTCGCGGCGAGCGGAGCGGATGGCCTGCTCGGCGCCGGGCGGGATGTCCTGCTTCTGCCACCAATTCATCCGCTCGCTGTAACACCAGACGTATTCGTCCGTCGTGGTGAGGGCATAGTAGACGTTGTGCTGGAACCAGGCGGCGCGCTCTTCGGGGGTCATGTAGTAGCAGAGGAACTCGCCCGCGGGGGGGCGCAGCGCCATCACCTGATCAATGTAGAGCGCCATGCCGGCTTGGACTTGGGCGACGTACTCGTCGCGGTTCTCGGGCGCGATGAGCGAAAGCGCGCGCTGCTTCATGTAGTGATAGGCGCGGAAGTAGGAATCGGCGTTGGTGTAGTAGTAGGCGTTCTCGTTGCCGTCAATGATGCGAACGCCGGGGGCGATGGCGTCGAGCATGCCGTTGAGGAAGGCGGGAAGCAGGCCGTAGCCGTTCTGCGAGAGGCGCTCCTCGAGTTGCTTCGGGTCGCGCTCGTCCACCAGGTCGCCGGCGATGGCGAGTTGGAAAAAGGTCAGGAGCCTGAGGATTGGCAATTCTTCCTGGAGGGCGGTGATGAATTCGGCTCCCCGTTTGCGGACTTGCGCGGCGACCTCGGCGAAGGGTCTAGGGCCGCCGCTGTATTCCCAGGGATTGCGCCCGTAGGGCTCGGGATCGAAGCAGATGCCGACGCAGCCGCCGAGGCGAGCGGCGCGGGCGGTGAGGCGCAGGTTGTGGCTTATGGCTTGCCAGTGTTCGTCGTTGAACCAGTCCATGCCGGAGTCGGCGGCCGCGTAGATACAGAGGAAGTTGTCGGTGAAGGTACGCCATTCGATGCCTTGCAGGTCTGCCAGTTGGGGCGCCAAGTCTTCTTCGCGCCAGGGACGCACGTCGAAGGCCAGGTTGTAGTCGCGGAGGCGGAAGATGAGCCCGTCGAACGGGCGCTGTTCCATCTCGCGGGTGTGCTGGCGGACGAAATCGGGGTAGGGGACGTCCCAGCCGTATTCGATGAGTTTCTTGGGCGGAGGACCCCATTGTGCGCAGGCGACGGTCACGGCGCATCCGAGGGCGAGCAGCGGGGTGACGACGTGGCAAAGGAGCCTCATCAGGGAGTGCCTCCTCTCAGGGCAGCGAGAGTATAGGGGTGCGGCCGAGGGGAGACAACCGGGGCGGAAGGCCGAAGGGGCGCGGCGGACGGGCACAGTGAAGGCGCCTGGCGGCCCGCCGTACGGCGGGCTAAGGGTCGCACCGCCGCTGGGGGTGCTCCTACAGGGGGCGGCCACCCGCCTCAGGCGGGCAAACTGCGGGCCGCCCCTACGGTGTGGGCGCGCGGCTATCGGTTCAGGTGGCCGGGGATGTAGATGTACTTCGGGGTGAACTCTGGGGCAGCCTCGGCAGGGGATGCGGCGCCTTCCTCGCGCGGTTGAGAGGGCTCGCCCCAATCGCAGCCCGGGATCCAATGGTCAGCGTCGTACTCGTAGGCGCCGAGGTCGGGGGCCGCGCCTTTGAAGCCGTCGGTGATTCCCGGAATCACGATGCCGGCGTCAATGCAGGCAGAATCGGGCAGCAGGCGGAAGTCGTTGCTTTCGAGGTCCTCGATGCCGGGCGCATCGCCGGTGTAGTTCTTGCCGGACTGGGCGTTGGTGCCGAGGGAGACGCGGCTGAGGAAGATGTTGTTGAAGATGCGCGAGCCTTGCCAGTCGCTATTGTCGTTGGGGCCCCAGTAGCCGATGCTGTCGCCGTTGTTGAAGCAGGTGTTGTTGTAGACTAGGCAGTTGGCGGTGGGGGTGTTGAGGCGAATGCCGCTGTCCCGAGTGTTCCAGACGATGTTGTGATGGATGACGTGGTTGGGCGACATGTTGTCTATGTAGATGCCGACGCCGGTCTCGGCGTGATTGTCGTGGACCCAGTTGTAGGCGATGACGGTGCCTTCGCCGTCGGTCTGGTAGCAGTAGGTGGCACCCAAGTCCGAGGAGAGCAAGCCGACGTCGTAGATGTGGTTGAACTCGATGCGGCTCTTGCGCAGGTAACGGTTGACGATACCGCTGCGGCCGGTGTTGTAGAGAGTGCAGTGGCTGATGAGGTGATTGGTCCCCATCGCGCGGACCAGGCCGCAGTCGGTGGCCATGTAGTTGCAGTCGTGGATGAGGCAGTTGACGACGCTGTTGGACTCGCCGAGGAGGGTGACGCCGTTGCCGGCGCTGTAGGCGACGGAGGAGCGGCGGAGTTCGTTGTGGTGGCCGCTGATGATGATGCCGGTGTCGTCCATGCCGGTGCCCCAGGCGGCGCACTCGGTGAAGTGCGAGGGGTAGAACACCTGGCAGTTGTCCGCTACGCAGTGGTCGGCGCCGGCCATGGTGATAGTGGCGGTGAAGACGTTGAAGCCGCTCACCTCGACGTATGAGCGCTCGCTGAGGTCGAAGGCGTAGAGGCGGCGCTTCGCCTCGACGAAGTGGGCGTTGGGATCGTCGCTGTCGGGGGGCCACAGGTAGGCCGTCTGGGCTTCCTTGTCATAGTGCCACTCGCAGGGCGCGTCGAGGGCGCCGAGGATGCCGAAGAGATAGTAGGGGGAGCCTTGCTTCACAACGTAGGCCCAATCGGTGCTCCAGGGATCGTCCCAGGCCAGTTCGTGTCGCGCCTGTGAGTAGCCCTTGATGGTCCGCGTCCAGGAGACCCAGCGGGCGCCGGGGGTGATGTGCATCTGCGCGCCCTTCCAGAAGCCGTCGGGCTGGGTGAGGTCGGCGTCCACGAGACTGAGGTTGTCCTTGCCGCCGTCGGCTTCGGCCAGTGTAGGATGAAGGAGGTCGAGGCCGGTGTTGGGCCAGCGGGCCTGGATCATCATCTGGCCGTCCACGAACAACTGGCTGAAGTCAAAGGAGGCTGGGGCTTTGAAGATGTTGCCCTGGTATGGTGTCCAGCCGGTGAGGAGTTCGGCGCCGGAGACGAGCACCGGCTCGTTGCGGTAGGCCAGGAAGCGGATTCGCTTGCGCGGCTCGCCGGAGCGGGCGGGACGGACGGTCTCGCGGTAGAGGCCGCCGCGGACGTAGCAGGTGTCGCCGGGCTGCATGACCTCCGCCGCCTTGCTGATGGTTGTGAAGGGCGCGCGCCTCGTGCCTGCAGCGGTGTCATCGCCGTCCGGGGCGACGTAGTAGGTGGCGGCCCGGGCGGCGCAGGCGAGGGCGGCGGTGAGGAAGAGGCAGGCGATCATGGTGGTCAGGCTCCTTCGTGGATAGGCCTTCCGCCTGGGGAGCGGGACGGCCAGGCGGCCGTCCCCTACGAGTGAGGTGGACAGGTCGGTCATGTTGGGGGGCACCGTTCCTTCCTGACAGGCATCAGACAGACGACATATCGGCCCAGTTGGGGCCGTAGCGGAGGTCCGCTCTGATGGGCACGTCGAGACGCATAGCGGATTCCATGATCTCGCGCAAGGGCCTCGCGAAGTCGTGGACCTGGGCAGCCGGCAGTTCGACGAGCAACTCGTCGTGAATCTGCAGCAGCATCTTGGCCTCGGGGAACTTGGGAGAGAGGGAGCGGTCAAACTCGACCATGGCGATCTTGATGATGTCGGCGGCGGTGCCTTGTAGAGGCGAGTTGGCGGCCGCGCGCTCGCCGAAGGCGCGGATCTGGGGGCGGGGGCTGCGGACCTCGGGCAGAGGGCGGCGCCGTCCGAGGAGCGTGACGACGTAGCCGAATTCGCGCGCCTGCTGCTTGGACTGCTCGATGTAGTCGCGCACGCGAGGGAGTCTGGAGAGGTACTCGGTGATGAAAGACTGGGCGCGAGTCTGGGACACGCCCAGGTCGCGCGCAAGGGCGCGGGCGCCCATGCCATAGAGGATGCCGAAGTTGACGGTCTTGGCCTGGCGGCGCATCTCGGAGGTCACTTTCTCGAGCGGAGCGTCGAAGATCGCACTTGCGGTTTGGGCGTGGATGTCGTGTCCCTCGAGGAAGGCGCGGAGGAGCATCGGCTCCTGGGAGATGTGGGCAAGGACGCGGAGTTCGATCTGGGAGTAGTCGGCCGAGAGGAGGACGGTGTCCTTGGAGCCGGCCACGAAGCAGCGGCGGAACTCGGTGCCCCATTCGCCGCGGATGGGAACGTTCTGGAGGTTGGGGTCGCTGCTGGAGAGGCGGCCGGTGGCGGTGCCGGCCTGGTTGAAGGTGGTGTGGATGCGGCCGGTAACGGGGTTGACGACCTTGCGCAGGGCGTCGGCGTATGTCGAGCGGAGTTTGGAGGCCATGCGGTGGCCGAGGATTTCGCGGATGATGGGGTGCTTGTCCACGAGATCCATGAGGGCGTTCTCGTCGGTGGAGACTCCGGTCTTGGTTCGGCGCGTCTTGGGGAGCCCGAGTTTCTCGAAAAGGATGTGCTGGAGTTGCTTGGGAGAGGCGAGGTTGAAGGGCTCGCCGGCCAGTTCGTGGCTGCGGGCTTCGTGCTGGCGCTCGTGCTCGGCGAGTTGCTGGGAGAGGCGCTCGAGGCCCGGGACGTCAACGGCGATGCCGGCCTCTTCCATTTTGGCGAGGACCCGGCTGAGGGGGAGTTCGAGTTTAGTGAGTAGGGAGAACATGCCGGCGTCACGGAGGGCTTGGGCGAGGGGGGCCTGGAGGCCGCGCACCGTGAGGGCAGCCTGCGCGGCATGGGATTCGTGGTCGGCGGGGGGGATCTCGGTGTTGAGGTAGGTGGAGGCTAGGCGTTCGATGGGGTGTTCTTGGCTGTTGGGGTTGAGCAGGTATGAGGCCAGAAAGGTGTCGAAGGCGACACCGTCGAGGGGGCAGTCGAGCAGCGCGAGCCAGCGGCGGATGGTCTTGCTGTCGTGCGCGGTCTTGAGGAGTCTGCCGTTGGCGAGCAAGTCGCGTACCGCCTTGGGCACTTTGGCTTTAGGCGGCTCGGTTTGAAAGAGGGTGGTTTGCTGGCCGTTGCCGGTGAGAGGGATGAGGTGGGAGTCGCCCTCAGCAGCGAGGGCCAGTTGCGGGGCGGCGCCCTTGCGCTGGTAGAGGTAGATGCCGCAGGGGGGGGCGCCTTCCTGCACCAGTGCGGGCTGCGGGGCGGCGGGCGCTTCCGCGGTAGCGGCGGCGTACTTCGTTTGCAGGCGGCGGAGGAGGCTGAACAGTTCGTGTTTCTCGAAAGCCGGCCTGACACGGTCCATGTCGGGGGGGTGAGTGTGGAACGGCTCGAGGGAGTCGGGGAGAGGGGCGTCGGTCTTGAGGCGGGTGATGGCGACGCCCTTCCGGGCCAGTTCGAGGTTGGTCCGGATCTTCTCCTGCAAGCCCGCGGGTTGGACTTCTGAGAGGTGCTGGATCAGGCCTTCGAGGGAGCCGAACTGCTGGAGCAGTTTGGCGGCCGTCTTCTGGCCGACGCCTGGAATGCCGGGGAGGTTGTCGGAGGCGTCACCGGCGAGGGCTTTGTAGTCGACGATCTGGTCGGGGCGGACGCCGAAGCGCTGCTGCACGCGGTCGGGGTCGTAGAGGATGGTGTCGTTGAGGGTGCGGCCGGTGGCGAGCACGCGGACCGCGGAACTGACGAGTTGCAGCAAGTCGCGGTCGTTGCTGACGATGACGGTTTCGATTCCGGCGTCGGCGGCGCGGTGGGAGAGGGCGCCGATGAGGTCGTCGGCCTCGTAGCCTTCGAGGCACAGGGAGGGTATCTGGAGGGCGTCGAGGAGTTCTTGCGCGATAGGGACTTGGGCGGCGAAGTCTTCCGTGGGCTCGGGCCGTTGGGCCTTGTACTGAGGGAAGACGGCGAGGCGGAACTCAGGGGTAGCGGCATCGAAGACGCATACGAGGTAATCGGGGCGGAAGTCCTCGTTGATCTTCAGGAGCATGTTGAGGAGGCCGAGGGCGGCGTTGGTGGGGATGCCGGAGCCGGTGGTGAGCGGGGGCAGGGCGTGGTAGGCGCGGTGGAGGAGGTTGTGGGTGTCAACGATGACGAGCCGGGCCATCCGGATCACCTTCCGGGGTCAAGTATGGCCTCAGGCGTTGACACGGGCAAGGCGGGAAACTAGCATTGAGTGTCGTGCCGAGGTGGCGGAACAGGTAGACGCGCTTGACTCAAAATCATGTGGGCCTTCGGCCCGTGAGGGTTCGACTCCCTCCCTCGGCACCATGCCCGCAGCGGCGCCGCCGCCGAAGTAGACAGTAGACAGGGGGGGCTCCCGGGAGGACCGGGGGGCTGCCGGAGGGTTATTGCTTGGGCTTGCGGGGGGCGCGGGGTCGCTTTGTGGGCGGCTGAGGGACGTCCACCTGTTCGGCTTGGGGAGCCTTCGAATCGGCGGTGAGGCCCAGGTTGCGGTACTTCGCGTAGCGGTTGGCGAGCAAGGTCTCGAGGGGGAGCGCGCACAGTTCGTCGAGGTTCTCGATCAGGGCCTTCTTGATGTTCTCCGCGGTGCCCATACAGTCGCGGTGGGCGCCGCCGAGGGGTTCCGGGATGACGGCATCGGCGACGCCGAGGCGGAGGGCTTCGTCGGCGGTGAGGCGAAGGAGTTGGGCGGCTTCGGGAGCGCGGGCGGAGTCACGCCAGATGATGGCGGCGCAGCCTTCGGGCGCGATCACGGAGTAGGTGGCGAACTGGAGCATGAGCACGCGGTCGCCGACGCCGATGCCGATGGCGCCGCCGCTGCCGCCTTCGCCGATGATGGTGACGATGATGGGGACGCGGAGGCGGGACATCTCGAGCATGGCGGCGGCGATGGACTCGCTGATGCCGCGGGCTTCGTCTTCTTCCAGGCAGGCGGCGCCGGAGGTATCCACGAAAGTGAGGACGGGGAGGCCGAGTTTCTCGGCGAGTTTCATGACGCGGATGGCTTTGCGGTAGCCCTCGGGATGCGGGGAGCCGAAGTTGCGTTTCTGGCGTTCGCGGGTGGTGCGGCCGCGCTCTTGGCCGATGGCGGCCAGGGAGCGGCCCTCCATGGTGGCTAGAGTAGCCACGATGGCGCCGTCGTCGGCGTAGCGGCGGTCACCGTGAAGTTCAACGAAGTCATCGCATATGAGGCGCAGGTAGTCGAGGGTATAGGGGCGTCTGGGGTGGCGCGCCAACTGGACCTTGTCCCAGGGGGTGAGGTTGGAGAAGATGCGCTTCTTGACCTCGAGGGCTTGCTCTTCGAGGGCGGAGATTTCGGCGCTGCGGTCCACGTCCTGCGTGGTTTCCAGCGCCTTGAGTTCGGCGATCTTTTGCTCGATGGCGACGAGGGGTTCCTCGAAGGGCAACCAGTTTCTAAGCATCCGCTGCGGCCTCCGCTTTGAGGTCCCGGTTTGGGTGGATGATGGCGAGCAGCCGCGCGAGGGCGTGGCGGACCTGGCTGCGGGGGACGAGGATGTCAATCTGGCCGTGCTGCTGGTGGAACTCGGAGGTATGGGCGCGGGTGGAGATGGAGGTGCGGAGGTTGGCGATGACCCGGCTGCCGGCGAACCCCATTTGCACTCTGGGTTCGCTGATGATGATGTCGCCGAGGGAGGCGAAGGAGGCGAGTGCGCCGGCCATAGTGGGGTCGGTGAGGACGGCGACGTAGGGGAGGCGCGCCTGGTGGAGCCTGTCCACGGCGCTGGCCATCTTGGCCATTTGCATGAGAGAGATGAGTCCTTCCTGCATGCGCATGCCGCCGCCGGAGCCGGAGATGATGATGAAGGGGAGGCGCAGGTCGGTGGCTCGTTCCACGGTGCGGACGAAGACTTCACCGAAGACGGCGCCGACGGACCCCATCATGAAGTGGGAGTCGGTGATACTGAGGACGACGGGATAGCCTTCGACGGCGGCGGTGCCGGCGATGATGGCGTCGTTGAGGCCGGTGCGGGAGCGGTGGGCTTGGAGTTTGTCAAGGTATTCGGGGAAGTCGAGGGGATCGGCGTCGGGGAGGTCGAGACCGAAGGGGACGAAGGAGTCCGGGTCAACGGTCATGTCGAGGCGCTCGGCGGCGGTGAGGCGGAAGTGGTAGCCGCAGCGGGGGCAGACCTTGAGGGCGCGCTCCCACTCGCCCTTGTAGATTTGGTTGGTGCAAGCGGGGCACTTGACCCAGAGGTCGTCTGGGATGGTGCTGACCCGCTCGCGGAAGCGGGAAATGCGCTCCTTGAACCAGTCTGGAACCATCATTCACCTCGACAGGAAGCGGCCGGGAAGACTGCGTCGCTCTACTCAATCGTGTGGCAGAGGGGGTACCCTGGCGACGCGTGCGCTGACCGGCAATCGTGACATCTTTACAGTATAGCAGTGCCTTGGTAGGATGCAACCAGCCAATGGGAGGTGGGCGAGGGGCGAGATAATGATGTCCATAGACGATCACCGACGACAGATTGACGATTTGGACGGGCAGATTGTCGCGTTGCTGAACGAGCGCGCGCGTCTGGCGGCGTTGATTGGACGAGAGAAGGCGCAGGAGGGGAAGGGGCCGCTGGACACGGCGCGGGAGCAAGCGGTTATTCAGGCGGTGGTGAAGAGGGGCGAGGGGCCGCTGCGGGTGCAAGATCTGGAGGCGATATATCGGGAGGTACTGTCCGCGTGCCGGGCGGTGCAGCGAGAGTTGGTGGTGGCGTATCACGGGCCGGAGGGGAGTTGGCACCACGCCGCGGCGCAGAGGTTCTTCGGGTCGGCGGCGGTGTTCAGGTCGGGCCACGACATTCCGGCGGTTTTCGACGCGGCTGAGCGAGGTCAGGTGGACTACGCGGTGGTAGCGATAGAGAACTCTTCCGAGGGGCAGATAGGGGCTACGCTTGACCGGCTGGTGGACACGCCGCTGCGCATATGCGCCGAGGTGTTCGTGGACGTGCACCACTGCTTGGTCGGCAAGGGGCCTCTGGAGCGGGTGCGGCGAGTCTACTCGATACCGATTGCTTTGCAGCAGTGCGCGAACTGGCTGCGGCAGAACTTGCCGCAGACGGGATGGGTGGAGGTGGCGAACACGGCCGAGGGGGCGGAACGCGCGAGCCAGGACGAGGAAGGCGCCGCGGTGGCGAGCCGGGAGGCCGGGGAGCTGCGGGGGCTGGTGGCCTTGGTGGAGAACATTGAGGACTATGTGGGCAACCGGACGCGGTTCCTGGTGATGGGCCGTGAGGAGCCGGAGCCGACGGGCGCGGACAAGACCTCGCTGGCAGCGAGCACGATGCACAAGTCGGGGGCGCTGCACGCCTTTCTGGCGCCGCTGGCGGAGCGGGGCCTGAACCTGACGATGATCCAGAGCCGGCCGATCAAGACCAGGCAATGGGAGTACATGTTCTTCGTGGACTTGGTGGGGCACCGGCGCGAGGCGCGGGTGGCGGAGGCATTGCAGGCGGCGCAGGGGCAATGCCTGTTCTTCAAGGTGCTGGGGTCGTATCCGGAGGGCGGATAAATGAGAGCGACGTTTGCGGCCACTGTGCTGTTCATGGGGCTGGCGTTGGGCGGGGCGTGGGCCTGGGCGGAGGAGGCGCCTCTGCCGGCGCAGGAGGTGCTGAAGCGGGTAGTCGAGCGTTACCGGGGGCTGCAGTCGCTGCGGGTTGAGGGTCGGTTGACGGTGAGCAAACGGGCGCTCGGGTTTGAGGAGAAGGTGGAGGCCACCTACACCCTGGTCTTCCGGCAGCCGATGGATGTCCTATATCAGCTCGTGTGGAAGATGGCAGAGGCGCAGAGCGGCGAGGCGACGCAGACGGAGGGGGCGGAGACGCGGCACACGCTGCAATGCTTCGGAGGAGTGGTGCAGGACTACTACGAGGCTTTTCGTTTTGAGGAGGGAGGCATAGGCGAGGCGGTAGTGCTGCGCAAGCCTCCCGACAACATCAAGGGCCTGGACTTGAGCCCGCTGTTGGAGCGCGTGCTGTTAGCAGGGATGGCGGAGGATGTGGTGGGAGACGTGCTCTACGCAGGGCCGGGGGGGGAGGACTTTGACGAGATAGCGTTCGAGTTGGCCGGGCCGCCGCTGCGCGAGGAGGGCCCGCGGCCGACGGCGCGGGTGACGCTGTGGGTGGAGCGTGGCGCCTGGCTGTTGAAGGGGTATCGGATTGAGGCGGTGGCGCCGGAGGCGGTGAGCACCTCGGTAGGCGGGCAGTATGAGGTGACGGACTTGGTGGTCGTGGTCGAGGCGAAGGCCCTCAAGACGCAGGCGGACGAGAAGGTGGAGGACGATGCCTTCGCGTTCAAGGCGCCGCGCCGCGCGCGTGCGATTGACGAGCGGCAGGCGGACTAGGCGGAGAGTCTGCGCAGGCGGACTTCGATGCGGGCGCGGTGGGTGCCGGGCCAGTAGACGCGGCCGCACTTGGGGCAGCGGGTGAATTCCTTGGTGGTGGCGAGGACGTAGGGGGGCACGAGTGGGGCGACCTCTTCGCGGGTGACGGCGCGGGTCCTGCGGTTGCAGATGAGGCAGCGGGTTAGGTGGGGCTGGGAGAGGTCGAGTTTGCAGGCGGCGACCACGCGGGCGAGTTGCTCGTCGAGGTAATGGCTATCCAGCAGCAGGGCCTGCACGCCACGGGCGCGCTGGGCGAGTTGACGGTCACGAGTGATGAGGATGCGGTCCTCGCGCTGGCAGAGGGCGAGCGCGCGCACGTCGCTGATGTCCGCGTCGTAATGGGTATCGTAGCCGAGCACACGGAGCCAACGGGCTAGCCGGCCGAGCATAGCGTCGCACAGGAAGCGGGGCGCGCGCGCCGCGCGCGGGGGAGGCGGGTCCGGGTGGGGAGCGGGGTCGCTCACAGGAGTTGCCTGCGCGCCGCTAGGTACTCCTCGCTGGTGCCGAGGCTCTCGAGGAAGTCGACGTAGCGGCGATGCAGCCGCTGGGCGAGGTCGGCCTGAGTTGAGATCAGATTCCTTTGCTGGCGGGGGTCTTGGGCGAGATTGTAGAGTTCAGGGTGGACGTCGCCGGCGCCACAGACCAGGGCCCAGTCGTCCATGACGATGGTCGAGGACTTCACTTGCCGCGCGCGGCGGAGCCATTCGTAAGGATTCTCGGGGTCCAGTTCGAGTCTGCCGGAGGCCGGGGGGTGGGTTATGGCCCAGGAGGAGACGGCGCAGTCGCGCACGGCGTCGGAGCGGCCGCTGAGCAGGGGCACGAGCGAGGAACCTTGCACGGTGTCGGGGATAGGCGCGCCGGCGAGTTCGAGGATGCTCGGCATGATGTCCGCGGGTTGGACGAAGGCGGGGCAACGGCCACCTTGACGCTGGCCGGGCAGGCGGGCGATGAGGGGGGCGTGGTTGACCTCTTCATAAAGGAGCGTGATCTTGCCGATGAGGCCGTGTTCGCCGAAGTAGAAGCCGTGGTCCGTGAGGAAGAAGATGGCGGTGTTGTCGAGCAGGCCGAGGTCCTCTACGGTGCGGAGCAGGCGGCCGACCCAGCGGTCAACCATGGTAACCTCGCCGGCGTAGAGGGCGCGGACATGGCGGAGTTCGGCTTCGGTTAGGTAGGAGCAGGGGCCGTAGATGGGGTAGGTGACTTCTTCGCCCTGATAGCCGGGGTCGTAGAGGTCGGTGTAGTAGCGCGGAGGGTCCCAGGGTTCGTGTGGGTCAAAGGTGTCCACGTAGAGAAGGAACTTGTCGCGCTTGTAGTTATGCTGGAGCCACTCGCAGGCCTTGGCCATGGTCTGGGGGGCGAAGTAGTCGCTTTCGTACTTGCGGTCGGCGACGTTGCGGAGGTATTGAGTGACGGTGCGGGTGGTCTCGCGCAGTTTGACGGGGTCGCAAGGCATCTGGACTTCGAGGGGGTGGGTGCGGTAGCGGTCGTTTTCCTGGCCGCGGATCCATTCCCAGGCGGTGAAGCCGCGGTCGAAGCCGAAGGAGTCGCGCAGCATGTGCGGGGTGTCCACGATGAGCATGGAGACGTAGCCGCCCTCGCCGAGTACCTGGGCAAGGACGGTCTCCTGATTGCCGAGAGGGGACCAGTCGCGATAGGTGAAGGTGAAGCGGCCGGTGACAAGGTCGGTGCGGTGGGGAATAGTGGGGAAGGAGCCGGTGTAGTAGCGGTCGAAAACGGTAGCGCCGGCGGCGAAGCGGTCGAGGCAAGGGGTCTTGATCCAGTCGTTGCCGTAGCAGCCCAGGTGATCGCGCCTCAGGGTGTCGGAGACGATGATGATGAAGTTCATAGAGTCCCTCCTGCGGGGCGAGGCGCCGCTGAGATGGAACGCACCCAGGTAGCAAACGCCGAGGGCCTGGGCATGTCAAGTTTGAGCCGGTGCGACCTGGTGGCAAGGCGGATGGCTTGACGGTGCTCCCGACCGGAGCCTATACTCGCTTCTCCCAGATTGGAGTAGCGGCAGTTGCTCGCCAAGTTCACCCGTTGGGAGAAGGCGATTCTGGCTCTGAGCCTGGTCGCGATAGGCGGCGCGGGCCTGCTAGGCGTGTTGCGGCGGGAGCAAGCGGATTCGTTTGGGATTAGCGTGGTCCCGGTTAGTGAGGTGAGGCGCGAGGCGGGCCCCGTGGACTTGAACCGGGCGACTTCCGAGGAGATTGCGCGAGTTCCCGGTATCGGTCCGGCGCTGGCGGCGAGGATAGTGGCCTGGCGCGAGGAGCGGGGATCGTTCCGCACGTTCGACGACTTGCTGAAGGTGTCCGGCATAGGTCCCGTTGTGCTGGCACGCATACGGGACAAGGTACGGGTGGGGCAGTAGCCCGTGGCCGTTATAGACTGCTTCACCTTCTTCGGCGTTAACCCGCGAAGGCGCGCGGACTGGAGCGTGGCGGCGCTGCTGCGGGCGATGCAGGAGAACGATATTGACAGGGCGCTGACCTGCTCGCTGAAGGGCGTTCTCTACGACTTCACGGAGGGGAACGAGGAGACGCTGGCTACGTGCGCAGGGGACAGGCGGCTGGTGCCGGTGGGGACGATTGATCCGCGGCGGGCGCTGGGGTGCGAGGAGCAAGTGGTGCGGCTGGCGGGCCGGGGTTGCCGCGCGTTTCGTTTCTTCCCGAACGAGCAAGGCTGGCCGTTCGACTTCCTCCCGTTCCTGAGAGTGGTGGCGCGGATTGAGGAGGCGGACGGGGTCGTGTTCGTGCCGTGCAAGGCGAGCGGGGCGGCGACGGAGTTGCTGCGGCTGCTCGGTGGGCGCGCTCTGGCCGTGGTGTTGTGCGAAGTCGGCTACTGGAACTTCGCGGAGGTGCTGGCGTGCGGCCGGGAGGCCCCGAGGTTCCACCTGGAGACGCACCTGCTGGATACGCCGGAGGCGTTGGAGATGGCGGCGGAGGTTTACGGGGAGGGGCGGCTGCTGCTGGGGAGCAATGCGCCGGAGACGACGCCTGGGCCGGCGATTGCGATGGTGCGCGCGAGTAGACTGAGCGAACCGGGGAAGGCCGGCGTGCTGGGTGGCAACGTGGCGCGGTTGCTGGGGATGCAGAATGCGGCTGATTGACGTCCACGGCCATTACGGCAAGTGGCCGTTCCCCATTCGCGAGCGGGACGCGGACGGGCTGCTGCGCTTGATGGATGAGGCGGGGATCGAGGTCTGCCTGCTGTCGTCTGCACTCGCGATTGTGTACGACATGCGGGAGGGGAACCGGCGACTGGCGGAGGCGATTGCGGGGCGTGCGCGGCTGCGCGGGTACGTGACGGTCAACGCGAACTACCTGGGCGAGTCGTGCGAGGAGTTGGACCGCTACCTGGACATGGAGGGCTTCGTGGGTGTGAAGATCCACCCTTCGTATCAGGGGAGGAGCGCGGCCAGCGCGGAAAACCTAGGGTTGATGGAGCAGGTAGCGAAGCGAGGGCGGCCGCTGCTGATACACACGATGGGCGAGGGCGCGGTGCGGGAGACATTCGAGGTGGCGCGCCGTTTCCCCGAGTTGAGCATGGTGTTGGGGCACGGTGGCGGCGACGCTTGGGAACTGGCGGCGCGGGAGGCGAGTGGAGTGGGGAACGTTTACCTGGAGTTCTGTGCGAGTCACTGCGAATATGGTAAGGTGGCGGAAGGCGTGCGGTTGGCGGGGGCGGAGAAGGTGATGTTCGGGAGCGACCTGGACCTGATCTCGCCCCACTTCGTTAAGGGCATGTATGAGGCAGCAGGGCTGAGCGCGGAGGCGCGTGCTTTGGTTTATCGCGCGAATGCGATGCGACTATTCAACCTGTCAGGAGAGTGATGAGCAGTGGCGCGGCTAGCAGTGAACGGTGGGACGCCGGTACGGAAGAAAGACTTCCCCTTGTGGCCGATCGTGACGAAGAGCGACGAGCAGGCCGTTCTGAACGCGCTCAACAGCCACCGGTGGGGTCTGGGCGGGCAGTTCATCGGGCAGTTTGAGAAGAAGTTCGCGGAGTTCGCGCAGGCCAAGTACGCGCTGTCGGTGACCAACGGGACGGCCGCGCTGGAGGTGGCGCTGCGGGGAGTGGGGGTGAAGGCAGGGGATGAGGTCATCATCACGCCTTACACCTTCATTGCGACGGCGAGTTCGGTGCTCACCGTGAACGCGGTGCCGATATTCGTGGACATTGACCCGGACACCTACCTGATAGATCCGGACAGAATTGAGGCGGCGATTACCCCGCGGACGACGGCGATCATCGCGGTGCACATTGCGGGGCTGCCGTGCGACATGGACCGCATCAAGCGCCTTGCGAGGAAGCACAAGTTGGCGGTGATCGAGGACGCCTGCCAGGCGCACGGGGCGGAGTGGAAGGGCCGGCCGGTGGGGGCTATCGGCGAAGCCGGCTGCTTCAGTTTTCAGTCGAGCAAGAACCTGAGTTCGGGCGAGGGCGGAGTCTGCGTGACGGACGACCGTGAGGTGTGGGAGCGGATGTGGTCGCTGAAGAACTGCGGCCGGATACCGCGGGGCGCTTTCTACGAGCATCATGTGCTGGGCTGGAACGTTCGGATGACGGAGTTCCAAGCGGCGCTGCTGTTGTCGCAGATGAAGCGGCTGCCGGCGCAGATGAAGAAGCGGGACGAGAACGGCGCGTATCTGACCCAGTTGCTCAACCAGATAGAGGGGATCAAGCCGCAGAAGTGGACCAAGGGGACGACGCGGCACGCGTACCACCTCTACATCTTCCGCTACGACAAGAAGGCGTTTGGCGGGGTGCCGCGGGCCCGCTTCATCGAGGCGCTGACTGCTGAGGGAATAGGCGCTTCCTCGGGCTACGTGCCGCTCTACAAGGAGGAGATGTTCGTGGTGGACCCGGCGGTGCACGTTTTCGCCGGCAAGGTGAACTACGCGAAGGTGCGGTGTCCGGTCTGCGAGCACGCATGCGCTGAGGAGGCGGTTTGGCTGTACCAGCGCCTGCTCTTGGGCACGAAGCGGGACATGGAGGACATCGCGACAGCGATGGTGAAGGTGCAGAAGAACGTGGCGGAGTTGCGCACCTAGGCGGGCGAGCGCCTAGGGTGCCAGCCTCCGCGACCTAGGCACGCGAGCCACAAACGAAAAGGGCCTCCTCGAGAGGAGGCCCTTTGCCATCATGGGTGGCGAGCCGAGCCCGGCGCGCCGAGGCCGGCTTAGAGCGTCACGAGGGAGCGCCCACGATCGGGGGGGAAGGGCGCCAGCACCGACCTCGGTGGGCAGCCGCGCCGGGCTTTGGCTCGCCGAGGGGGGGACGTCGTGCTCTGCGCGTGACTGACCATCAGAGCGTGAAACCCATGTAAAAGGTCGTGCCGGTGTCCGGTTCCATCACAAATGCTACCACTTTGGAGCCTTTTCCTAACTTACCGGTGGCCCTCTCGAACTCCGCCGACGTGCGGGTGGGCTCGCGGTTCATGGACTTGAGGATTTGACCCTGGCGCAAGCCTGCTTGGTAGGCAGCGCTATTGGGGTCCACCTCGCTTATGAGCAGGCCGGCGTCGGGTGACAGGCCTAGTTGGCTGGCCGTATCACGGTCGAGCGGCTGGACCTGGATGCCGAGGGCGCTGGCGGTGCGCTTGTTGCCGAGGGGGCTCGGCCTGGTCCGCTCGCGACGGGGCTGAGGGGACTCCTTGAGGGCGGTCTTGGCGGAGACCTCCATGTGCTTGCCGTCGCGGACGATCTCCAGGGTGAGTTTCTTGTCGGGCCCGGAGCGACTGATGGCGTCACGGAGTTCGGTGACGTCCTTGATCGGAGCGCCCTGCACGGAAACCACGATGTCACCGGGCTTGAGTCCGGCCTTGTCTGCGGGCCTACCGCTGACGACGTGGGCGATGACGGCGCCTTGCGTAACGCCCCAGACGCTGGCCATTTCGGGGCTGAGGTTCTGTATCTTGACGCCGAGCCAACCGCGGGCGATGGTGCGGTTCTCGATGAGTTGAGGATAGACGTACTGGACGACGTCAACGGGGATGGCGAAGCCGACGCCTTCACTGCCGCCGGTCTCGCTGAAGATCATGGTGTTGACGCCGATGAGGCGGCCGTTGATGTCAACCAGCGGGCCGCCGGAGTTGCCGCGGTTGATGGCGGCGTCAGTCTGGATCATGTTCTCCATGCTGAACTCGGAGTTGGGGGCGGAAATGTGGCGGCCGAGGGCGCTGATGACGCCGACGGTCATGGTTTGGGGCAGGCCGAAGGGTGAACCGATGGCGATGGCCCACTGCCCGACCTTGAGGCTCTTGGCGTCGCCCAATTCGATGGCGGTGAGGCCTTGGCGGTCCACTTTGATGACGGCCAGGTCGGTCTCGGGGTCGGTGCCGACGACACGTGCTTCAACGGTGGTCTGCGCTTGGTCGGGGAAGACGACGCGGACCTTGTCAGCGCCTTCCACGACGTGGTTGTTGGTGAGGATGTAGCCGTCGGGGCGGATGACCACGCCGCTACCGAGGCCTTGGACGGCGCGCTCCTGTTCCTGGGGGCCGCCGAAGAAGAACCTGAAGTCGGGGATCTCCTTGCCGAAGGGCGGGCCTTGGAGGCTGCTGACGCGCACGGCACGGGAGGTGATGACGCTCAGCACGGCGGGCTCAACCCTTTCAGCGACAGCCACAAAGTCGTCCTGAAGGGGGGACAAGGTGGCGCCCCGCGCGGGTGCCGCCTGGGTGGGCTGGCCGACGCCTACGTCTATACGGACACGCGCCCATAGGAGGGTTCCTAGGGCGATGATGACGACGGCGAGCAGGGCGCTGAGAATGCGGTAGTGCTTGGCTGAGTTCCTGACCACTATATCACCACTCCTTCCAGCGACTGACGCCAGGGCCCCGGACGGGGTGCTAGAGGACGGCGCTGTCTTCGGCTGCCCCTACCGAGACCCCTTGGCGGTCTTCTTCCGTTCGTGGTCTGTCTGTATAGACGTAGCACCGGCTATCTGAGTTCGTAGCGGTGCAGGAGGAGATGGGC
>Ga0315289_10006381_pt1 | contig 17335 bp, 7 predicted proteins | sample YL17G11_40_MG_FD_203452 | JGI IMG/M metagenome (GOLD analysis project Ga0315289, IMG submission 203452) | Sediment microbial communities from Yellowstone Lake, YNP, Wyoming, USA - YL17G11_40 | ecosystem: Environmental > Aquatic > Freshwater > Lake > Sediment | place: USA: Wyoming | collected... | reverse complement strand
AGGTGCCTGCAGCAGAGTAGAGATAGGCTGGGTCCTTGGACGAGCTGACTGCTCCGTCGCCGAAGTCCCAATCCCATGAGTCCATCCCTGAGGGGCCGGTGAACTGGATCGGTGTGCCGTCGCAGACGGGCGCATTGGAGGACCAGCTGCAGTTCGGCTGGGACTTGATCTCAACTGTCCCAGAACAAGACTTCGATCCACATTTGTTGGCCACAGTGAGGCTGACCGAGTAGGTGCCATTAGCAGAGTAGAGATGGCTTGCGCCCTGGCCCGAGCCGACCTGGCCATCCCCGAAGTCCCAATCCCATGAGTCCATCCCTGAGGGGCCGGTGAACTGGATCGGTGTGCCGTCGCAGACCGGCGCATTAGAGGTCCAGCTGCAGTTCGGCTCAGCCAGGACATCGACCTTCCCCGTGCAGTTCTTAGAGCAGCCGCCCTTGCTCACATTGAGGTTGACAGTGTAGGTGGCCGGTGCGGAGTAGAGATGGGTCGGGTCCTTATCCGAGCTGGCCTGGCCATCGCCGAACTCCCAATAGTAGGAGTCCACTCCAGAGGGACCGCTGAACTGGACTGGTGTGCCGTTGCAGACGGGCGCGCTGGATGTCCAGCTGCAGTCTAGCGCCGTGACCTCAACAGTCCCCATGCAGCTTTTTGAGCAGCCGCCTTTGGCCACAGTGAGGTTGACAGTGAAGGTGCTCGGAGCAGAGTAGAGATGCGTCGGGTCCTCAGTCGAGTCGATCTGGCCATCGCCGAACTCCCAGTAGTAGGAATCCATTCCGGCGGGGCCGGTGAACTGAACTGCCGTGCCGTTGCAGACGGGCGAATCAGAGGTCCAATTGCAGTCCGGATAAGCATTGACCGTTACTGAGCCTTCGCATTTATTGAAGCAACCATCTTTGCCTACAGTGAGGTTGACCGTATAGGTGCCTGGAGCCGAGTAGAGATGCGTTGTGGTGTTGGCCGAGCTGGTCTGGCCATCCCCGAACTCCCAATAGTAGGACTCCATCCCTGCGGGGCCGGCGAACTGAACCGGCGTGCCGTTGCAGACGGGCGCATCGGATGTCCAGCTGCAATCCGGCTGGGACTTGACCTCGACCATCGTCGCGCATGCCCTGGAGCATCCTTCCTTGCTCACTGTGAGCCTGACATCGTATGAGCCGGCTGCAGAGTAGCTATGGCTTGGGCTCCGATCGGTGCTGCTCGATCCATCGCCGAACTCCCACTGGTAGGCGTCCATTCCTGCGGGGCCGCTGAACTGAACCGGTGTGCCGTCGCAGACGGGCGCATTCGAGGTCCAGCTGCAGTCCGTTCCCTTGACCTCAATCGTACCAGGACAGGACTTTGAGCAGCCGTATTCGCTCGCCTTGACCGTGAGGCTGACCGTGAAGGTGCCCGAAGCCGAGTAAAGATGGCTCGGGCTCTGATTATTGCTGATCTGGCCATCGCCGAACTCCCATTGGTAGGAATACATTCCCGCGGGGCCCGTAAACTGAACTGGCGTGCCGTCACAGACAGGCGCATTGGATGTCCAGCTGCAGTTCGGCGCGGGAAGGATGGCGATATCCTTACTGCACTTCTTCGAGCAGCCGTCGGCGGTCATGGTGACCTCGAGTCTAGTGGTTCCCGCAGCTCCAGCGGTGAAGGTGATCGACTGACCATTGCTGGCAGAGGTGATCTCGCCGTTGGTGATGGACCAGGCATAGGCCGCCCCGGCTGCTGCTGTCGAGGCAGCATTGCCCGTCGACCCTGCACAGATTGAATCGGGTGCGGATATGGTGCAGTCGGGTCCGGAAATCACGGTGATATCCTTGGTGCACTCCTTCATGCAGCCACCGTCAGTTGTCACCGTGACCTTGAGCGTTGCAGTTCCCTGTGAGCCTGCAGCGAAGGTGATCGACTGGGTGTTACTGGCAGAGGTGATATTGCCGTTGGTTATGGACCAGGCATAGGCCGCCCCGGCTGCTGCTGTCGAGGCAGCATTGCCCGTCGATCCGGCGCAGACTGAATCGGGCGCGGATATGGTGCAATCCGGCATTGGCTTGACCACGACTTTTCCCCCGCAGGTCGTTGAGCAGCTATTATTGGTCACTGTGAGCACGACGTCGTAGTTACCCTGAGACCGGTAGAGGTGGCTCGGGTCCTTGGCCGAGCTGGTATTGCCATCGCCGAACTCCCACTGGTAGGAGTAATTCTTTCCTGCGAGTCCGGTGAACTGAACTGCTGTGCCGTCGCAGACGGGCGCATTAGAGGACCAGCTGCACTTCGGCGATTCCCTGATCACGACTGTTCTTGTGCAGCTCTTTGAGCAGCCGCCTTTGGTTACCGTGAGAGTGACGTTATAGGTGCCTGCAATAGTGTAGGTATGATAAGTTTTTTCTGAAGAGCCGGACCCGCCGTCGCCGAACTTCCAATCGTATAAGTCCATTCCTTCGGGTCCAGTGAAATAAACTGGGGTGTGTGTGCAGCCCGGCGCATCGGAGGTCCAGCTGCAGTCCGGCATTGGCTTGACTACTACTGTCCACGTACAGCTCTTCGAGCAGCCGCCCTTGGTCGCCTTGAGTTTGACCGAGTAGGTGCCATTAGCAGAGTAGAGATGTGCCGGGTCTTTGGCCGAGCTGACAGCTCCATCGCCGAACTCCCACTGGTATGAATCCATATTCGCGGGGCCGCTGAACTGAACCGGCATGCCGTTGCAGACGGGCGCATTTGAGGACCAGCTGCAGTCCGGCGCGGAAATGAGGGGGACATCCTTGCTGCATTTCTTCGAGCAGCCACCAGCGGTCACATTGACCTCGAGTCTAGTGGTTCCGGATGATCCGGCGGTGAAGGCGATCGACTGGTTATTGGGGGAAGAGGTGATCTCGCCGTTTGTGATGGACCAGGCATAGGCCGCCCCGGCTGTTGCTGTCGAGGCAGCATTGCCCGTCGATCCGAAGCAGACTGAATCGGGTGCAGATATGGTGCAGTCCGGCCCAGTAGTTACAGTGATATCTTTGCTGCACTTCTTCGAGCAGCCGCCGGCGGTCACCGTAACCTCAAGCCTTGTTGTTCCTGATGCTCCGGCATTGAAGGTGATCGACTGAGCATTGCTGGCAGAGGTGATCTCGCCGTTGGTGATGGACCAGGCATAGGCCGCCCCGGAGGTTGCTGTGGAGGCATTGCCCGTCGATCCGGCACAGACTGAATCGGGCGCGGTTATGGTGCAGTCGGGTCCAGAGGTTATGGTTAGATCCTTGCTGCATTTCTTCGAGCAGCCATCCGCATTTGTCACTGTGACCTCAAGCCTGGTGGTTCCCGATGCTCCGGCAGTGAAGGTGATCGACTGAGCGTTGCTCGGAGAGGTGATCTCGCCGTTGGTGATGGACCAGGCATAGGCCGCCCCGGAGGTTGCTGTGGAGGCACTGCCCGTCGTCCCTGCACAGATTGAATCGGGTGCGGTTATGGTGCAGTCGGGTCCAGAGGTTATGGTTAGATCCTTGCTGCATTTCTTCGAGCAGCCATCCGCATTTGTCACTGTGACCTCAAGCCTGGTGGTTCCCGATGCTCCGGCAGTGAAGTTGATCGACTGAGCGTTGCTCGGAGAGGTAATCTCGCCGTTGGTGATCGACCAGGCATAGGCCGCCCCTGATTCCGCAGTCGAGGCAGGGTTGCCGGTCGATCCGGCGCAGACTGAGTCGGGCGCAGTTATATTGCAGACCGGCCCGGAAGTTACAGTGATATTCTTACTGCATTCCTTCGAGCAGCCGCCCTTGGCGGCCGTGAGGTTGACCGTGTAGGTGCCCGGAGCAGAGTAGAGATGGGCCGGGTCCTTTGATGAGTTTTGCTGGCCATCGCCGAACTCCCAATAGTAGGAGTCCACTCCAGAGGGACCGCTGAACTGAACCGGCATGCCGTCGCACACGGGCGCATTGGAGGTCCAGCTGCAGTCCGGCGCCTTGACCTCCACTGTACCGGGACAGGTCTTTGAGCAGCCGCTTTTGGTCGCCTTGAGGTTGACCGTGTATTTGCCCGGTGCAGAGTAGAGATGGCTTGCGCCCTGGGCCGAGCTGACTCCTCCGTCGCCGAACTCCCACTGGTAGGCGTCCATTCCTGCAGGACCGCTGAACTGAACTGCTGTGCCATTGCAGACGGGCGAGCTGGATGTCCAGCTGCAGTCTATGGCCGTGACCACGACTGATCCCGGGCAGGTCTTTGAGCAGCCGCTTTTGGTCGCCTTGAGGTTGACCGTGTATGTGCCCGCAGATAAGTAGAGATGTGCCGGATCCTTGCCCGAGCCGACCTGGCCATCGCCGAAGCTCCACTGATAGCCGTCCATCCCTGAGGGTCCGGTGAACTGGACTGGCGTGCCGTTGCAGACGGGCGCATTGGAGGTCCAGCTGCAGTCCGGCAGGGGCTTGACCACTACTGATCCCTTGCAGGTCTTCGATCCGCAGACGCCTTTAGTCACCTTGAGGCTGACATTGTAGGTGCCTGGAGCTTTGTAGAGATGTAACGGGTCCTCGGAATTGTTTACAGCTATGTCGCCGAAGTCCCATTCGTAGCGACCCATCCCCGAGGGGCTGTTGAACTGAACTGACGTGCCGTTACATACCGGCGAGTTTGAGGTCCAGCTGCAGTCCAGGGCATCGACTACGACTACCCCCCAACAGCTCTTCGAGCAGCCGCCTTTGGTCACCGTGAGGCTGACCGTGTAGGGACCTGCAGCTTTGTAGAGATGCGACGGGCTCTGAGCCGGGCTCTTAGTTCCGTCGCCGAACTCCCACTGATAGCCGTCCATCCCCTCCGGGCCAGTAAACTGGACTGGTGTGCCGTTGCAGACGGGGGAGTTCGAGGTCCAGCGGCAGTCCGACGGCAGGGGCTTGACAACGAATGATCCATTGCAGCTCTTCGAGCAGCTGTCCTTGGTTGCCTTGAGGCTGACGGTGTAGGTGCCTGGAGCATTGTAGATATGCGCCGGGTCCTCGTCCGAGCTGTCAGCTCCGTCCCCGAAGTCCCACAGGTAGGCGTCCATTCCCGATGTGGCGTTGAACTGAGCTGGAACGCCTTTGCAGACGGGTGAGTTCGAGTTCCAGTTGCAGTCCGGGGCTGCGACTATGACTGTCCCCCCGCATCTCACCGATAAGCCGCTTTGGGTCGCCTTGAGTTGGACCCAGTATCTGCCTCCAGCTTTGTAGAAATGCGAGGGGCTCTGGTCCGTGCTGTTAGCTCCGTCGCCGAAGTCCCAATACCATGAGTCCATCCCCTTCGGGCCAGTGAACTGGACTGGTGTGCCGTTGCAGACGGGCGAGTTCGAGGTCCAGCTGCAGTTCGGGTCCACGACCACGACTGATCTCATGCAGTACTTGCCGCAGCCGCCCTTGATCGCCAGGAGGGTGACATTGTATTTGCCTGGCTTTTTGTAGGAATAGGTCGGGTTCTGGTTATAGTCGGTATAGCCATCCCCAAAGTCCCAACCGTACTGGTCCATTCCGTCGGGGCCGCTGAACTTAATTGGCTTCAGATAATAGACGGGTGAGTTCGAGGTCCAGCTGCAGTCCGGCTGGGGCTTGACCTCGACTGATCTTGGGCAGGTCTTTGCGCAGCAGCCATTGGTCGTCTTGAGGCTGACATTGTAGTTGCCCGGAGCCGAGTAGATATGCGACGGGTACTGGCCCGTACTGGTTTTGCCGTCGCCGAAGTCCCAAAAGTAGGAGTCCACTTCCGGCGGGCCCGTGAACCGATGTGCGGTGTTTTCGCATAGGGAATAATCCAAGGTCCAGCTGCAGTCCGGCGTTGTCCTGACCTCGACTGATCCCTTGCAGATGTTTGAGCAGCCGCCTTTGGTCGTCTTGAGGCTGACATTGTAGTTGCCCGGAGCCGAGTAGATATGCGACGAGTTCTGGACCGTGCTGGTATTGCCGTCGCCGAAATCCCAATAGTAGGTGTCCATCCCCGCGGGGCCGGTGAATCCATGTGCGGCGTTTTCGCAGATGCAAACATCCGGGCCCCACCAGCACTCCGGCTGGGGCTCGACCTCGACTGATCCTGTGCACCTCTTCGAGCAGCCGCCCTTGGTCGCCGTGAGATTGACCATGTAGGTGCCAGGAGCCGAGTAGGGGTGGCTCGGATCTTTGCCCGAGCCGGTCTGGCCGTCACCGAAGTCCCAATAGTAGGCGTCCATCCCCGCGGGGCCGGTGAAATGAATTAGGAAGTTGTTGCAGAAGAGCGAATTCGAGGTCCAGCTGCAATCAGGCATTTGCTTGACCTCGACTGTGCTGCGGCATGACGCCGAGCAGCTGCCTTTGGTCGCCTTGAGGATGACTGCGTAGGTACCCGGAGCAGAGTAGAGATGCTTCGGATCTTTGGCCGAGTCGACCTGGCCATCGCCGAACTCCCACTGGTATTTGTCCATCCCTGCAGGTCCGGTGAACTGGACTTCAGTGCCGTTGCAGACGGGCGCATTGGATGTCCAGCTGCAGTCCGGGGCCCTGACCTCGACCGATCCCGAGCAGCTCTTCGAGCAGCCGCTTCTGGTCGCTTTGAGGGTGACAGTGTAGGTCCCTGCAGCAGAGTAGAGATGGCTTGGGTCCTTGGCCGAGCTGGCTCCTCCGTCCCCGAAGTCCCAGCTGTAGGCGTCCATTCCCGAGGGGCCCGTGAACTGAACTGGGGTGCCGTCGCAGACGGGCGCATTGGATGTCCAGCTGCAGTCCGGCATTGGCTTGACCACCGCTGATCCCGTGCAGGTCTTTGAGCAGCCGCTCTTGGTCGCCTTGAGGCTGACATTGTAGGTACCCGGAGCAGAGTAGAGATGCTTCGGATCTTTGGCCGAGTCGACCTGGCCATCGCCGAACTCCCACTGGTATTTGTCCATCCCAGCTGGGCCATTGAACTGAACTGGGGTGCCGTCGCAGACGGGCGAGTTCGAGGTCCAGCGGCAGTCCGGCATTGGCTTGACCTCAACTGTTCCTGGACAGGACTTTGAGCAGTCGCTCTTGGTCACCTTGAGGCTGACCGCGTAGGTGCCCGGGGCAGAGTAGAGATGGCTCGGATCTTTGGCCGATCCGGTCTGGCCATCGCCGAACTCCCATTGGTATTTGTCCATCCCAGCTGGGCCATTGAACTGAACTGGTGTGCCGTCGCAGACGGGCGAGTTCGAGGTCCAGCGGCAGTCCGGCATTGGCTTGACAACGACTGTGCCAGTGCAGATCTTCGAGCAGCCGCCCTTGATCGCATTGAGGCTGACAGTGTAGGTACCCGGAGCAGAGTAGAGATGCTTCGGATCTTTGGCCGAGTCGGCCTGGCCATCGCCGAACTCCCACTGGTAGGCATCCATTCCTCCAGGACCCGTAAACTGGACTGGCGTGCCGTCGCAGACGGGCGCATTGGAGGTCCAGCTGCAGTCCGGCATTGGCTTGACCACGACCGATCCTGTGCAGCTCTTTGAGCAGCCGCCTTTGGTCGCCTTAAGGTTGACATTGTAGGTGCCTGCAGCAGAGTAAAGGTGGGAGGGATCCTTGGAAGAGCTGACTGCTCCGTCGCCGAAGTCCCACAGGCAGGAGTCCATTCCTGTGGGGCCCGTGAACTGAACCGGCATGCCGTTGCAGACTGGCGCATTGGAGGTCCAGCTGCAATCCGGCAGGGGCTTGATGGCGATATCTTTGTAGCAACTATTCGAATAGCCATCCTTTTCCACAATGACCTGCAACCCAATGGTTCCCAATGAGCCTGCAGTGAATTCGATCGACTTAGCATTTATCGCGGAGGTGATCGTACCGTTTGTGATTGTCCAGGAATAGGCAGCCTCTGGTGCCGCTGTCGAGGCAGCATTGCCGGTCGACTCGGAGCATACCTCATCCGGCGCGGTTATGGTGCAATCCAATTCACCCAAGTTCACTATCCAGAAATCATAGCCACCGTGGTTGCCTCTCACATCACCGTCCGGGGACTCTGCATAGCCTGCGACCACATACTCGCCATCGGCGGTCTGCTGGACACTCTGGGCATACTCATCAAATCTTCCGCCCACGCACTTCTGCCATTCCATGTTGCCCGATTGGTTGAGCTTCACGACCCAGTAGTCGTTCTGGCCGTGGTTTCCGCTCACATCGCCGTCATTTGAATACGTGTAACCGACGACCACATACCCTCCATCGGCAGTCTGCTGGATGCTCTTGGCATACTCATCCTGGCTTCCGCCCAGGCACTTCTGCCAGGTCAGATTGCCGGACGGATCGAGCTTCACTACCCAGTAGTCACTGTTGCTGCCGTGGTTTCCGCTCACATCGCCGTCATTCGATACAGCGTAACCAGCGACCACATATCCGCCATCGGCGGTCTGCTGGACACTCTGGGCTTGCTCATCATATCTTCCGCCCAGGCACTTCTGCCATTCCAAATTGCCCGACTGGTTGAGCTTCACTATCCAGAAATCAAAGTTGCCGTGGTTTCCTTGCACATCGCCGTCTTTTGAGCTGGTGTAACCGGCGACCACATACCCGCCGTCTGCGGTCTGCTGGATGCTCCGGGCCTCATCATTACCGCTTCCACCAAGGCACTTCTGCCAGGTCAGATTGCCGGATGCGTTCAGCTTCACTACCCAGTAGTCCTGTCCGCTATGGTTGCCGCTTACGTCGCCATTATTTGAAGAAGCGGAACCGGCGACGATATATCCCCCATCGGCAGTCTGCTGCGCGCTGTAGGCAAGCTCGACCTGGCTTCCGCCCAGGCACTTCTGCCAGGTCAGATTGCCGGATTGGTTGAGCTTCACTACCAAGCAGTCCCACAGGCCGTGGTTGCCGATCACATCGTTGTCATTTGAATAGGTAAAACCGGCGGCGATATACCCGCCATCGTTTGTCTGCTGGATGTCATGAATATAATCGTAAGAGCTTCCACCCCAGCACTTCTGCCATTCCAAATTGCGCGCCTGGCTGAGCTTCACTACCCAGCAGTCCTCCAATTTGTAGTGGCCGATCACATCGCTGTCATTCGACGTAGTGTAACCGGCGGCGATATACCCACCATCGTTTGTCTGCTGGGTGCTCCCAGCTTCCTCATTGTCGCTTCCGCCCAGGCATTTCTGCCAATCAATATAGGTGATTGACTCTCCGCACGAAGCCAGAAGGCAGAACAGAAGAATAAATCCAATTACAGTACGTAGCACACCACCTGCCAGAAATCCTGCTCGCATCATCTCGACACCCCTCGTTCCTAAACAGGCATTTAGCAATCTTAATTCCATTTATAATTTTCTACAGTGATGATGCCCTGAGGAGGAGCTGCAGAAGGGCAAGCTCCGGAAATGGATTTGAAATATTTGATTTAGTGGGGTCCTGCATATACTCTCGACATCGGTACCGATAGAGCAGTTTATCTTGTTTGAGGAAGACTTAATAAAAAAATTAGTTTTATAAGTTGTGCGGACATCGGAGACCAATGCCGATCATCCAGCGGGCTTCCAGCTCGCGATCATCCCCTGGCAAGATCAGGGATGATCGGCTTTTTGCTTATTCTTTCCCGGGCAGCGATGCTCCTCTGCCACGACCTCAGATCAAGTAAATTGCCCAGCCGCTGCTCTATTGAGGCAGAGGGAGATGGTTCTATCTATTTAGCATTAGTTAAATATTAATTATATGTTTGGCTCCACAGAAGACCACAATCCATCGATTATTCCGCTTTCCTTGGCACCAAGTCTCTTGGCAACGGCAAGTGAGGAGCAGGTCGATCAATTAAACTGGATTCCTGTTCAGCATCCACGCGCGGTGTCCATCGCAGGATGAGGAGAAGATCGATCGATCAACCGTATTCGACGCGCCCTCATGGGTAGTGTCCCCCGCGAACGCCTGCGAGAGCCGCGCCCGCGGCCTCGAGCGGGAGCTAAGGGCCTCGGGGCGACACAGAAAAAACCCTCATGACTTTAATGTCACCCATGAAGATGGAAATGGTTCCAGGAAGGGGGGCCCTTTTCCTACCAAGAGTCGTAAGCTTCTATTGCCCGAGAACGGCAACTCTGAAGAGGAGGTTGAGCCATTTGGCGGAGCTAAACACATACCAGAGCCTAAATTATCGCCCCGGAGAGTGCCTCCTGACAGCGGCAGGATCGCCGTTGCGGAATCAGCTCCACCGCACGGCAGATGATCTCCAATATCCTTTCGCTACTTTTCTTGATCATCTCAGATATATCCGAGGCCAGCAAATCCCCGGGCCCCGCCAGGCCGCATGCTAGGTTGGTCACCAGGCAGAGGGAGGCGTAGCACAGACAGGCCTCCCTGGCCAGGGCCACCTCCGGATAGCCGGTCATGCCCACCACATCGCCCACCTGCCGCAGCATCCTGATCTGTGCAGGAGACTCGAGATGCGGCCCCTCGGTGCACACGTAGACTCCTGCAGAGGGCTTCTGGCCCAGGGAGAGTAGAGAGCTCTTCAGGCATGATCGCAGCTCTGGGCAGTAAGGGATGCTCATGTCCACATGTACCGCCCTGTCCTCGAAGAAGGTATTGGGCCGGGAATGGGTGAACTCCACGAAGTCAACCGGCAAGAAGAAGCTGCCCACAGGATGGCAGGACATGCTGCCCACAGTGTTGGCGGAGATTACTCTCGCGACCCCGCTCTCCTTCAGGGCCCAGATGATTCCACGGTAGTTGACTTTATGGGGCGGAAGATGGGGCTCTCCATGCCGGGGAACGAAGAGTATATCGCGACCCTTCAGCCTGGCCGGCAGGACCTGGACTGGGCCGTAGGGGGTCCTTACCTCCTCAGGCAGGCCGTCCAGCTGCAGTCCCAGCCCACCGATCACTGCCACCTCAGCACTCATTGAGATCGACCTCTTGGTTTCAACCTTATCAGCTCCTGACGGGAACTCGTATATGTTTAGCTTAACGGAAGACTCTCTATCGATATTTCAGCTTCCCTTCGCACCCGTTGGCGCCGAAGGTGAAAGGCAAATCTATCTACAACCGTTTACGACGCGCTCCTCCAATAGTGTTCCCCGCGAACGCGTAAGGGCGTGCGCCCGCGGCCTTGAGCGGGAGCTTAAGGGCCCTGGGGCGACACAAGAAAAGACGCACCCATAAAAGTCGTAAGCTTCTAGCGCTCGAGAACGGCAGACCCAAAGAAAAGAGACGAGCCATTTGGCAGAGCCAGACATATACGGCGGAGCTAAACACGCGCGAGGAGCTCTAAATCCTTCCGGAGACTCTAAAGGGGCGGCATCAGCGGCGGCCGGAAGATCCCCTTCTCTGTGACCAGGGCAGTGACGAGATCCAGGGGAGTGGCATCAAAGGCGGGGTTGTAGGCCTTCGCTCCCGCAGGAGCCAGCCTGGTTCCTGCGAGGGTGCAGATCTCCTCGGGGTCGCGCTCTTCTACTGTTATATCTTTTTCTGACCTGGCCGGATCGAAGGAAGAGAGGGGAGCAGCCACATAGAAGGGGATGTGGTGGAACCTGGCCAGCACAGCGTGGGAATAGGTTCCTATCTTGTTGAAGACTGCGTCCCTGGTGATCCTGTCTGCTCCGACGATTGCCCTGTCTATCTTTCCCTGGCGCATCAGGCTCCCGGCGGTGCTCTCGCAGATGAGTGTCACTGGAATTCCCGCCTCTTGCAGCTCCCAGACGGTGAGCCTGGATCCCTGATGAAGCGGTCGAGTCTCGCAGGCGTAGACTTGGATCTCCTTTCCCGCTTCCACAGCAGACCTTATTACCCCCAGAGCCGTCCCCCAGCCCACACAGGCCAGGCGGCCGGCATTGCAGTGCGTCAGGACTGTATCGCCGTCCTCCAGCAGGCGCGCCCCCGCCCTCCCCAGGGCCTGGTTGACCCGGATGTCCTCTGCGGCAATCTCTTCGGCCTCCTGCAGAGCTGCCTCCCTGATGTCCTCCGGGCTATCTTGATTGCAGGCCGCCTTGAGAGCTCTGTCAACCCCCCGGGAGAGGTTGACGGCTGTGGGCCTGGATCCCTTGAGGAGATCTGCAGCTGCCTGCAGCTCGCGGATCATCTGGATGGTGTTCTCCGCGTGCGATCTGTGGGCGGCCAGGGCTATCCCGTAGCCTCCAGCAGCCCCGAGAGCGGGCGCCCCCCTCACTCTTAAGGTCTTGATGGCCTCCACCAGCTCTCTTATGCTCTCTACCCTGACCGATTTCAGCTCGCCCGGCAGCCTGGTCTGGTCTATCAGCCACAGGCCGTGGTCCCACCATATCGTCCTGGATCTCAGGATGGCTGTTCCCTCCGGATTATCTCAACGATGCCGGCCCGCGCCAGGTGCATCTCGTCCGCGTTCTCGAATATCCCGTGCTCCACGAGGCCGGGAATGGCATCCAGCTGGGCGCCGAGCGTCCCAGGATCCTCCAGCACTCCGAAGTCAGCGTCCAGGACGAAGTTGCCATTATCGGTGATCACAGGTCCATCCTTCATCCTGGCCTGCCGCAGGAGGGGTGTGCCTCCCAGCTGCTTTATCCTTCGCTCTACGAGCTGCAATGCGAAAGGCATAACCTCCACGGGAACCGGCCGGCTCAGCTTTTCTACATACTTGGTGCTGTCCGCAACTATCACGAACCGCAAGGCGGAGGAGGAGACCACCTTCTCTCTCGCGTGGGCAGCGCCTCCTCCCTTGATGGCCGATAGCTGCAAGTCCACCTGGTCGGCGCCGTCGATGGCCAGATCCAGGACGGGGCATTGGCTCAGGGTGGTGAGGCAGAGCCCCGATTCTATGGCCAGGGCCTCGGCCTGGTAGGAGGTGGGCACCCCCAGGATCTCCAGTCCCTCCTCTCTGACCCTCTGGCCGAGCTTCTTGATAGTCCAGGCCACAGTGGACCCTGTCCCCAGTCCTATGGACATTCCGTCTTTCACGAGATGGGCAGCTGACTCTCCGGCTGCCCTCTTCTCCTCTTCGAGAGAACGCCCCGTCATAGCAGCTGGCTCCTCACAGTTGTGAACACCGGCCCCCTAACGTCGATCTTGTGCTTATGGCTGGTGATGTACCTCTCCAGAGCCGGATCGATCTTGATGTTTATGTCCCCCGGTCCCCTCACAATCCTCACCCTTACCTCTGCCTCCTGTCCCTGCAGAACGCCAGATTCGATCTCACTGGCTGCCAGCTCTGCGAAGGCATCGATGTACATGATGCCTGTGCTCACCCCTTCTGCGAAGGCCTCATCCCACCTGGGCGTGCGCGGGATGCCCATCACATTCTGATGGAAGACCACAATCTCGTTCTGGAATGCCGGACCGCAGAGCTTGGTATCCGCCTCGGGCTCCACCACTGAGACCTTGATCCTCCTTCCCAGAAGCTCGCCCGTCCAGGCAGTGAACTCGGTAGGAGAGGGTGTCTCGCCATGCTCCTTGCAGGTCTCCACAATTGCTGCAGCAATGGCTCTGCCAGCATCGGTGAAGGCCGTCCTCTCTGCCTTTATCATCGCTGCCATCTCTCTTGGGGAGAGCGACCAGTCGGCCTGGAACTGGGGATAGGAGAGAGCCCTCATGTCCTGAGAGCCGTACTGGATCATGGCTATGCGCTCCACCCCGAGGCCCAGGTTCATGACCGGAAATGGAATATCGTACTCTGCAAGGGCAGTGGGCGAGTAGATGCCGAAGGTGGCCACCTCCACCCAGCCGCTCTGGTACTTGGTGGCCGATCCCACCAGGGCGGGATGATAGGCGTACACCTCAATCTGAGTCCCGGGAGTGTAGTACTTGCTCCTCTTCTCGTCCGGCTGGAAGCGGAACTTCTGGAAGCCGAAGTGGCTTAACAGGCCGTCTGCCACGCTTTTGCCGTCCTCCACACTGACCTCCTCGTCCATTATCACGCAGCTGGCAGAGTGATAGCTCATCAGCCGGGCGGCGTCCTCGGCCTGCTCCCGACGGAAGCACCTGTCCACCGAGAAGAGCTTGACAGGAAGGCTTCTCCTGTAATGAAGGCTGGAGAGTGTCAGAAACCAGCCTGAAGTCATGTGGCTTCGCAGAGTTCTGGTGGAAGCCTCCGGCCGGAGATCTGCAAACTCCGGAAAGGCTCTCTCCAGTATGGCCGAAACAGTGGCATCCTTGGCCCCCAATGCCTTGGCTATCTCCCCCACCAGGTCGTCTCCCTCCACCTGGCCCTTCTTGTAGCCGTGAAGTATCCGTCGGAAGGTCTCAATCTCCTCTGGGGATAGGGACCTTCCCAGCAGATTTTGGACGTTAGCTATCCTATCCTCGGATATCCCCACATCCGGCCGGGGCAGGCCAGCCAGATAGAAGCACCTGTCCAGAACCGCCAGGGCCTCGGAGCCGAACTGCTTGTAGACCTCCTGGGCCTCCACAATCAGGGGGTTCATGGCCTCGCTGAAGCCCAGCCCGAGATACGCAACCCTTAGCTTCTGAATGGTCTGAAAGACAGGATGCGGAACTCCAAACGAGTAAGCGTTCCTCGGGTATCGCTGGTTCAGGGGAGGCTTGCCGAAATAATCCGTTCCCCCTTGCCAGGCCTTCTCGAAGTCCTCCCTGGCAGCCTCCTTGATCTGGGCGAGATCAAATCTCATGCTTTAAAGAATCCTCAAAGCTCAACCTTTAAGCTTATCCTCGAGGCGACGCATGGATGCCGCAACCTTTCTCATCTCTAAGGCCGCCGTCAGGTCTCCTTCCGTCCTCTCCACCATAGACCTGGCCAGATCGCTCTTCCTGCGCAGGCCTCGAGTGATGGCATCGGGATAGTCAAAGAGCATCAGCAGATGATAGATCTCCTCCATCATCTCTAAATAGCCCAGCCCCTCCTCCGGCCGGCCGCCTCTGATGAGGTTCAGTATGTGGCGCCTCAGCTCTCCCGAGGCATCTCCCAGGCCGGCCAGGTAGTTCGCCAGCTCTACGCCCGTTTCCGCAGGGCTCAAGATCTTTTGGCTGACTATCATGGCCAGGAGGTTTCGCGCCTCGGCGTACTCCTGCTCGGCATCGTCCACGAATCCAGCATGACGAACGTCCTGGTGGTCTGCCAGAATCTCTTCTATGCTGTCCAGAGATTCACGAGCTTCCTTGATCAGCCTATCAGAATCCGCCGGATTGCCGCGGTGTAGAGACCTGATCGCCTTTGAGCAGGAGCGCACCGCCTGCCGGGACAGCCTCAAAGCCTCCTCCCGCGCCCTATCCTTGTCCTCCATGCTGGCCAGCATGGACTGGGCCAGGTCTCCTAAGGACGAGAAGGGCAGGGGGCTCAAGGCCGCCTCTTCAGTAGCCGTTTCAGGCTCAAGACAGAGAGCCTTCCTTCCTCAAGGGATCGGGACTCGGTGACCATCCTGCCCCGATAGCTCGCGAGAGCCTCCGCCACCTTCTCCCAGGGCACAGTTCCTGCGCCCACGGGAAGGTGCTCGTCTTTCCAGCCGTGGTTGTCGTGGATGTGAACATGAATTACGCGATCCCTCAGCTCTAAAAAGTTCTCCACGTTGCCGTTAGTATTGGCATGGCCCACATCCAGTATGAAGCCCACGTTCTCCCGATCGATATTCTCGAGCATCCCCAGGATCTCCTCCGGCCTCCTTCCCAGGAGGGCGGGCATGTTTACCATGTTCTCCACAGCTATTACCATATCCAGATCGCGGGCCTTGTCGCAGATCTCCTGCAGCCCCAGGATATTCTGGGACCAGGCCTTGTCCGGCATCTGCATGCCCAGCGGGGAGAGGTGTCCGGGGTGGGCCACTGCCAGACGGCAGAAATCGCTGGCCAGGCTCAGGCAGCCCTTCATCTGCCTCACCGTCTCCTCCCAGATGGGCTGGTTCATGCTGGCCAGGTTCAGATCCGAGTAGGGGAGGTGGATGGTTATGGTAAGTCTGGTGGTCTCCGCTATCTCCTTGGCCTGGGAGATGTTCTCTGCAGTAAGCTTCTGCCTTCCTTCGTTCACTATCTCCCAGCCGGTGTAGCCCAGATCCTCCAGCTGGTAGGCCCAGTCGAAGGGACGGTCGACCAGGGCGCTGGAGGAGAAGCTAAACATCCTCTGCCTCCTCTATGCCTATCTCCTTTACCGGCATGCCGTTCTCTGTAGGCGGGGCCAGCCAGTCTATCATCCTCTCCCCACCTACTATCTGCACGTGAAGAGATCCGAGAGGCTCCTCATCGGGAGGGAAATTTGCCCGGCCTGCAAATGCCGCTTGCTTGCTCAAACGGAACTGGATGGAATTGCCTGCCCTGCCGTGCAGCATTGCCGCCCGGGCAGAATCAAGGATTCTCTGCTGGCGCAAGAGCCGGTGGAAGTTCTTCAGGGACTCTTCACCTCCATGAGCCTCCAATCTGTCGCCGAGGATGTCGACGGTCAGGCCGGGAAAGATATTTTCCACTGCTGTGACCACCTTCTGGCCGTCCTCTGTAGGCCTTATTAGAGCGTAAAGGGAGATCTCCGTGGCCTTCACCTTCCCGTGGAATGGCTGGTTCTAAATCTGAGGACCGCGGCGATCCCTCCGAAGGCCTTGTAGAGCTGGGCGCCCTCCTCAAACTCCGAGGATATTATCTTCACTGTGGCGCCGCTCTGCTCTGCGAGCCGGGATAGATCGGGGATTATGTCCACCTCCTCAGCAATGCTCAGGGGGCTGCCGCACTTGAGGCAGCTGCCGAGCGGGGGCGCGCCGCCCCCTCGCGTCTGGCTCTCGGAGAAGTCACAGCTCCTGTTGGAGCAGACTACCTTGGCCCTGGTCTTGCGCAGATCCTCGGAGAGCAGGAGAGTATCCACCGACCCCAGCTCCAGGTTGTGCCTTACCTCCTTCTCCCCATAGGCCGCCAGCCCTTTATCGCTAACCAGCTCCCTCATGAACCGCCGCATGGCCAGCTTATCCTGAGTTAGCTCGAGATCCATCAGCCGGTCCTGAGCAGCCTCCACCAGCTCATTCAGCCCTGACTCATCGGTATAGGAGACGTCCAGGGCGTCCAGGATCTTGCGCTGCAGCTCATGATGCAGAAAGCTGCCATCCACAAACTCCTCCTTGGTGGGAGAAGGGCCCCCTATGAGGATGCCCTCCAGGTCTTTGGGATCTACTGCCAGAAAGGCCTCGTTAGCGGCATCCCCGATCCTTTTATAGAATTCGTGGATGGCTATCAGCCTCAGCTGCTGGAACCTGTGGCTGGACTGCCCGCCCTTCCGCTGCTTTCCCGGGACCGTGGAGGTGAGGTGCTTGAAAGGCTGGATGTATTTTCCTCGCAGTATGCCGACTGTGGCCTCGCGTCTGTCCAGGACGATGAGGCCGAAGGTTTTCTTCTCCGCCAGCATTTGCTCCAGGGGCTCCATGAGGAAGGCAGAGTCGCAGTGGTAGCGGTAAGTGGTAAGTGGATCGGGCGGCTCCAGGGCCACGCTATACATATCCGTCCTGTTTCCGCCGATGTCTACATTCCCGATAAAGATGACTACTCCGTTT
>Ga0315289_10006380_pt1 | contig 17336 bp, 11 predicted proteins | sample YL17G11_40_MG_FD_203452 | JGI IMG/M metagenome (GOLD analysis project Ga0315289, IMG submission 203452) | Sediment microbial communities from Yellowstone Lake, YNP, Wyoming, USA - YL17G11_40 | ecosystem: Environmental > Aquatic > Freshwater > Lake > Sediment | place: USA: Wyoming | collected... | reverse complement strand
TTGTCCGCACCCCTCAACATCCACTGCGATCACTCCGACAGCATGGGCGCGCGTGACAGCGGCTGGATCCAGATCTACTGCGAGGACTCGCAGGAGGTCTATGACTCGCTGATCCAGGCGGTGCGCATCGCGGAGCATCCGCAGATCTTGCAGCCGACCATGGTGTGCCTCGACGGGTTCATCCTGAGCCACGCCATGATGGGCGTCAACATCTACCCCGACGAGGAGGTGCGCGACTTCGTGGGCGCCTACCAGCCCGAATACACCTTGCTCAATGCCCAGCAGCCCATCACCATGGGCGCGATTGACATGTTCGACTATTACTTCGAGCACAAGCGTTCGCAGGCGGAGGCGATGCGCACCTGCAAGCCGCATATGCAGGAGGTGTTCGACGCCTTCGCCGACCGCTTCGGCGCGCGTTACGGCTTTCTCGACCCATATCGCCTCGATGACGCCGAGTGGGTGATCGCGGCGCTCGGCTCGACCGCGGGCACCGTGCGCGTGGTGGTGGACGACCTGCGCTCGCGGGGCGAGGCGGTGGGCATGCTCAAGCTGCGCGTGTTCCGGCCGTTCCCGGCGGAGGAGCTGATTGACGCGCTTGCGCATCTGCGCGGCATCGCCGTGCTCGACCGCGCCGAGGGCATGGCAGGATTGAGCGGACCGGTGTACGGCGAGATCCGCTCTGCGCTCTACGACCTCGATCCCCGGCCTCTGATTACCGGCTACGTCTATGGCCTCGGTGGGCGCGACATCCGCACCGAGGACATCGAGGGAGTTTTCCACGAGCTGAAGGATGATGTGAAGGCCGGCCGCAGGGATCAGCGCTGCCGCTACATCGGCGTGCGGGAGTGAGTGAGACAACTTGAACCGCAGAGGACGCGGAGGACGCAGAGTGTCGCTGACCTGCGGATGATACCCGATACGGATTCTCGGGAGGAATTGCATGCCCAGTGTTAAGGAATTGACATCACGACCAACCGTTTTTACCGGCGGCCACCGCGCGTGCGCCGGCTGCGGCGCCGCGATAACGTTGCGGCTGCTGCTCGAGACCCCGGATCTTCCCGTCGTCGCCAGCATCTCCACCGGATGCATGGAGGTGGTGTCCACCATCTTCCCCTTCACCGCGTGGAAATGCTCTTACATCCACAGCGCCTTCGAGAACTCCGCCGCTACCATGTCTGGCGTCGAATCGGCATACCGCGCCTTGACCAGGCGCGGGCGCCTCAACCAGGAGTTCCGTTTCATCGCCATGGGCGGCGACGGCGGCACCTATGACATCGGCTTTCAATCGCTGTCGGGCGCCATGGAGCGTGGGCACCGGATGCTTTACGTCTGCTATGACAACCAGGCGTACATGAACACCGGCATCCAGCGCTCGAGCGCCACGCCGCTGTGGGCCCATACCACGACTAGCCCCGCCGGCAAAGTAACCCCCGGCAAGCGCGAGGCGCGCAAGGATCTGACCGCGATCATGGTCGCTCACGAGATCCCTTACGTCGCCCAGGGCACGCCGGCGATGTGGACCGATCTCACGCGCAAGGTCGAGAAGGCGCTGGACACCGACGGCCCGACGTTCATCAACGTCCTGGCGCCTTGTCCCCTGGGCTGGGGATTTCCAACGCAGGATACCATCGCCATCAGCCGCGATGCGGTGGACACCTGCTTCTGGCCGCTGTTCGAGGTCGTCAACGGCGAGTACAAGATCACATACAAGCCGAAAGAGAAAAAGCCGGTGGTGGACTTCCTGCGTCAGCAGACGCGCTATCGGCACCTGTTCCAGAAGGGCAACGAGCACATCCTCACGGAGATCCAGGAGCACGTGGACTTGAAGTGGGCGAAGTTGCTCAAGCTGGCGGGGGAGGAGCCCCCCGCGCAAGGATAGGGGCGGGAGCGCGGTCCGGCCACCCGTGTGTGCGGGACGGCGATCCGCCGCCCGAGGGAGCAAGCGATGCCGACGCTGCGCGATGAACTGGTGCGACAGGGCAACTCACTCTTCGGCCGGCGCTCCTACGCGCCGTTTCTTCTCCTGCCGGTGCTGCTGGCGGCGCTGGGACATGCCGACATACTGGAGCGAGTCGCCGGCCATCGGATTGATGACTGCTGGAAGCTGCTGTGCGTCGGCATCGCCCTTGCAGGGATCGCGATCCGCTGCTTGGTCGCCGGGTTCGTCCCGGCTGGCACCTCGCAGCGCAGTACCAGGGAGCAAGAGGCCGCGACCCTCAACGCCACCGGGATGTACTCAGTGGTGCGGCATCCGCTCTACCTCGGCAACTTCCTGTGCATGCTGGGGGTCGTGCTGTTTATCGAGGTGTGGTGGTTCGCGATCATCAGCTGCCTGGCGTTCTGGCTGTACTACGAGCGCATCATGCTCGCCGAAGAGGAGTTCCTTACTCAGCGCTTCGGGGAGGGTTTTCGCGAGTGGGCCGCCAGGACACCGGCATTCTTCCCGCGCTTTCGTCAGTGGCGGCCCTCGTCGCTGCCGATCTCGTGGAAGACGATGGTGCGGCGGGAGTTCTCCGGAGCATGCCTGGTCGCGGCGTCGTTCATCCTGGTCGAGGTCCTGGGCGACGGCTTTGCGGAGCATGAGTGGGATTTCAGTACGGGGACGCAGATTCTCTTCTTCCTCGGCCTGGTCGCGTACGTGACACTAGCGACGCTCAAGCGGAAGACCCATGTCCTCCACGTAGATGGTCGTTAGCTTCCCCGGGGGCGGCGCCAGGGCGACACCGCGACTGGTAAGGACCGGCACAGCGCTGCCGCGACGGCCAACTGCACCCGGAGGCCCACGGTCTTGCCCGCCCGGCAGGAAATCCGACTGATTCCGTGCTAGCCACCAGCAGGCCGTCTTTCGTTCGCGGCTTTGGCGCCGGCAGGGGGATCAACTCAACCGGGGCAGAGCGAGTTGGCGCCGGGCCGACATCTTGAAAGGGAATCCGCCGGCAGTCCGGACCGCGGTGCCACCGCTCTGGTTCTGCACGTGAACGCCTTGGGCGAGGCGGTATTCAGTCTGCCGCGGTCGCACGCACTGCGTTGTTGTGCTGATCGGCTCGGCCGATCCGAGGCAAACCGCCCCGGTCGCGAGGCATGTGATTCTTCACCAGGGCCTTGATTGCCAGCCCTGCCTCGACCGCCTGAGCCTGAACCAGGGTGCGTGTATGCGGTAGATCGCCTCGCAGGGAATCGCGGACGCGGTGGATACCTGTTTCTGGCCGCTGTTCGAGGTGGTCAACGGCGAGTACAAGATCACGTACAAGCCCAAAGAGAAGAAGCCGGTTGAAGGCTTCTTGCGCCAGCAGACGCGCTATCGTCACCTGTTCCAGAAGGGCAATGAGCACATCCTCAAGGAGATCCAGGAGCACGTGGATCTCAAGTGGGCGAAGTTGCTCAAGCTGGCGGGGGAGGAAGGATCGGCCTAGAGGCGCAGCCGAAGAGCTCGCTTCTCCGGGGCCAAGACTTCAAGGTTGCCCTTGATTTTGCCTCCACCTGAACTGACCTTGGCCTTTTCGCCCAAACTTCCAGGGCGGGCTACGGCCGCCATCAGGGCGTGGTAGGCGGCTTCTCAGGATTTGCGGGGGTGGGCGCTGGTGGTATGGGCGGCGCGACATGGTAGCGTACCAATGTCTCGGTCACGCCGCTCTCCACCGTCTGCCGCTTGACCAGACCAATCCCCTCGACGAACCACAGGTGCAGCGTGGCGACCGGGTTGCCGCCTTGCTTCTGGATCTTGCGCGCGGCCGAGAAGCTGCCGCAGGGCACAGAGATGTCTTCGATGCCGAGTAAGCGATACTCCCAGTCGTCGCGCGCTTGCGGGCTATCACTCGCCACGTCCGTGTCCATTTCGAGGCGCCATGCATCGTCGGCGGATAGGCGGCTGCGGCGCCACACCTGCCCCGCCGTCGTCACAAGCTGGCAGGGAACGCTGGTCTGAGTACCCAGCACGGTCTCGGCGGCATAGACCGTGTGCTCGCCTGCCGGGATGGCACCGATGATCCGCAACACGTAGGCCGACTTGCCGCGTGCGCCTTTCACCTCATAAGTCCACTCATTGCCGACGGCCAGCGGAAACCAGGGATTGGCCGCCACCGCGACGCTACTCAGATCGCCGACCAGTGGGGAGGGCCGAAGATCAGACGGCGGGGCGGCGCCAACGGCCGATGCGTCTTGCGCTCGACGACGCCTCGCCAGCTTTTTCGCCAGTGCCTGCACGCGTGCCAGGCGGTCGGCCGCTGGGGGATGGCTGCGCAGGTAGCGCGGGACCGAGTGCCCCCGCTCGATCTCCTGGATCATTCGCATGGCGGCTGGACCGCCATCAAGGTCGTACCCGGCTTGCCACAAGTACTCCATTGCCGTCGCGTCCGCGTCGTTCTCGTCTTCGCGAGAATAACTGGCCTGGACCAAAGCCATGGCAAGTGCGGCAACCTGATTTGTGACGTCGCTGGTGGCGCCTCCGCGGCGAGCCGCTGCTACGCTTGCGATTATGGCCACGAGCTCCACGCCTTTCATCTTCTCGATCATACCAGCTATGTGACGGTGCGCGACGTGCGTGGCTTCGTGCGCCAGGACGAACCCGAGCGCGTTGTCGTCCGGGATGCGCGCGAGCAACCCTTCATGGACGTAGATGAACCCGCCAGGCAAAGCGAAAGCGTTGACCTCTGGATTTGCCAGCACTTTGAACTCGTATGGGTAAACCCGTGGCTCCACTTGATCGAGAACCGCATGGCCGACGCGCCTCACTCTTTCCTGGGAAGCGCGATCCGGGGACAGCGGGTGCTGCCTCTCAACCTCGCGCGCCACCTGCCGACCAAGCTCGATTTCCGCCTGTGGGTCGGTCCTGGCGGTGAGGTCCGCCTGGGCCGTGAGGGTGAACGCAGCCAGCATGGCCGCAAGCGCGATGCTCGTCCACAACGCGCGGTGTTGCATCACGTGCGCCTCACTGCGACTTCTCGTGCGTCTCGCCATAAACGTCGGCATGGGCGGCCAGGCAGGCCGCGGCTGCGGCCATATCGCCCTCCTGGGCGTAGAGGTCGGCGAGCTTCAGGTTCGCATAGGGATGGCGCGGATTGGCCGCGACCACTTCGCGGAGACCGGACAACCCCGCCTGGCGGTCGCCCCGATGGAGGGCGATCAGTGCGCCGACATACCTGGCCTCCACGAAGTCAGGCTTGAGCTTCAAGCACTCGCCCAGGGCATGCGCGGCAAGGTCGGGCTGACGCAATTCCGTAAATTCGTAGGCGATGTTGAACCACGCGAGGTAGCTTTGCGGGTCCTTCGCGAGGGTCCTCAGGCCGGCGAGGATCGCGAAGTCGCTGTCCGCTTCGGGGTAAGCGAAGCCCGAAACGTTGATGAACCTGGACGAAAACTCGCCGTAGGTCTCCCGCACGTCCGCCCCGCGGCGGCCGCATTTCAAACCCTCGGCGAGCATCGCCCGGCTGCGATCCAGGGTCGCCCCAGCGGCAGGATCGCCGGCCATCCGCTGCTGTAGCGCTTTGCGGTAGAGCAGCACCCCGTAGGTGTGCCAGGCCAAGAAATCCTTGGAGGGTTGCTGACCCTTGCCCAGCCCCAGTTGGCTTTCGGCCGCGGCGAGGGCATCATCCAAGCTGCTGGCAACCGTCGCCTCTTGTCCGCTGATGTGCGTCAGCGCGTAGGTGAGGTCGCGCCGCACCGCCGGGGAGCGGCCATCCAACTCCAGCGACGTGCGCAGCTTGTCCACCGCTTCCTCCCACCGGCCAAGATCAATCAGCGTGCGCCCGTAATTGGCCCAGGCCTTGGCATCGCCGGGCGCGGACTTGACCTCAGCCTCAACCTGCGCGACGCGCAGCCCGCGGCGGAACTGGCGCACCTTGCTGTCCATGGCGGAATCGGGCCAGCGCGCCAGTTGGTCGCTTACACCTTGTGCCTCCTTAAACCGGCCGGCCGCAACGTAGGCGCTGCCGATCGCCGCCATGAGCGCGGTGGGCACATCGCGCGGCCGATGCTTGTTCTTGATCTTGTCCACCATGGGCACTGCTTCGGTCAGCACGGTCTCCGCCATGCCGTTGTCGAGCAGGGCCTCCGCGTAGTCCGCCATGGCTTGCAGGCGGTCCTTCTCGGGCGCCAGCTCGGCGGCGTTTTTCAAGGCCGCCACCGCGGTTGGATAGTCATGGATGCGCCTGCTGACTTTGCCCCACGATGCGAAGTCGCCGGAGGTGGCCTTAGCCAGCGCGCATAGGTCCTTCAGTTTTGCCGCCGCTGGCGCAGTCTCGCCCGCCTGCGCCAAGCGGAAAGCGTCCAGCCGCAGCCGCGCGGCGCGCGCTTCGCCGGGGGTGGTCACCACCTGCACCAGGGTAGATTTCAACAGGCCGCCTTCCGCGATGTCGTAGGGACACTCCGCAACGTAAGCATTGAGCAGATCCTGCGTCGCGCCGGTCCCGCCCGATATGGTTACCCGCGCCGTATACGCCACATCGGCCTCCTGCTGGCCGGCGAACTGGAGGTCGAACGGCTTGCGCCACAGGGACGAGGACGAAGCCCTTATCAGGACATTAGGGCGATCCCTCCCGCCACCGAACAAGCGCGCGAGGCCGGAGCGCGAGCGGCTCATCTCCACTTTGGGTGACCGCACCCGCACCGTGATCGTGGCCTCCTGATTGGGGCGCAGGATCGCGGGTTCGACCGTGACCTCTTGGACGCGCATAACCCCCCACCCATCGGTAGCGGTGGAAACGTGGGGGCTGTCCGCCCGGGTCAGCAGCACCGGTTCCATGCGCAGCGCAAATCTCGTGACCTCGGGCTCCCGACACAGCACGACGCCCTCGAAGGTGCGGTAACCGTCCTTGGCCACGCGCATAGTCACGCGGGTGACATCCATTCGCGTGTTGCGCGTCGAGGCCGGGCCGGCCAGACGGCCGGCGCCACGGACCCCCGCCATCGCCCCAAGTATGCTTGCTATGAATGGGGCGGCTTTGACGCTCTTTGAAACCCTGCCTAACCGCGCCTGACAGTCGTATTCGCCGGTGCCGCTCGTCTTGCCGACCGTATTGCCCTCTGCGGCAAAGGCGCCCTCTTCATACACGACGACTATGGCGCCCTCGACAGGCAGCCCGCTTTCCGCGTCGTAAACGCGCCCTGTCACCCCTCCCCACCACGTGGGCTCGACGTCAGCGTCCGGGCTATCGGCCGCGAAGGATGAGAATGGGGAGACAAGCCAAACGAGGATTACAGTCCATGTAACCGTACAGCGCAAGTACTTCATTGATCCCCCTCCTGAAGTTCGCTGCAAACGGTAAGTAGGGCGCCCGCAAGCACGGGCCGCCGGGTGGATCGCTTTGGATACTGTAGATGCTACCAGCCGCCGCTCGCCCTGTCAAGGCGCAAGCGCACGCGGCCAACGCATAGCCCGCGGAGGTCCCGCCCAGACCGATGAGCGTACCACGCGGGCCCATGCTATGACGGGAGGCTGAAGACCCTTCGCTTGCGCTCAGGCTGACAGACGAGCGTGTGCCTCAGGCAGTTCTCCGCGTCCGCGCGGCCTGCTGCAACGCCGCCGCGATCCATTGAGGAAAACCCTGGGAATACCGCATGCGTCGGTTCTCGTAGAGAGCGCGCGCGATCAGCCGCAGCGCGGGATGCGGCAGTCGCCCCTCGATGCGCTCCAAGGGCGCGGCTTCCCCTTCGTGCTCCAGGACGCCAATGAGGGTGCATAGCGCTTGCTCTACGGTGTCGGCCGGTCGCAGATAGGTGCCGGTCAGGGTAGGCCGCAGCCGCTCCAGCAGCGGGCCGATCTCCTCGCGCGCCCAGATATCCGTCTGTCCCACCAGCGCGTGCAGGGTCTCGTGGGCGATGGCGGCGGCGAGCCGGTCGGGGCGCTCCAGGTAGGCCGCGCCCAGCACAAAGGACATCCCAAAGCGACTCACCGAGAATATCCGCAGCAGGTGGTACTGGAAAACACCGCGGCCGGGCCGGTATTCGACGCCCATGGTCTCCTGGTGGCGGGCGAGGATGCGCGAAGCATCGAAGGCGCGCACTGCCTTGCTCAAGCGCCCCTCCATCTCGAGCGCAATGCCCGGCCAGCGCTCCAGAAAATCGTTGAGATGAACGCGCCCGAAGCGCTGAAGAGCAGTGCGCACCTGGGGCCGCGCCGGCAAATCGGGCATCGCGGAAAGTGCATCGGCCGCGACCTCGGGGCATATCTCGACGACGCGTTGCAGCCACGACCGCCACAGCGGGTCAACCTGGCGCGCATCGAGCGCTTGCGCGTCTGCGATCTCGAAACGCCGCGCGAAATCGGCGAATGGATCGCAATCCGGCCCGGGCCACAGCGCCGGGCGCGCCAGGGCGGGCAGCCGTAATTGCGCCTTGCCGAGCAGGTAGAAGCAAAAGTTCACTCCTTGCCCGACCGCGTGACGCAGACGGAAATCGAGCCGGTTATCGGTCATTGCCATGGCTTTGGCGACCGGCGTTTGCCGTGTGTCATTGTGACCAGCGAGCAGCGACGCGCAGTCTGCCCGCCGGCGGCGGGAATCTCGCCCTGGACACGAGGAAGATCATGCTTAAGACCCTTCGCTGCGCTCGGGGTGACGACGCACGTCATGTGATTGACGGCCCGAGGTTCACAATCTTCACCGCCCTTCGAGTTGCCTCGCCATCTCGCGCCTCACCAGCAGCAGTCGCCGCGGGCTCTTTTCATATCGCGTGCGGCTGCGCACCAGGCGCCCGATCAGCTCCTTGGTTCTCGCAATCCCCACCTTGCGCTCCAGCAGGGTCAGATAATCGAAATCCTCGAGCCCGTCGCGGATGCACTCCAGCCGGATTGAGCCCACTGGCTGCGCAAGCCCCACCTTGGAGCCGGGGTAGAACAGCGACCCGTCGCCGTAGAGTTGCGGATTGATGTCCTTGACGGTGGCGACATCCTCCCACACGTCTTTCGTGCTCGCGGGATTCCAGTAGGTCGTGCTCCAGTAGAGCAGCCCTTGGACATCGTAGAGCTTCTGCATCCACATCAGGATGCGATGATCAATCCCCTGGTAATTCACGAAGAAGTTGGGGTAAGGGGCCCCCGGGCCGCAGCACACATACCACCAGACCTCCTCGCCTTTAGCCTGCTTGGCGTGCATCTTCTGCTCTTCATAGACCGCCAGGTTGGGACACCAGATGTCCAGGTGACCGTCGAGCAACTCGTAGATGGCCTTGTCGGTGGGGAAATCGGGCCCACGAAAGTAAGGGGAGACCACTTTCAGCGACCGATCAATGCCGTGGATGCGGTCGGCGCGCTCCTTGAGCAGGGCGTAACTTTCGGCGGTGTACGGCTCGTCGAGAGGGTAGAAGACGGCCTTGCCGAGCCATCCGTTCTTGCGGCAGCGCTCGACATCCGCTGCCATGCGGGCCGCGTCATCGGAATAGGGGATGATGAACCCTGTCACGCGGCTGTCATTGAGGTAATCGCCAACCTCGGGGGAATCGAGCGGCACCGGCGGGTCGTAGGCCGAGATGCGATGTTCCAGCAGCGCCAGGTAATAACGCGCCAGCAGTTCGCGATAAGCGCGGCTCTTGGTGTCCAGGCCGTGCGCGGCGGCAACATAACCGCCGCTGAGGCCGAAAGCGGTGCGGCTGGCGGGGGTATCGGGCAAAGTAAAGTCCCACACCCTCAGTACCAGCGGCAGGCGGCTTCCCTCTGCGCCGGCCGCCGAAACCGTGACCATGCCGCGATATTCGCCCGCAGGCGTGTCCCTTGGGATATAGACGGTCAGCCACACCGGCTGGTTCGTCTCCGCCTCGACGCGGAAGGGTGTGAGTGGCGGCAGGGGATCAGGATAATCGGCGTTGAGCGCCGGCAGGTGAATGTAGGCCACGCGATAAAGGCGGATGCAGTCTGCGCCGATCCTTGCGCCGCCGGGACCGATAAGGTCGCTTGCCGTAACCATGACGTTCTCCAGCGGCCGCGAGTCGGCCCGTATCACCACCTGCGCTGATTCGTACTCGTTGCGTGCGGCGTAGATGCGCACCGCACGCGGCAGTGGCTTGGGCGGCGGAGTGCCGCGAAAAATCTTGGTTAACCCGTCAGCCGGCCAGACGCTGAAATCGCTCTGCCCTGCCTTGGTTTGACCTCCCGTCGCTAGAATTAGCCCCATCGTCGCCGCCACTACAATTGCGACCCGCTCGTGTCGCAGCATTGCGTGCCTCCTCATCGAATCGTTTATTGCTTGCCCGCTTCGCGATCGAAGCGGGCCGTGAGCGTGGTGTCTGACTCGATGCGTACCTCGATGGTGGTCTTGTCCGACGTTTCGATGCCGGCTCCTACCCACGTGCGGAAACGGTACTTCGCGCCGCGGCTCGGCTTCGTGGGCTGCGCCGGGTCCATGAACTGGCCCAGGCGCTCGCCGCGGCCGTACCCGGCAGGCGTCTGCAGGTCGCGCGGCACCACGTCCACCACTTCCACCGTGTGCGCGCCCGGCTCGGTGAAAGAAACCGTGAACTTCCCAAACTCCGGCCCCAGCACGTATTCCGTGGTCCAGCGACCACTGTGCGTGAAATAGTCGAACCCATCCACGCGGAAACAGGCCTCGCCCAGCGCCGGCTCGGTCTGGATGGTGAGCCCCACCAGGGGCTTGACCTCCGACGCCCACAGCGGGGCGAACAGGAACACGCGGCCCGACTTCGCTGGGATGGTGACCTTGGGCGCGGCCGGGTCCGGGGGCAGCAACTTTTCCTCGAACAGGTCGAATAAGCGCGCCGTCGGGATCTCGCCGATGGCCGCGGTCTGCGCCTGGGCTGAAGGATTCACTGCGACCATGCCGCGCTCAAACAGCCGATAGTAAACCTCGCCAGACTGCCGCGCGGGCGCTTGCGCCTTGCCCAGGCGAATCTCGCACAGCTTGCGCGCCGGGTTGTCGTTGAGGATGTCGCCGCCCGCCGCCCAGATGAAGCCACTCAGCCGCGCCGAGGCGTAGCAGAAATACGCATCCTCCTTGACCCCGCATGGCGTGTGGCCAAGGTAGCTGAGGGCGACGACGGACTTGCCCGCCGCCAGGTGCGGCTGCATCGCCTGCCCCATCGCAAGCCAATGGTCATGCCAATCGAACCAGCGATCCTTTGACGCCCAGGTGCAGATGTACGATTCCGCCATCTCGCAGTCTATGTGCGGCCAGAACTCCGCGGGCAGCGTGGGTGGGTTGGCGGAGTTCACCAGCACCGCCTTGTCCTCGCCGTAGCTCTTCACCACCGAGCGAATGCGCTCCAGCAGTTTGGCAAAAGCCAGGTTCTGCTCGGGGTACATGTGCTCGTGGATGCCGAACTTGTCGCCGTAGCACGGGGCGCGGCGCCCGAGGTTGTCTATGAAGATGCCTCCCGCGCCCAGGTCCATCAGCTTACGCACCCACCCCTCCAGTGCAGCGACGTAGCCCGGCACGTTGGGGCAGGTGGTGTACATGTTCTTGGCATCTTCCGATTCCCAGAAGCCCGTGCGCTGCTTGCGCCCCTGCTCGTCAATCTCGATCCATTCCGGGTGCCGGCGCAGGTCTATGTCCTGGTAGGGGATATTGGCGGGCTGCTGGTAGAAGGTGACATAGGGTATGGGGCGAATGCCGCGCGCGTTGCACGCCGCGAACAGCTCCCGGCTGATGGGCACATGCGTTGCGAACGCAACTTTGCTGGTCTCATATAGGCTCCAGTCGCTGGCCGCCTCGAGGCAGGTTTCGCTTTCGATCAGCCACTGCGGGCCGGGCGCTCCGAAGTCCATGGTCTGCTCCTGGGAGTAAGCCACGTGTAAACTGGCGGTGAGCGCAATCCCCGCGGCGAGTAAGGTGATTCGGGGGAACATCTACTGCACCTCCGTGAGCAATGGGCCAAGTTTGGGAGCCCTAGTGACGCAGGATCTTGCAGGCAAGGTCCCGCGCGATCTCGGGGGCGTTCACGACAAGCCGCCCGCCGCGAGCGGTCCCGCGAGTGGTCATGATCGGCACGCCGGCGTAGGGGTCCCACCATTGCACTGCGTACTCTCCGTCACGCATGCCGCCGATGGTGAGCGCGAAGGGCGGGACCGCTTCAACGTTGGCCCCGTGCAGCACATTCCACCAGGTGTGGGCCTTGTTCTGTATCCACAGCAGCGCCGAGTCTGCGCTGGCCAGCCCTATGACCCGCACATCGGGGGCGGTGACGTAGCCAACGAAGCGATAGGAGATGAACGCCCAATCCTTTCCTTGGTTCTCGACGGTAATACGGTGCGGGCCGGCGGGCACCTCGATTCGATAGACGCGGTCGTACTGGCGCATCGTCTCGTGGTCATCGGGCGCATTGTCGGGAAAGTCGGCTGAGAGTCTCTGCTCGCCATCGAGCCGGATGCGCAGGTTGGCGCCGCCCCAACCGGAAACGCCGTCAATCGCAACCTCGAATGCCCCGGCCGCGGGATAGTCCACCACGAACGTCGGTGGATTATGTTCCTGCGGATGGTTCACGACCCCATGAAGCACGCGGCTCAGTTGCTCCGCGTCGCTGATCACCCCGTCGCGGCCGACCCGGTACTCGCGCGGCTGATTGGCCGGGCTTTTCTCCCAGGACGCCGCTTTCGGCTCCACGGTGACATCGGTGGGAGGCACAGGCGCTCCCGCAGGGAAAGCCGTGCCCTCGACCTGCGCCGGGGCATATCGCCCCTTGATCCAATCGGTGCCGCGCAGGAACCGCGCCAGCGCCGCAAAGTGATGATAGAGGTTCCGCGGCTCAACGTAGGAATCCCACCACCAGGTCATCGCCGTGCCCGCGTCGCCCGCGAGTGCGGTGGCCCATATCCCGTTGTGCAAGTGAACCGCTTGCTCGTCCTTCAGATCGTTCTGACCCAAGGCGTCGGCGCCGAACTCGCCCACCAGGTGGGGCTTGTCATAGCGGGCGGCCTTGACGCGTGACCACGAGAGCAGCGCCCCGGCGATGTCGCGCTCCCCGTACGAATGCGTTTGCACGAAATCCATCTCCGCCAGGCCGTCAACCGTCGGGTCGCCATCGCTGCGCGCGAAACTGGTGGTGATGAGATGCTGCCAGGGATCAAGCCGCCGCAGGTAACGCGCCATGTCGCGATGCCAGAGCGCCACTTGCGCGGAGTCGTAATGCTCGACGATGTCCACCTCGTTCCAGAATTCCCAGGCGAACACGTGGGTGGAATAGCCCCACCGCGCCACGTAGTAGCGCAGGCGCTGCTGAAACAGCTTGCGCGCCTCGGCACTGGTGAAGAACTCGTCGGGCGAGCGCAGCGGCCCGCCGAACTTTGCGTTCAGCGGGTACTGGTCGAACGCCGGGTACGGTTCGCTGGTGCGCAGGGAATTGAAGGAATCGAGGCACAGCATGACATAGATGCCGCGCCGTTCGGCCAGCTTGATCACTTGATCCAGGCGCCACGAGCTGCGCTGGCTGTAGCGGCCGGGGCCGACCTCCTTGGGGTCGTCGGTCGAATGGATTGGCGCCGTCGCGATAAACGGCCCCGCCAGCCACAGGCGGGCGTAGTTGCAGCCCGCCTTGCCGAGATGATCGAACCACGTCTCGTAATCGCGCAGGGGAGCAGCTCGCCCCGGCCAACACACGTTCTCGCCGATGGCGAAGTACGGCTTGCCGGAGTCGAACTGGAAGTGGCGCGGCGCTTTTGCGCCGCGGCGGATGAAGCCGTCGCCGCGACTGGCCAGCGCCTCGAATGTGAGTTCCTTCGACTCGGATCGTCCCTGTCCGTCGCGCGCTTGCAGCCGCAGTTGGTGACGCCCGACCTCGGTCGGCGCCAGTCGCACTTTCCAGACCGGGTCGCCGACGGGTTCGAGGCTCTCGCGATCACCTTGACGCACCATTCGGTAGGCCTGGTAGGGGAAGGCGGGAACCGCGATTCGTCGGCCGGAGGGCGCGCGAATCTCCGCGGTGATATCAATCTGCTCAGGATCGAACGGATTCTCGTAGGCGCGCGATAGGGTGAACGTGATCTCGACCTTTTCATCGCGAGTGACGCGTTTCGGCTCCACGGTGATGACGGTGATCGCGGGGCCGGAGGCTGCTGCGCCGCCGCTGACATACATGAGCAGGCAAATCGCGCCCGCCGCGCATGACGAGATGACTCGATCATCCATCATCTGACTCGCTTCCATTGGCTTGATTGGGCGCGATCGCGTGGAACAGGATCATGGCGCCACTTCGCCGGGCGCCGCGCTGCGCCCTGCCGCGGCGGCCGGGATTCCGCCAGATCGTCGCCCGCCATGCGTGCGACGACGGAGGGCAGAAGGCGGACTTGGTCTTTCCTATCGCTGGAACGCACCCATCCGCGGGCCGCCGGCGGCCCCGCTTCCATCCCCCATGGGCAGGAACTCCAGGCCCGAATTGTCGAAGTCAAAATGAGAGGCAACGCAGGTGGGAGCTTCTCGCCGGCGCCCACAGCCGCCGCTCACGAAAGAGGTGACAGGCGATGATTGATATCCACACCCATCTCGGCAGATGGGGCAATCCCAAAGAGCCGGAGATGACGGAGGAAGGGCTGCTCCGGCGCATGGACGAGCTCGGCATTGACAAGGCGGTGATCCTGCCCCTGGGCATGACCCCCGAATGCTTCATGCTCCCCTTTTCCACCGATGACGCCCTCGGGGTCTACCACCGCCATCCCGACCGCATCATCCCGTTCTGCAATATGGATCCCCGGGCCGGCCACTCCCCCGAGACCGACTTCTCCTGGATCTTCGATGAGTGGCGCGAGGCTGGCTGCAAGGGCCTGGGCGAAGTGACCGCCAACCTCCCTTTCGACGATCCCATGTGCCTCAATCTGTACCGCCACTGCGGCCGCGTCGGCTTCCCCCTTGTTTTCCACCTGGCGGTGCGCGTAGGCTATGACCTTTACGGCGTCGCCGACGAGATGGGTCTGCCCCGTCTGGAGAAAACGCTGCGCGAGTGCCCGGAGACGATCTTCATTGGGCATGCTATGGCCTTCTGGGCCGAGATCGCCTCCAAGGTGGATGAGGCCACTCGCGGCGGCTACCCCGAGGGCCCGGTGGCCGGCCCGGGCCGCGTCCTCGAGCTGCTGGAGAAATACCCGAACCTCTACGGCGATCTGTCGGCTGGCAGCGGCTTTAACGCTATCAGCAGGGATCTGGAATTCGGATACCGTTTCCTGGAGCAATTCCAGGACAAGCTGCTCTTCGGCACTGACATTTGCCACGTCAACCAGGAGGTGCCCATCGTTCCCTGGTTCAACCAGGCGCGGGATACGGGGAAGATCTCGCAGGTCGGCTATGACAAGATCGCGCGCATCAACGCGCAGAGACTGTTGGGGCTGACCGAAGCCGCGACTTGAGGAGGGTCGGAATGAGCGTCCGCAGGCAAGCGCTAGTGCTGCGTCGATCATATATTGATGCGTATTTCCGGTGTAGGGGCGCAATTCATTGCGCCCCCTGGGAACGGGCGTGATGAATCACGCCCCTACCATGGCATGTCGTCACAATAACCTTGACGCGGCACTAGCTCCCATGCGCGACGGCCCACAGCTACCTATCCCATCGGGGTCAGGGTATAGGTCGCCTTCGAGAGAAGCCCACGCAGCGCTCCCCGACAACTGGCCGCCGACCGAGCATGACCATTGGAAAGGGTCCGGCGATGCCTGATAGGGCGCATGTGCTCGCGATCACATTTGTGGCTGTAGTGGTAGTTGCCGGAACCTGCTGTTCGCCGGCGCCTCCTAAAGGCCTGTCCGACGCCGTTTACTATGACAAGGTATATGGCGCATGGCTCGGCAAATGCATCGGCGGCGCGCTCGGCATGCCGCTCGAGGGCTGGCGATACCCGGACATTGAAAAGCAATACCCGGAGATCACTGGCTACGTGGGCTATTTCACCGATACCTGGAAGGGCTGGTCCGGTTGCCTCGATATAATCGAGGTTCCGCGCGACCAGCTCTGGCATAAGTCGTCGCTGCGGGTTAGCGTGCCCCGGTTCGATCCGGCCGCATCCTATGCGCTCCCGATCATTGGCATCAGCCATGAATGCGCCACCGCGGTCGCCAGTTGGGAGATCCGTGATATGCGGATTCTTGGGCCCAAAGCCGATCTGCGTTTTGGCGCCGATGACTGGCAACCAGGCGAAGGCTGCGCCTGGTGCGGGCCGCGCACCGCCAGGTTCGATTATGATGGCAAGCGCGCGTGGGTCAGGCTTAAGCCGGAGCAAGCGCGCAGGCTTGCACTTAAACCGCACGACATCATTACATTGGCTTTTCAGGCGAGATGGCTTTCTGGCGATAACCGCGTCGGTGTCGCCTTCGATTATCGCTCGCGCGATAAACGCAAGGGATTCGGGCCCGACGACGACGCGACGTACCAGGTGGTCGGCCTTCATGCTCTGGAAGCCTATGGGCCGGATCTCTCGACGAGACAAATCGCCGCCGAGTGGTGTGAGCATCTCCCGGATATCTCCACCTCCCTGGCAGAGGGCCTCGCGCTGGAGCGCATGCGCAAGGGCATCTGGCCGCCTGCTTCGGGCGAGCATCCTATCGGGGAGGCGATCGGCGGCCAGATGAAGGGCGAAATCTGGGGGCTCATAAGTCCCGGGCGGCCCCAGCTTGCGGCCGAGTATGCGCGCAGAGACGGCGTCGTCGCCCACTGCCGCAACGGGGTTTACGGCGAGCAGTTCATTGCGGTGATGATGAGCGGCGCATTCTACCAGAAGGACGTGCGGAAACTGCTGGAGTTGGGGCTGCGCCACCTCCCGCGTGATTCGAAGTATGCTGGCGTCATCGGCGAGGTTATCAGGTGGCACGACCGGTACCCGGATTGGCGGGACACGCGCCGGGTGCTGCTGGCGAAATATCCCAATATCTGCAACCCGGTTTACGCCGAGGCGGGCATCGTGGCGCTCGCACTGCTGTACGGCGGAGGCGATTTCGAGAAGAGCATCTGCATCGCCGCCGCTTGCGGCAGTGACACCGACTGCAATACAGCCAGCGTCGGCGCGCTGCTCGGGTGCATCCACGGTGCCCGCGCCATTCCCGCCAAGTGGACAGACCCCGTGGACGACGAGTTTCGCTGCTTCGCTCGCGGGCTGGAGCAGTGGCGCATTTCGGACCTGGCGCGAAGAATCTGTGCCGCCGGCCGCAAGGCACTGGCGCATCACGGTCGCGCCCTCAAGTTCAGCCAGCCGCGGTAGTCCCCCGCCCCGCGCCGGACGATACAACTTCTTGCGCCTCCGCCAGGGGGTAAGAATCAACCTGTGCAGTTCCACCCCCGATTCCTGAAAGGGATGTACAGGTAGATCCTTACCCCTCAGGCGTTGGATTTCCTTTGGCAGCAGAATATGCAAATGGTCCTCGAGCAAGACCGAGCGCCAGACGACGATACGCGGATTCACTTGGGGTGTGATCT
>Ga0315289_10006378_pt1 | contig 17338 bp, 22 predicted proteins | sample YL17G11_40_MG_FD_203452 | JGI IMG/M metagenome (GOLD analysis project Ga0315289, IMG submission 203452) | Sediment microbial communities from Yellowstone Lake, YNP, Wyoming, USA - YL17G11_40 | ecosystem: Environmental > Aquatic > Freshwater > Lake > Sediment | place: USA: Wyoming | collected... | reverse complement strand
ACGGAGTCCAGTGCTTCTGGAAGGTACTGCGCTAGGTTGTGAACACGCACTATTACAGACACTTTCGGAACAGTCTCCTTGGACAGCAGAGATTGGTAAAGTTCGGCGTATCGCCGAACAGCCCCCTCCCAACGGTACTGCTTAGAGATAAGGTCTCTTGCCTGACTGCCAAGACGCTCTCGCTCCTTGATGCAATATCTCAACCCTTCCAGAAGTCCTTCGTAATCCTCTGGCTCTGCCAGCCATCCAGTCACCTTATGATGGATTATTTCAGCCTGCCCTCCCCAGTTCCAACCAAGAACAGGGACTCCGCAGGCCATCACTTCTAGCGTTCCTATGCCGAGAGTCTCTTTGGCTGTGCAGAGGTAGACTCCGGCATGCCGTATCAGTTCTTTAGCCTTCTCGTAGTCGAGTCTCTGAGTAAGAGTAACATTAACAGCTTCCTCGCCGAACGTGGACACAAATCCTACATCCGGCGCAAGGGCTGCTAAGCGATCCAGAGGCTCAGGATTGCAAACGGCGTCTACTCGTGTCTTGTTCCACAGTACGTAGCCTCTGGTCTCTGCCAGCGGCCAGTCTTCAAGGTCTATGCCGTGCCTTACCACTTCTATCTTGCGCAGACTATTGCGGCGTAGAGAGTTAGCCACCCACTCGCTGGGAACGGTCACGAGGTCAGCTTGGCGTATTGACTCCATGCACAAAGCATTGGCCTTGAGTGCCCAAGCAGCCCACTCATAGCCATCCCAGTAGAGACCATGGTTGTGTATCACCAACGGCTTGCCAGACTCTAGCATCTCTCTGGAAGCAGCAATATGGGCTGCACAGACATCAGCAGTTTCTGGGGAGGATACTAACTCTACCCCGAACTTGGGCAGCCATCGGCGCTGCGCCTCTACGACCCGCCTAATACCACCATCGCCTTTGTCCTCGCCTGCGAACTCAGGGTAGAGATAAACTCGCAACCTAGCCCCTCCTAACCACTCGTTCGAATCTCACCTGGCAGACGGTCGGCAGGCACTTCCTGTCCTGGCTCTATGTCTGCCATCTCTATCGACCAGAGGTGCTGCCAGGGATGGAGAATAACTAGTTCAATAGATGGTCCTTGACTCGCACAGATATGTTCGTTGTAAAGCCTCTCTGCTTCGAGAGCACTTATCCTTTCTACCACCGGGCCATAGGTGTCAACAAAGCGCCGATGATAGAGGGCTGGTCGCATGCCCCAGTAGAAGGCGGAACGGTCCCACGAGATTGTCCAACCCTGAGCAAAGGTTCGTAGCACTCCTCCTCGCATATGGGGATGAGGTGTTCCGAGGCGGATGCAACCCACACTATCGTCCTCCAGGAGGAGACGCACCCATCCTGTGATATCTAGATCAGCCATGAGCGCCCAATCATCGACAGCGTATAGAGTTATTGGCGTGATTTCGTGGCAGGCTGCCCACCCTGTATTCAATGATGCTCCTACTCCTCTGTGTTCCTGCCTGCTGAAACTCATGCAGGCCCAATCACCAACCAGGGAATCCCAGAAGCCCTTTCCTGGGACGATGCTGGAGCCGTCGTCGGCTATGTGAATATGCATCTCCCCTTCATACTTGAGATGCTCTCGCCAACTTCTTATGGTACGCTCCATAGCCTCTAGTCTTACAGCACCATTCGGTGGGATGTAGGTAGTCACCAGGATGGCCAGAATCGGAAGGTCAGTCATGCTGGAACTGCCGTCCTCAAACCTTCGATGCTTGCCTTCTCGCCGCCGATATGTGAAAATACGTCGCCAATGCTGGGACGAATAAGCTCTACGGGCCAAGCCACCTTGTACTTTGAGGCTGGTCGCCAAGCGATGTCCATCTCGGTCTTTCCTTGCTCCAGACCTTCTGGCCAAAGGCCGACAGCCCTCTCCCACTCCACTATCTCTAGGCGTGGGCCGCCAGAGAACACGTGTGGCTCAGTACTTTCAGGATCAAGCTCCAGCCAGTGCATATTCTCTGCCCAGCGGAAGGTCGCTCTCAGTTCTCCTGTGTAGCCAATGTAACCCATCCTTACGCAGCCAAAGATGCCTGCTCGCAGGACGTTGGCGATCGGCGTTAGGTCGAATTCCCTCTGCATCTCCCAGTCATCTTCCAACGGCAGTATGAGATCCGCAATGCGATGAGTAATTGCGGTGGAAGCATTGTAGTTGCCACCATACCCGCGTCTCTCGCTGTTGGTAGCGCTCACGTTGTCCCCGTAGTAGGAGTGTGCAAGGTCTAACAGTTCGTCACGATACTCCTGGGAAGAACCATCGTCTGCCAGATGGAACCAGAAAGGCTCTGAAGCCCGCAGATTCTTGCCTACGCTCCCCAGGCAGCGCTTGGCAACAGCAAGCCGCTCATACGTAAGGAATGTAATGCAGATAATCTCAACGCCTCCTATACTGGCTTAGTGAATACTGCCAGCAATGCACCAGCAGCAGCCCTGACTGCCCCCGCCCCTATTGCTATCCCCCAGGCCTTCCAGTCCTGAATCGCGTCGGGGTTGAACTTGATAAGAGCTTCAAGGATCACGACGGCGATGGCGACAAAGGCGAACCAACCCGCCTCAGCCACCCGTTTGTAGCCATACTCAGGAAGTTTCACGTCTGCCTCCTCTACCTGGAGGCGACCCAGGATCAATCCTGAACAACTCATCATTCATTACCCTGTAAGTAATATGGCATTTTGGGCAAGGAGCACTGACAAACCCAGTGCCTTTACAGGCTAGACAAACAGGTTTTGACTCTGGCTCAGACCAATTACTAGCCATCTCGCAACCTATCGAACCGTGTTCAGGCTTGCCGCAGTAGTTGCATCGTCGCGGCGGAGCTGCGGTTCCTGTGAATCCGCTGAGTTGATATTCCATATCAACCTCCTCTACCTGGGCAACACTCTTCCCACAGCTAAGCCTCCTATGACTCCTAGAGCCGTCATAGCAGCCGCAAACATCACACCGTCAACCCCAGAGTCCAATGCCTTCCACTCCATGACGCCGATACATATAGCTACTATTCCTAAGACACAAGCCAGGTCATGTCCGGTGAGCCTTGAAGGATTTGGTTCGCTCATCTGTACCCTTTCTCGCTTGCAGCGCCTACAAGTTCTGACCTTTTTGCCGTGTAGGTCTGTATACAGGAAACTATGGTTGTGGAACCCGATAAGGCACAGGAGACTCCTGATAATTCCAATGGGGCGCTCATTCCGTCTCCCAAGTCTGGAACCAACGCCCAGAATACTCTCGCCGAGCGCGAATCTCCTTGGCGTAGTTCCAAGCAGTGATTATACAGATATCTGATGTTGGCCCGGGCCAGGACACAATCGGCCAACCTACACCTGGGATGAACTTACCTGCTCGTAGTGGCGAGTCATCTATCACGGCAGCGAACTTCAGTTCTGGAAGTTGGTTGAACCAGACAGTAGCACGCCCTGCCGCACCATAGGCTACTAGTGTCTTACCCTGTTGTTGTACCTCAGCCAACCTCTTGTAAAGATCCGTCTCTCGTCTGGCACGATAGGTCTCACGCAGCAGTTCAAACCCTTCCGTGCTTCTAGGGAGATCCCCCCATTTCTCACCCTTGACGAAGCCCACCCGTAGCAGACCGCCATGCAGCGGAAGTCGCTGCACCTCGAAGACATGGAAGCCGTGAGGAGTCACAACTTTGGAAAGCGCCCCTAGACTGAATTCTGCTTTATGCTCATGGTAGATGGTATCCCACTGCCTTGTGCGGAGCGTTGCCTCCAGATCATGTACTTCTACCCAGAACTCACCGCCTGGGACTAGCGCCTTTGCAGCAGCCTCCACCATATCCTCAATCGCCGTTACGTGCGCCAGACAGTTAGAGGCTAGTACTAGGTCGAAGCCTGTCAATCCTAGCGCTGTTCCGAAAGGCTCGTTGATTAGTTCGTAGGCACTGGGGTTAGTAGTGGCTGCTACATCACTAGGATCTACACCAACACATTTCCAACTGCGAGGCAATCGGCGCAACAGGACGCCATCATTACAACCTATCTCCAAGACGTTCATTGTGTTGCCTTTGCCTTGGAAGCGCTGGGATAGGAACTTAGCATACTTCGTGAAATGCTCTACTAGACCTGGCACAGTCGATGACGCATAACAATACTTGCTGTATAATTCCTTATCCTCCACATCCTCCACCACTTGCACTAGATCGCAGGCTTCACACCGCACCCAGGTGAGAGGCAGTCGCTCGGCATCGTGAGCCTGACTGATGCTGTCTGCGAACGCGCCCGCCAGTGGCATCGGCTCCATAGTGAATACTATGTCCAGCAGGGAAGAGCCACATCCTCTACAAGCAGTAATCTCTCTCATTGTGCTGCCACTCGTGTAAACTTGAACCAATGGAGAGGACTTGGGCCTCTCTTCACCACGTCAACAGCCTCGCAGGTCAACCCGTATTCTGCAGCACGAACAACCAAGCAATTTGGATTATGGGGAGCGATCCGTACTATAGAGGCACCTTCAGGATACTGCCAATCCGTACCCATGTAGTCTTCCGTTGGATTTCCACCAACAATTTCCTCTGGAATCATAATATCGGCCAAACACACCCCATCAGGAGCCAAAGCTAGTGCTACATTTGATAGCATCTTTTCGATCTGCCAGTGGGCCGCATGAAGGAACACGTCCGAGATTAGGATATAGTCAAATTCTATGCCAAAGGCATTTACATCCCACTCAGCGTTGTAATCGAATCGAGGGTTCTTTGCCTCCCAAACATCGGCGGGTATCTCATGCTCCCTTGCTGCATCAACCAACCACTTTTCTGAATCGATGCCGAAGTACCTGCTGGCCTTTAAGTATTCAATAAGCCACCTGCCAACCCGTAGAGATCCGCAGCCAAAGTCAAGCAGATAATGATGGGGCCGCAACCCGTGGCGCTTGAGGAGATCGAGCACTTCCCTGCCATGCCGATCTCCGCCCCAAGGATCAGGCGTCCAGGCAACGAAAGTGCGATGATCAACCATCGAACCTACCCCAAGTTGGTTGTTTCCATTCTCTGGTCATCATGTCGCGCACAGTGCCTACTACCCCCACCCAAGGGCTACGACTAGCCGAGTCCTGTTCGGCGTGAAGGCGGAGGTTGCATAGGGGCACTCCTTGCTTTACAGGTCGAAGAGAACCATTGCCTGGATTACCTAGTAGGATTGAGATGAATACGGCGTCAGGCGAAAATCCTGACTCTAGCGGAAACCCCCCCGTACATCTCCACAACTGCTTAGTAACCATCGCCGAGCCGCAGGGCAGATCCTGTATAGGCGGGTCTGGCAAGGGGAAGGGGTGTTGATGACCTGCCTCAATTGCAAATCGAACGGTCACATGGTAGTAGCCGAGCAGATCCTTTCGGCGCTCATACTCCTCTACACAGGCTGCCAAGCATTCTGGCTCTAGCCAATCATCAGCACAGAGGAGATATACGAGATCATTAACAGCTAAAGACACGCCACAGTTGATAGCAGAAGCTACCCCTAACCGCCAAGGAGATCTCCAGATATTGCAACCCTCCAGAAAGCCATTTATAGCAGTTTCTACTCCAACATGCCAATTATTGCCCATCTGCATTGTTGTTGTATCTGTTATTGTGGTGAGATCCGTCATGTCATCTATGAGCAAGATCTCATTTGCTGGATGAGTTTGCGCTCGCACGCTGGCTACGCACTCTTCCAGATATTTCTGGTGATATTTCTCTGGTCCCACTGGGATGACGACCGATACCCTGGTATCAAGTATCATACCTGCCCCACTCTGGCGGCTTCCAGGAGTGAGTGAGCAAGTGGCGCGTCTCTAGGATTACTCCCTGCCAAGGACCTCTCGCTCCTGTGTCAGTATTCTCGTGGACACGATACCAGTACTGTGGTTCCTTAGTATCGATACACTGGACGCGATCAAACATCCCATTGACCATTAGAATGGAGAGAAAGGCAGCATCAGGCGCACCCGAGCCAGATTCGGGTGGAAAACCCCCCGTCATGCGCCAAAAGCCTTTCGTCGTCATTGCCCCGTTGAAAGGAAAGAACTGATCCTCTCGATCATCGCTGTACCGTACCCCCGCCCAATAGAATCCATCTATCCTCCCTACCCGCTCGTAGGTCGCTAAGCAACGCTCTAGGCAGGTAGGGTAGAGTATATCATCATCGCTAAGCATGAAGACGAGTTCATTCTTGGCTAGCGCTACGCAGAAATTGAAAGCACATGCCACACCAACCCGCCACGGTGCTCGCCAGATACGGCACCCATCGTGAGGAGGAAGATTCGCCATATCATCTACAAGGAGAATCTCATCAGGTGGCATTGTCTGTTGTCTGACACTCTCCAGGCATTCCTCCAACCATTGCTGGTCAGTAGGACGCGGCCCTACTGGGATGGCTACTGTCACGCGAAGGTCAGACATTCCTGCAACTCCTTAGCATAGTCCTCCATTTCCTTAGCATAGTCCTCCATTACCTGCACGGTAGGAGGAAGCATTACGTCAGGCGTGAGCGCTAGGCCGATGCTGGGAATGTCAGTATCTATGACTTCTACTGGCAGGCCAAGTCGCCCGGCAAACAGATGGACTAGCCATGCCTTGGATACCATCTCTGGAGAGGCAGCATGGACAACCCCTACCTTCTCGCCTTCTGCCAACTCCACTAACTTGTCAGCCATGATTGCTGCTGTCGTCCCGTTCCAGTCAGCGTTCTTCCAGGCCTCTACCTTGCCAGTAGCGTTCAGTAGCCAGAACAGGAAGCCCCCCTCCTTGGAGATGAAGGAGCCTCTCACGTTGAGCACGTGTGTAGCGTCCACTTCGCCAGCTAGCTTGGAGCGGCCATAGATGCCTACGGGATCTGGATTGTCCTTGGAGCGATTCTGGCCGCTCTTGCCAGAGAACACGCAGTCGGTGCTCATGTGCACCATACGTATCTTCAGAGTGGCGAGAACGTGTGGGCCGAGAGAGTTGGCGAGCAGCATTTCGATGGCAGGAGTCGGCGTTGTTTTTCCAGCGCAGTTGATAATAGCGTCTAGATTCTTGTCCTTGGATATCCTATGAACGATGCCGAGATCTTCAATAGGACAGTCCCAGTGAGAGGTGGCGAACAGATTATGGCCGCGCTCTTCGACTGCCTCGCATACGTATCTACCCAGAAGACCCTTCGCTCCTGTGACCCATATCCGCATTACACATCCTCCGCATCGTCTATAAGCGCTCTTAGCTCCTCGATACCTATGAAATACTGAGGTGACGACAATTTTGTTCCTCTGGCAAAGTCTTTCCTTTATGAGACTCTGACATACGTTCCCTAAAACCTGGCCTAGCCCATGCCATCAAAGCCTGTTTTCTTAACCGCTTTCGTCTAGTCTCAGCAGATTCAGACATTTTCTGAGTCCTGAATAAGAGAACGCAGCTCCTCGATGCTTATAAAATATTGCGGAGTGTGGCTGGCGATGGTGAAAGCCTCCTTGACTGCTGGCGTTCCTGGCGGTAGGAGTTCGATGTACCCCTTCTGCTTGAAGGCACGAACAGACTCTTCATGATGGAGTATCAGCTCGTGCTTCTTCTCACCTGGGCGAGTTCCTATCACTTCCACCTCTACATCCTCGCAGGTAGCAGCCTTGGCCGTGTCCAGAATGGTAGCGGCCCGTACAGGCGGGATCACTATGCTGCCAGAATGAACTTTCTCTAGCGCTATCTGGATGACGCCTATCGCTTCATCCACGCCCATCCAGAAGCGAGTCATATTCGGGTCAGTGATTCTGACCTTATGCTCCTGTTGCCACTGATGGCGGAACAGCGGTATGACAGATCCTGTGCTGCCTACGACGTTACCATAGCGCACGCAGGTGAAGGCTGGAATCTGTGCATGCTGATGCTCTTCCTGGAACAGTCGCTCCATCACAGCCTTAGTCATGCCGTAGACGTTCACAGGCATCACAGCCTTGTCGGTGGAGATGCCTACGACTCGTTCCACACCGCAGGCTCTAGCTGCTGCCATGACGCTGCGTGCTCCGTCGATGTTGACGGCAATGCACTCTGACGGATTCATCTCAGCTTCCGGGATATATTTTACAGCAGCGGCATGTACTACCCACTCATGCCCCGCCATCACAGTACGCAAACGCTCCAGGTCTCTCACATCCCCTAGAACGTAGCGAGCGTTTGGGTAGCGCTGGTGGCACTTGACCTGCTTCTCCTCGTCAGTGGAGTAGACTGTTACATCCCAGTCCAACTTTCCTTGCGAGATCTGCCGCAGGATGCCACGACCAAGGAAGCCAGCCCCGCCAGTACAGAGAACTTTGCGCATACCACGCTCCTCGGGGGCAGAGTCCGCACCCTGCCCCCCTTCCCAACCAATTACGACTTCTTGCCAACTCCCGCCTCGACTAGCGCGTCGATGACAATGGCCTTGATCGCGTCCAGGTAGAACTTTGGCAACACCTCAGCCTCTGCAGCAGCCTCGTGCGGCTCCAGGTTCCACTGCTGATCCACTGCGAAGTCTCCGTGGCGAATGGTCTGCTTGGCAACCATGTCCGAGGTAGTAACCGCGTTCTGCAGCGCCTGGTTGGCGATGACCTCACGCTGGTTGTCGTACTGCTGGGCGTCAGTGAGGATCTTGTCGAACAGCAGACCGTTGCGCTTGATGCTCTCCAGGGATACTTCCTGGTACTCGTCGTAGGTACGCTTGGCATTAAGCAAGAACAACTCGAAGGCCGCGTTGACCTTAGCGTCCCATGATCGCTCCTGCGTGTCGCCCTCGTAGCGCTCCTGAGTGGCATTAGGATCCTTGTCTCTATCCATCTTTTTCACCTCCCTCCTATTGAAGATTCTTAACCCCTCTGTTTGGTGGGAGGAGAGAGGAGGAGCCCACTCCCCTCCCAACCTTTAGGGAAGAAGGATTGAGAGAACTCAGGGGTGCGGTCCTCTTGTCCTATCGTAAAACCTGTCCTCCCTTTATGTTACTACCGACCCTGATCCCAGAGACTGTGAAGGCTAGGCCCAGGTCGGTAGGTCTTGCCGCCGTCAACGAAGTACGGGTCGTTAGGGAACGGCTGGCGGATGTGCTGCAACGGGCAGTAACACACGTTCTGGATACGACCTGCTAGCCACGGCGTTCTCAGCACCAGTCGAGGCTCGATCTTGGTCTGCCACACGACACACTGGTTAGTCTGGCGAGGCCAGGTGATGAACGGGCCTTCCACCCTGCCGAGCACCATGTTCGCCAAGGCGTCGCTGATGCTCGGGTTGGTGTAGTCGAAGTACTCCAGGAATGTCACGCTCTGGCCACCAACAACACTCATCGGAATGAAGAAGATGTCGCTGGAGAAGCAGCCAGGAGCCAGATGGCCCTCGTTAACTGCGCTCCACTCAGTGATGCCATCGTCCAGGACTACTTCTATGCGCTCACCGTTGATGAGCAGGTACTTGCCTGCCCTCATCTCGTCGCGCATTCTCACCTGCTCTGCACCCGTGTTCATGATGATCTCGTTGCTGTCATGCGTGTTCAGGCAGCGAGCGGTCAGGTAGGAGCACGGCCAGATGGCTGTGATGTCCCAGAACAGATCCTCTCGCATAGCGAGTACCCAACGCACAGGCGAGAGGCCAGTCCTCTCAGCCAGGGAATGCAGGTACTTATACATCTCGCTAACGTACCACACCAGATTGTCGGCGTTGTTAGCGTTCGTACTGATGCACGCCCAGTTGAAGTTCTTGACATCGCTGTTTAGAGAAGGGCAGAGAGTGCCAGTCTCAGCATCTTGGTAGCCCGTATTGACCAGGAGTTCGAAGCCCGTGAGTTCCTTGTAGCCACCGCCAGCAGAGTTGTTAACAGGAGTGCCACGCCATAGCTGCAGGGACAAGAGGCGATGGATGCTGACGTTGCGCTCCCAGAACTTCTGACGAATCTCGTTCGTCAGCAAGTCGCCAGGAACACCAGGACTCTCAGGCCCACCTGCGAAGATGTGAGCCTCGTGAATGGGACTGCCGATGAGGCGAATGTCCATCGGGTCGGCACGATCAACAAGTTGACCGAGCCTGTTTAGCTCGATCTCTCGCGTCGCTCGCTCGTAGCGCCCGAATACACTAGTAGTTAGGCAGCCCTTCTTCAGACCAGCGTAAGGCGCGTTAGCGCACACGGTTATCTTCTCAGCGCCTGTGTCGCCCTGCACACCTGTGATGGTGAAGTAAGTGGGGTTGGTGGAGAGGCTAGGCTTGGTAGGCAGTTGGCCTAGGATACCCTTATTGCCGACCACTGTGTGGAAGATGAGGGGATCAACACCAGGGTAGGTCAGCAACCCTCCTGGACCGTGAGCATACTGGGCATTCGGTGTGCCGGTGGCATCATGCTTATAGTCGACGCCATACCTTCGTCCCTTCTCCCGCTCAAGGAGAGGGGCGAGTTCTCTAACCAGGACTTCTTCTAGACTCATTTAGACCTCCTTCTTTCGAGTTACCTTTTATTCGCCCGAGGTGACGACTCCGCCGCCGACAAGCCTGCCGCTGACCAAGTCATCTACATAAGGGCCGATATAAGGGTCCTTTCCTCCTGCCGCTGCCTTATTAGCAGCTTCTTCTAGCTGTGCCTGCTTCTCAGCATCGACCAGGGTCTTCTCTGAGTTAGCAGGGCCTTCGCCATTACCAGGAGCAGGCCTGCGCGGAGCAACCTGGTCGTCTATCTTCTGAGCATCGGAGCGCTTCAGTTGCGCCAATTCGCCCTTGAAGCCAGTCAATTCCCCTCTGACTTCTTCTACCTGAGAGCCGAGAGCCTCGATCTTGGAGGATATGTCCTGAAGCTGAGCAGACACATTGTCGCCCGCTGGAACCGACACATTGTCGCCCGCTGGAACCGACACATTGTCGTCAGCCTCTGTCTCCTCTTCTACCTCAGCCACTGGCTCCTCAGCCTTCGCCTCTGACACAGGGGTGCCCTCCACCAAGTCCTTGAAGGCTACTCCCGCGTCCTCTAGCTGCTTGGAGAGTTCTGCTATCTTGGACTCTATGTCCTTAACAGCGTCTTCTCCAAGATGCTTAGTCAAGAAGGCTTTCTTGTCTTCGGAAAAACTCATTACTACCTCCTTCTGTGAAAGTATGTCTGTCCATGCGTTGGCTGCCCTTGCTGCGGGCAGAGCGCTTACCTCGAAAGTTCGATACCAATCATATACACCATCCTCTTTGTCAGTTGCTCGGTACTTATACCCGTGACTGACTGCTAGATCAGTAGCAGCAGCTAGGGAGGCTGCCACTGTTTCTTTGCCCTTATCAAACGTGCCAGAGTGAAGCACGAATCCATCTACATAATCAGTGAAGTCCGCCGTTCCTACCTTGCTGCCTGGTGTATGCCAGATCCACAACTCTGGATAGTGTTTGAAGGCAGTAGCGTACTCCACATACTCCTTGTGGGCCTCATCGCTGAAGATCTCGCCTTCGCGATCCTTGTACTTGTTGGTGGTCAGCGAGAGCCATCGCCAGTTCCCCTCAGCATCCTTAGATACCTTGAAGGAGCCAATGATATCCTTCTGGCTGAACTCCCCTACCTTCTTCGCCTCTGCCGCCTTCCTAAGCACAGCACCCGCGCTCTCCTTCTCTGCTGGAGATAGTGAACTCTGTGACAGGCGAGCCAGAGCATTTCGCAGGTGGGGAAGGTCTATCTCTCCGCCACTGTTCTTATATGGCAGGTGGCGCAGGGCACGAGGGACAGTCTTGCCATCCTTATCCTTCTCTCCGCCAGCGGAGATGAAAGCAAAAGCGGAGTCAGGTAGATCGTTGATATATTTGCCATCCCATTCAGCCTTCTCGCCTTCCTCCCTGGAGTTGCCGAACAGTATGCCCTTCATACCATCCAGGATACGTTCCACCAGCCCAGGCTCCTCCTCATCGAGTTCCTTGCCTGTAAGCGCAGGTGGTTCAGCAGCAGATAGGAGTTCATTGAGTGCTGCCAGAGCGTCTCGTATCTTCTTGAGGTTGGCAGTGGAAATCATCCGACCTTCTTTCGTCTCTTCCTCCTCTTCCATGGTCATCTCCTTTACAGCAGAACGGGCGAAACGGAAGGCTACTCCCTCGCAACCCGCTGTGCCGCCTGTCCCGCCGCCAGTCTTAGAATCTCTGCAATTTTGATAGGCAGAATTCCATACTGCCGTGAACTGTCGCCTCTTCTTGGCATCTAGCTTCTTTATATCAGGCGGTAGATTCGGATCATCAGCTCCGCTATATGGCATCTTTCCTCCTTGGCAAAGGAAAAGGCCCTTTCCCACTGAACGGGCTTTCAGGAGCCTTGTATTCTTGATTTATTATAGCCCCTCACTTGGAGAAAAGTAAAGGTGTGAGAAGCTGTCCTTTTACCTTCTCAACCTGCTCCTATCTTGCTACCATCGAATACCCAGATATTCCATGGCCCCTCTCTCCTTTGCCACAGAGGGAACCATGGACAAGCATTGCTATAAAAGCACATGATTGCTATTTTAGAGCCTTCCTCCTGCGTGTGAGGAGGTTCAACTACCAGTATCTTTATATTCATGAACACTCACATTGCCGCATCGTGAACACTTGATGGAAAGAGCATAGTATGGATCAAGAACTATCACCAGGAGCTTCCTGCAAGTCGGACAACGTATCCCCTTCTGCACCAGAACAACCTGCTCCTGCTCCTGCTGCATCTATTTACCCTCCAATGCTCTCTCTATCATCGGCTTGTGCTTAGCCCACTGCCGCTTTGCTACCTCTTCTACACTCTTCCAGCCGTAGGAAGCGAACACTGCCTTCTGCTGCGGCGATTTGCTCTTGAATCCCTGCACCGTGGCGGTATACTCTGTCTTGTTGCCAACCTGGGAGATTAGCGCTCCAGCCTCCTCGTAGACACCCAAAGGCCCCCGCGCCACCCATGTTCTGCCAAGTTGCCCTGTTCTGATGTAGTGGACGCTCGGGCGTTGCACAGGATACTCAGCAATATCTTGCACTGTGTCGAAGGAGAAAGACTGCATCTCGGCCACTACTTTGCGGAGCTTGGCCTCATCAATGACAGGCTTCTTAGGTAGGATGGCTTCCCAGAGGATGCTAGGCATTAAGTATCTCCAGAGGTTTATCGTCTACTACGGGAACCGCCCAGCACGCGCAGCGGACGTGAAGAGGCGGCCTCAAACTAGTATCATCTATAGGAAACTTCTCACCATCATGCTCTCGGCAGCGGTCGCATACCCTACCTTTGCCTAGGTGAAACTCCCTCCTCGTGCGGAACTCCAACTGCGTGACTCCTGCTGCACGATAGGCAAGGATGTTACCCTCAGCATACAGACGAGTGGTCTCTGTGCTGGCGATCATGTCCGCCCGCGTGCGCCCGAACAAAGGCTCCAAGCTCTTCTTGAGAGTGCTCAGTGGAGCACCTGTGGAAATGTTAGCACCGATGGCAGCCCGCAGCCCTTCCCGGGTAGTACCTTCCAGCCTGCTCCACCATTCGTCGCCGAACGTGCGAGTGAACTCCAGGACTCCTTGGTTCACCAGGTCGAAGTCGAAGGCTAGGCCAAAGGACTCTGCTTGCATAGCGGCAGCCATGAGAGCATCCTGGGTGGCAGGCCCTGCCTGCTCGAAGAAGGCTGCCTTCTGCCCATCCCAGAATGCTTGGTCGGCAGGAACATCGGAGAGAGCTTTTCTTCCATACTCCTCTATCAGTTCCTTCAGGCTTCTTGCCTCTCTGTTCAGCCTCTTGAATACTGCCTGCTGAATGGCCGCCAGTGCTACCGCTACTGCCTCGGCTAGCTTCTTCTCTGTGGCGAATCGCTCGTCCTCGAAGGGGTAGGCGCTGGGAGAGAGGGCTTTAGTTGCCTCTAGTTGCAGCCTAGGCAGATGCTTGAAAGCTACCACAGGGAATCCGTCTGGTGAGCAGCCTAGAGCTACGATGGATTTGGTTCCATTCTTCTTGTTCCCAGCCTTGCCCTTCTTCTTGGGCTTAACAAATATTCCGTCTTCAGGCTCCAACTCCTCCAGACTGATCGACTCTTTCTTTGGCCGTTGCACCTTTTGCTTCTCTCCTACCTCGCTCGTAAAGGCTTTGGTTTGCTTAAACGTCCAACTGAATGTGCCACTTTCTCGCCCAGTTCCTTCAACCATGCCCAGGTGCTGATAAAACGGCTTAGCATCAGGAGCAGCCTGGAGATAGATCCCTCGACGCTGCTCAGTCGAACTACGAGCAATTTCTAGCATCATCTGACGCCCGTATCCCGCTCGTTTTGTCGCCAGTCTACGAACCACAGACACTTTTGGGAAATCTCTAATAGATACAATCCCAACAATCTCGCCCTTGTCCCGCATCACTATACCGCGAACGTCTGGTGTATCTCGTATATCGTAGTACGCCTGCGCCGCAAAACGACCACGTTCCCCTTCCCAAGCTTCAAGTTCTGGGATGTCCGCAGGCGATATCGAACCCGCACCTTCAGAGAACCTTCCCCTCGCATCATGATGAGGATTGAACTTGAAGCCAACCGCTTCGTAGAAGTCAACCAGTGCAGTCATCTACACCTCGTAGTATTCAGACAGTACCTTCTCCCAGAAGGACTCGTCTAGTGTTACTATGTCATAGCCCTTGGCAGCAGCCACAGGAGTTACTGGCTTAGGCGGAGCAACTGGTGGAGCAGGATATGGAGCTATTCTAGCACCTTCCTCAGGTTCCTTGGGAAAAGCCTCATCTGGTGCCGTGATGTGTGGTGTCACGTCTACGCCGCCGAGCTTGTCAAAGACCTCCTGAGGCATGTCGCCCGCGTCCAGCGCTATCTGCCGAGCAGCCTCCGCCGTAAGCTCTCCGCTGGTCACCTGCAAGGCCCGTGTTTCAGCCCGCGTCTTGCGCACGTTGGCCTGATCCTGATCGGCCTGAATGTCCTGCTCCTCGAATGTGAACGTGACGGCCTTTGGCAGCACCTTGAAGTTCAGAGCATGCGTTATGAGCTTGCGGAACAGCGCTGGCCCCTTCCCTTTGGTCTTCAGGTGCAGAATGTTGCTCTGCATACTGGTACCGATGTTTCCGCCTGGCATAGGAGCGAAGTCCTGATAATCGGAGAGAAAGGCCATAGCAATGATGGTGATGTAAAGTTCCATTGTCTGCTTCTCATCGTAGCCATCTGGCATACCTGCTAGCTCCAAGGTCTTGATGTCTATGTCTGCCTTGGGATCTACGGCTGGCACAATGAGAGGCTGAACGTAGCGGAGCGCACCTTGCGCATCCGCTCTGGCGGAAGCCTTAGCCATAGCATCGTCCATCTGTGCTCTAGTAACTCCCTTGGTAATGTGGATGGCACGATTGAAGCGCCCGCCTGTCTTCTCTTCCTTGTAAATTATGATGTTGCGAATGATCTGTGCTGCTCGCAGCATTCGGCTGAGTGCGCACATCTGCAGACCTGGCCTGTCCTCCAGAGGCATCGCCATTTCCGCCAGTGTAACTACCTGATACCAGGCAAGCCTGTGGAAGCGCTCCAGACGGTCTCGGTAGATGACCGGATATTTAGGGTTGCCTGTGTGCTCACAATGTGATGCGTCCAAGGTATTGAGGCCAATCAGCACCCCATCTGGCGAGTCTGTTCCCCTCACAACCTCCCAAAATGCGCCTTTGTCCTGAGTGTAAAGGTCTACAGAGGTCTTTGCCATCAGGTCTTGCCAACCTTCTCCCTTGTTGGCGTTATACAGCACTTCCTGCATAGCTTTGCTGGTACGAGGGGGCCCTTCTGTCGTCCAGGAGAAGGCGGAGTTGCGAGCCGTCACTGTGCCGAGTGCGGAGCAGAAATAGGACTCATTAGGCCAGAAGGCCCGCAACTGGCAATCTCGCATGGTAGGCGACAGACCCCAAGGAGATATCTCCTCCGCTACACGTGCTACGAAGTAGAGCAGGGAGGACTCTATAGTGCCGATAGGCGCAGCCCCTGCCGCTGGCACAGGCATAGTCTCTATGACAGAGCGGGACAGTGCCTGCGAACTTACTTGCTTCTCTCCATCTTCATCAATAATCATATCTTCTCAACTCCTGCTGGGCTCACGATCTCATTCACTCCCAACTTCTTGAGAGCTTCATGAAAGCGAGTCTTCCCAGCTGACTCTTCGCTGAAGAATCGCTCTTTCTCAGATCCCACAGTCAAGAAGTGCCCTTTTCTGATAGATGCTAGATGAGTCATCCCGCTCTTGATCTCGCTATACTTGACAGGTGTACCGTCCTTGAGTTTGATCTTAGTTGTGAATCCGCCCATCGTCTTGTCTGTACTGACGACCGTATAGCCTATGCTCTCGCCTCCGCCACCATGCATATGTGCCTTGTGAGGAGACTTCGGCGTGTCGTGCTTCTCTCCTACCTTCTCTTTCAACAGGTCATCCACATAAGACTGCACAACCTCGTTGCCACCTGGGAAGTTCAGAGTTGCCTTATTCTCTCCTGGACTCATCTCACACCCTCACTTCCTGCCTACGAAGCACAATTAGGTCATATTCTACTGTCTTTCTAGACACTCTGAGTTTGATAGCTATCTCGCTAAGCCGCAGGCCGTCTGCCGCCAAGCGCTTTACGGCAACTTGCCGTTCCTGCCGCATAGTGCGTACACCCCCGATGTTGTATCGGCAGAAGCGAGTAGGACACTCTAAGCAGCAAGGAGCCTCCGCACAGCCACAGTACTCGTGGCTGCAGCGAGATTTTATGGTATAGATGCTAGCTGTGGTCGTCCTTCTTCTCCTTCTTCTGCTTACGAGCCTGTTTGGCCTTGTTCTTGGCCTTCCTACTCTTCTTGTTCTTGCCCATCATCGCCCCTATTAGCTAGAAATTCCGAGGCTGTTGGCAAACCTCCGAAGTGCGGCAGATAATCCCAACGAACAGTACTAAGACAGCGATACGCCAAGAAAGGATCACATTTCTTAGCGTAATGCTCAACAAGCCTTTGTTTCTTTGCCCTTTCCTTTGCCCATTCTGGTCTCATTCTTTCCCCACCTCTAAAGCGTCAGCCTCAAGCACTCGTAGACCCCCATACTCATGGCCACAACGGCATCTACCTTCTTGTTCTGTGCTCGCTTGATAATACGCATCTTGCTGTCCTCACCCTTCTGGAGCTTGGCAGCAGCATTCTTCATGTGCTCCTCCAGAACCTCTGCTCCTGAGTGAGCCAGCCTGCGCTGGACGATAAGATCATACAGCATTCTGTCTGACTTGAGTCGTTGCCCTCCCTGGTCAAAGGGCACACACCACACACCTAGTTCTCTATTGATGCGCTGCATCATGTCTTCTAGTTGGAAGGGGTCGTAGGTTATTTCCACCACATTGTAGCCCTTCACCAGCACACTGCCTAGACAAGCATGACAGTCCTCCCTCCTGAAGCGAGG
>Ga0315289_10006377_pt1 | contig 17339 bp, 19 predicted proteins | sample YL17G11_40_MG_FD_203452 | JGI IMG/M metagenome (GOLD analysis project Ga0315289, IMG submission 203452) | Sediment microbial communities from Yellowstone Lake, YNP, Wyoming, USA - YL17G11_40 | ecosystem: Environmental > Aquatic > Freshwater > Lake > Sediment | place: USA: Wyoming | collected... | reverse complement strand
TATGCAGGCACAGCAAAGGCGGATTCTGCAAGAGAACGAGGAGAAACTGCCGCTCACACACCTGCCCATACATAATCAGAGAAGAATAAAAGCCATTAAACACCAATATTGCAAGAGGCTCGCGCGCTGACCACGAACAAGCTACAATTATAAGCCAAGCAGTTCAAGACATTCGCAGCTTGCTGGTGAATTCAAAGTCGGTGACTACTGTGTCAGATATCAGTCTTAAAATTGTGAGTGTGGAACGGCCAGAAGGAGTTAACGTGATTCTAGGACAGACACACTTCATAAAGAGTGTTGAAGATATCTATGAGGCGATCTCAGGAAGCGTTCCTGGGGCAAAGTTCGGACTGGCATTTTCCGAGTCTTCAGGTCCCTGTCTTGTAAGAAGCGCCGGCAATGATCAGGAACTTGTGGATCTGGCAGCTAAGAACCTGATGAATATCTCAGCAGGACACATTTTCCTAGTCATGCTTAGAAACCTTTACCCCATCAACGTCCTGAACTCAATAAAAAACGTCCAAGAAGTCTGTAATATCTACTGCGCAACAGCTAACCCAGTAAATGTAGTACTTGCGGAGACCGGGGAAGGTCGCGGAGTACTAGGGGTTATTGATGGTCAATCACCAAAAGGAATAGAAAGCAAGAAGGACGCTGAAGAACGAAGAACACTTCTCAGAAAGATAGGCTATAAGCTCTGACGCAGAACATCGTTCAGCACCTATCAGTATGGCAGCATATCGAAAGAAACTTGGTGTATGTCAATGGTCTTGCGAGTATTCAACACTATGAGTGGGACAGAGGAAGAGTTCAAACCCATTCACGGAAATAGGGCGAACATGTTTGTATGCGGCCCAACAGTATATGACCATACACACATCGGGCATGCTAGAACCTATCTAGCCTACGACATAGTATCCAGATACTTGAGATTCAAAGGATACAGCGTCTTCTACCTGATGAACATAACAGATGTCGATGACAAGATCATTGACCGAGCGAAAGAGAAGAATATTCATCCCCTGGAACTGTCAAGACACTTTACAGAAGAATTTCTCCGTGACCTAGCTCTAATCGGTGTATCATCAACCAACCTCTTTGCGAAGGCCTCGGAGCACATTCCCGAAATAATCCGCCAAATAACTAAGCTTCTGGAAAAGAAGTGCGCATACCGAGTCAACAGCGACATCTACTTCGACATATCAAAATTCCCTGACTATGGCAGGCTATCACATCAAAATCCAGAGGAGCTGAAGAGGCACAGGATCGAACCTGACCCTAGAAAGAGGGACCCAAGCGACTTTTCGCTATGGAAGAGCCGAAAGAAAGGCGAGCTGGGATGGGAGAGCCCATGGGGATGGGGGAGACCTGGGTGGCACATAGAAGACACAGCAATAACTGAAACATACTTTGGCGAACAATACGACATTCACGGAGGCGCTATTGAGCTCGTTTTTCCACATCATGAAGCAGAGATAGCGCAAGCAGAATCGGCGAGCGGAAAAAAGCCTCTAGTCAGGTACTGGATACACACAGGAATGGTCAACGTCAAGGGACAGAAGATGTCCAAATCTCTAGGGAATTTTGTAACCATCAGGGAAGTTCTGGAAAAATATGACCCCAATGTCCTAAGAGTATTCTTTGCCTCAAGCCATTACAGAAGTCCAATAGACTACACCCCGACAAACCTCCAGAACGCACAGGAGAACTACAGGAGAATCGCGAATGCCTACACTGAGGCCCAGCAGAGACTGGACAATGCCCCATTGAAAGAGGAACCAAACGATCTTGAGTTCCTCAAGACCGCGCTGGATCTAGAGAACGAATTCATGGAAGCAATGGATGACGACTTCAATACTCCAGTTGCCCTCTCCACTGCGATCAACTTCGCAAAGAGGCTGGAAGCCTATGTAATACAGAATCCCGGAAAGAATGCGCTTTCCCAAGCTCTACAAATTCTTGGAAAATTCTCATCAATACTGGGAATTAATCTATCGAAATCTCAAGATTCACAACCAAGGATCTTGGATGGGCTGGTCAGTCTAGTTGTGGATCTGAGAAATGGCGCAAGGGCAAGAAATGACTGGACGGCGGCAGACAAAATAAGAGATCGTCTTAGCGCTCTCAAGATATCTCTTGAGGATACTCAGAGTGGCACCCGGTGGCGAAGAACGGATTAGGTCAGGTTAGCTGCGAAATATTTCAAGATCTATGTTTAAAAGTCGTCTTCTACCTCTATCTTCTTGAACAGGTGTAATTGTTGGCGAGAAGAGGATCAGCAGAGCAAGACGTCCTCAACATGATAATGAATGCAGGTGAAAATGGTGTTCTTCAATCGGAGATCTGGAAAGTAACCAGTGCCGATAGTCGCGAAGGCTCAAGAGCTATCCTTAGACTGGAAAAGAAAAAGCTCATCGAACGCCGAAAGGAGCTTTTTGATGGAAGATGGACATATAGAATCCTTGTTAAGAGAAAGATTCCAAAGATCGACACAATAGTAACGATACCGTGTGCGTTTTGCGATCTTGAGAATAGATGTAGTCAATCGGGACTTATTTCTCCGGCGAAATGTGACAAGCTAACAATATGGCTGAAGAATCTCGCCATCACCATTACATGATGAGCCGACGGCCAACAGAAATGAAGATGCACTAACGAATACTTCTGACCCACGCGCCTTCAGAAATGTTGAACGAAATGATGAGCACAAGACCGTGAATGACTAAGAATTCTTCTTGGATTCGGAAGAGGCAAAGAGATCAGTACTTCAGGCTTGCCAAAGAAAAGGGCTACCGAAGCAGAGCAGCTTTCAAGCTAAAGCAGATAATCAGAAGCTACAAGTTTATCGCAAGAGGCGACCGCGTAATCGAACTCGGAGCCGCTCCGGGAGGGTGGACACAAGTTGTGGCCGAGACCGTTGGAAACAATGGCTATGTTCTGGGCGTCGACGTTCAACCTATTTCACCGCTGGATTACCCGCAAGTGGGGTTTGTAACGCTTGACATAGCATCGGAGTTGGCGGCCAAGACAATTACCGATAAGTTACCTGCAAAGGTAGATGTAGTCCTTTCAGACATGTCCCCGAATATTTCGGGAACTTGGGAATTGGATCATTCCAGGCAGATTCACTTGGCCAGAAAGTCTTTCGAGATTGCTCAGCTCAAGCTGAGAATTGGTGGAAATTTCCTTGTTAAAGTCTTCCAGGGAAGTGAGCTAGATACTTACCTGCAAGAAGTCAGGACAAGCTTTCGCACGGTTAGACTCGTCAGGCCACCTGCAACACGGGCTTCAAGCGCAGAGCTTTACGTGTTGGGTCTAGGCTACCTCGGAATGAGTGAAATGCCACAAAATTATCGGGAATCCTGAGCCGTTTGTCAAGCTATTATCAGGAATTGTATTATCACTGTTTTGTGGATTTGTAGCGCGCACTAAGACAGAAAACCTAAGCCATTCTTTTTATCAGGGTCTCGATTCTCTCAGAAGGAGCATCGGTCTTGAATGCTCGACCGTCAAAATGTGTCCTTGTCGCGTTGAATCCTTCGGCTTTCAACGCTTCGACTACTGCGGAGGGGCTCGGCGGAGCACGTCCGATCCTCCTGCATATTGAGTCAACAGTGTAGTAGGTTGGAGGCGAATCAGCTTCCTCAAGTTCGAGGAGAAAGATCTTGTGGATTCTGTTACTCAGCCGTTCGTTTGACTCTTGAATATCGATCAGGCGTCTGCAGAATTCTCCGTCCGTAAGCTTCCCTAGAAATAGAGGCCCGGCCGACGTGGTAGTGTTGTCGCATCCTAAACATCGTCTATACTCGGACGGGTCTCTCGAAGTGAAGCGCTTCAAGCAATTGAAGCAATGAAATATGTAGCCCATTTCTTCGAGGTTCTTGTCAGCACTTCTAGCTGAGCGTGTCAATTTTGCATAGAGACGAATGTAATGGTCCGTGCTATGAGAGAACTTGACTTCTATAGCCATGCTGTGTTTACTGGCTGTCGTGACAAGTGACCCGAATAGTAATCTCAAAGCAACTTCGCGAGAGTACTCACATCTTAGAGGTCTTCCTCCGTATTTTCTAATACAGGCACGAGGTTTGACTCCACAAAGAACTGCCATGTCAGTAGCTGTGGCAGCTAGCATACCACCGTTGACCAAAGCTCTGACTGCTGAGTCAAAGTAGGGTGAGGGAGATCCGTAAGGATCAAGATCTACTATGTGAAACCTCTTTCCTGGAACAGAATGGAGATTAAGAAACAAGTTTGCGCCCATACATTGAATATCTACTTTGCTCACAAGGTTGTTTGCAATAGCATTCTGATGAGCAGCCGACGCTGAGCTAGGTTGTATGTCATTCAGGAAGACTCTGTCTACATTCTCGACCTCTTCTGCATACCTTAATCCGCGAATGCCTGAACCAGTCAAGGGATCCGCAACCCTCAACAATTGACTGAAGTCGTGCTGGACGCAACGGGCCACGAGAATTGCGATGTCACGGTTAAGGATCATCTTCGGGTTGTAGAATACTGCCGGATCCTTGCGTGGGATTTCACTTCGTGAAGGCAGGATGAGTCTGATCGAGCCTTCGCTCATCGTCGTATCGGTTTGAGTGCTTGGATAGACGTTTAGGCACCCCACTTACTTCGAATGTGCTAGTCCTATTAGAGTGCAGAAGAATAAATCATTGATAAGAGCTATGTCGAACAGGATATGTTCCTGATGTCTAAATCGATCTTGATTACTGGGACTCCGGGTGTGGGCAAGACAACGCTTGCTCTGCGCGTTGTCGAAGTCATCAGAAGCAAAGGCTACGGTGTTGGGGGGATAATTACCCAAGAAATCAAGGAAAACGAATCGAGGGTCGGTTTTGAACTGCTAGACCTCTACACTGGCTCTAGAGGAATACTGGCACGTGTCGATTTGAGAGGGCCGAGAGTGGGGAAGTACGGGGTCGATCTGAGGAACCTAGAACAGATTGGCGTAGCCTCAATACTCAATGCGATACGGAGGCGAGATGTTGACATTCTCGTAGTAGATGAGATCGGTCCAATGGAGCTTTCATGTCCCCAATTCGCGGTTGCTCTGAAGGAAGCAATCAGGAGCTGTAAACCCTTTCTCGGAACAATTCAATTCAAACTCAGGGACAAGATATTTGACATCCTAGGTTCTAACGAGATCCCCCAGATAATAGAATTGACTCATCGTGATCGAGACAGACTAATTAAGGCGGTCCTTGACATGGTCCTGAAGATCCTTGAGTCGCGCAATGAATCAGCTATAAGAACATTCCAACCGTAACCTATCAAATCGTCAATTGCCAAGACGGAGGTGTCAATGAAATCAACCAAATTGCTGGAGTGGACGAGGCTGGGAGAAAGCTGAGTTGACTCGCTTCCCAACAGGCCCCATAATAGGTCCACTCGTAATCGCAGGTGTGATGCTGACAACCGAAGCGATCCCTCACCTTGTACAACTTGGCGTCAAAGACTCGAAACTCCTGACTAGAAAGTCTAGGAATATGCTAGCACCAAGAATAATCAATTTGGCTCAAAAACACGTCCTGATTGCCGTTGACCCCCAGGAGATCGACTCCGTAGTTATGAGAGGTCGCCCAATGACCAGACTAAACCTCCTTGAAGCAAAATGTGTCGCGGAGGTCTTGAACACCCTCAAGCCCCAGACTGCTTATATAGATTCTCCTGATAGAAGCCCGGAAAGATACGCCTGCCAAATAATGCAGAGACTGGAGGTCCCTCTAAGGATCATATCGGAACACCATGCGGATGTGAAATACCCCATCGTTTCCGCAGCCTCAATCTTGGCGAAAGTGAGAAGGGACGAAATAATCGACGAACTACATGAGATCTACGGAGACTTTGGTTCAGGTTACCCTTCAGATCCAAAAACGATCAGATTCATCAGAGAATGGATCCTTAAGAACCGGTGCGATCTGGCCATAGTGAGAAGAACCTGGCGAACTCTTCGTAAGTTAGATGATGAGCTAACTCACCCCTGAAGCAAGACCCTCCGGAATGCCAAATCCTATCACTATCAGGGAATGAATCATGCGAACCAATTCTGCCAGATGAGGCCTGTAGATGTAAAATCTCCCTTCGGCCTCATAATGATCAAAATCACCATCTGTTAGACCAAGAAGGTGCTTAACAGTGAACTCCTCGAGCGCGCTTCCAGAGACCGTGTATATCGAGCTTCCAAGGCCGAATCTCCTCTGGACGATTATTGGACGTCTGATCTTCTCATGAAGACTAGGAGGAACAACTTCAGCTAATCTCTGCAGGTCCCTCTTCTTCATTACAGTGCTTCAGCCATCGAGTGTCTCAACTGACGGTGTCTGCTCATTCAACAGGGTCCTAAGTGACTTTCTCTCCTTAGGCATATGCTGGTTCAGTTTCCTTACTTCTTCTCTTAACATCATCCTGAATGCTCTTTCTAGGTGGCTCTCGCCCAAGTCTTTTACACCCCAAATCTTGCAGTTATCATCGCATGATCTTTGTCATAAGGCTCAAGCCTAATCATTTCGAGTATCTGAAATTGGCGAGTCCTGAGTGTCTCCATCTCTCTGTCAAACACCTCAGAAGGATTGAGTGTTACGTCGATGCTTCTGGATTTCACCGCTAGCATGACTATGCCCAGTCTTCGCAGAAACATCTGCGCGTTGATCGTCAGAAGTTTTGCCTGCTCCTGCTGGGCTACATCACAATATATGACATCGACCTGGGAGACCACAAAGCGATATTGTGAAGGAAGCCTGGCGTCTGAAAGGATCGGTTGAACATTTGGGCGTTTTCTTGAGACTCTGTCTACGAGATCCCTTATGGTCCTCTGAGAGAACTCGACGGCGTAGACTTCACCTGAACAATCTACTATGTCGCTGACGTGACTTACTGTGGTCCCTGAGGCCGCGCCCAGATAGAGGACTTTCATCCCAGGCTTGATCGGTATCTGCGTTGCCCCTTTATTTATTACGGCCGCGAGTTTGCTTCGATAGGGATCCCATATTCTGTAGTTTACCCCTTGGTAATCCAGCAATTCCTCGCCGTAAACACTCAAATGAGGAATTAGGTTTCGCGTCGCCAGCCTACTCTGGCCATCAATCCTCACTCTGAAGATGTTAGGAAATCTCTCATGCTCTTGGACCTCTAGATCTCTCATTTCTCTCTCTCACCTGAGGTGGGGTAGCATTTCTATCCCGAATCTCTTTGATTCTCTTCTCAAGCTGATCACTTAGCTTGTCGCCGATGAATTCTCCGTCGAATGCATCGACTCGCGCCGCTATTGTTAGTTTACTCGCTAATGCTCTTGCTATCTTTCCTCTTTGCCACCTAGGAGCGGTGTGCAAGTATTGGTGTTGAAAGATTATCCCATGCTTGGGCGGTCTAGAACCCGTCTTCAAAGATCTGAATAGCGCCTTTTCCGCACCGAGTACTTGCATCGTACTTGAGGGCATCTTGGCCAGTCTATCAAGACTCCCTGCTATCGATATCAGTCTCGCCGATAACAAAGATCCGATAATTGAGGTCATGTTAGGCGCAACTTCCTCCATGAGCGAGTTGAGAAAACCTTCTGCCATGTCTCTAAACCTGTACATTTCTAGAGTCTGCTTGGATAATGTCTGCAGTAATTCAAGATCTGTCGTGTCAGCAACGAATCCCATCGATTTTTCGGCTTTTTCTGAAATCATCTTGGCTTTGTCTGGAGTTAGCCCCTCTGACCCAAGCCTCTCGAAAGTGTAATTGGCTCTCAATCCCAAGTCGGATACTAGCCTTATGTAAGTCTCATGTTTCTCTATAGCTTTGTCAAGCTCAGGAAAATGCAGTCCGTACCATTCGCGGATTCTGCCGGAAAAGAGATTTAGCGTCCTATCAAAATCGTCCAGAGTGCGAATAAGTTGGATCGCATGTAGATCTCTTCTACCAGTCTCTTTTGTGACCGCTCTCTCCGTCATAGCGACGGCAACGTCGTGAGTGTATTCTCTAAAAGCGTCGAGATCTTTGAATCTGCCCCGATCTACTGATGATTCACCGATTTTGTCTCTGAACTTCACAAGCATAGGTGATTGTTCAATAACTCTGCATGGCAAGCCAAGTTCCTTCTCGGCACTAGCAGCCAGCTGTTTGTCTTCAAACGAAATTTTGTTGTAATCTCTTTGCAGCAGTTCTTTCAAGAGCTGAAGAAGATCGTTAACCACTTCGCCTCTTCGAAGTCGATCCAGCACTTCCGCTGTTGCTCCAGGATTGTCTGAAAAGAATCTTGCTTCAACGACCTTTCCTTTGGAATTAAGAGCGAATATTCCAACAAGGGTGATGATTATTGTAGACTCCAACTTATCAGCTCCAGATGTTCGCTGGCAACAAGGATTCTATTGGACTATGGTTGGAGAGTGAATAAACCTTTTCGAGGGGGTCCAGCGTCAATAAGTTAGCTTCAAAAGGACTGAACGCCGTGTCTTAGGTGTGCAGGCAGGTCGCTGAAATGGAGTCCTCCAAAGTTGATCTTGCATTCCAATTTGCTGGATTAAGAATGACCAACCCTGTAATTTTGGCCTCAGGAGTAATAGGGATCTCGGCTGGATTGTTGAGGCGTGCAGCTCGTGAAGGTGCAGGAGCTGTTATCACCAAGTCATTCGGTATTACAGCTAGGGAAGGTAATCCTGGTCCCGTTGTCACTGAGGTTTCATCAGGCTTCCTGAACTCTTTAGGATTGCCGAATCCGGGGGCCGATGAAATGAAGAATGAAATCATTGAAGCCAGAAATGGAGGGGTCCCCGTGATCGCAAGCGTCTATGGGTTCAACGAGGATGAGTATGCGAAAGTGGCTACATTAGCCAAGGAGGCATGTGCTGACGCTCTTGAGCTGAATGTCTCTTGTCCCCACGTGCAAGAAGTTGGTATAGAGATCGGTCAGAGCCCTGAATTAGTATACCGGGTAACCAAAGCCGCCAAGTCCAGCTTCAGTGGGCCTCTCATTGTCAAACTCTCACCAAATGTCTCCGACATAGTTGAGATAGGTGAAGCCGCGGCCAAAGCGGGAGCGGACGCCCTCACGGCCACAAATACTGTAAGAGCAATGACCATCGATATCGACGTTAGACAACCGATACTGGGTGGCAAATTCGGGGGGCTCTCAGGTCCTGCGATCAAGCCGATCGCCGTTAGGTGCGTCTACGAACTTTACGAGAGGGTGCCGTTGCCCATAATTGGATGCGGTGGGATAACTAAATGGCAAGACATCGTTGAATTCATGCTCGCAGGGGCATCAGCAGTTCAAGTAGGATCTGCTGTTGCCTATGGAGACTTGGCGGTTTTCAGAGAACTGGTTGAAGGCCTTAGGGACTTCATGTCCGCTCATGGTTACACTAGGTTGGAAGAGATTATCGGAACAGCCCACATATGAGCCTCTTGACATGCGGCTCAATGAAGTATCAGTCCTCGGGCTAGTGAGCTCCGTTTTGACCGTCTGACCGCAACATGATAGCCAAATGCGAGCAGAAGAACCAGTAAGATCAAACCTGCAAGTATCTCGTATTCAGCCTGCATGATCATGCTCCCCAGCCAGGCCAGAAGAAAGCATCTTGGAATTGACCCGAGCAAGGTTAGTCCTAGAAACGCTCTGCTATTCATCTTCAAAAGGCCCCCCGTAATAGAAAAGACCTTGTAGGGGACGAAAGGGATCAACCTGCTTGCCAGGATGGTCCAGTTACCCCATCTTCTGAACCAGCCCTCAGCCTTGGAAATCCTGCTCTCCGTAACAAGCACGTACTTGCCGTACCTGTCCACCACAACTCTTCCCTCTTTCCCAATCAAGTAACCCACTGCCGCTCCGACAGTCGAGCCCAACCCACCAGCGACCGCTACGACTAGGGGGCTTATGCCAGCATACCCCGCAGTCACGAGAATGATCTCCGAGGGTACAGGTACTACGCTCGACTCCAAGACCATGCCTACAAAGACCCCATACCCTCCCCACTCTCCGACTAGTCTCAGCACCCAAGATACAAAACCCTCTAGCAAGCCCGATTGCTCCGTCTTTTTCCGGTCTATGTATTGCTTGAGGGGCTGTCTTATAATCTCACGTGAGACACTCTCGGTGGTCCGCGTCATCTATCGTCCGAATCATGATTCGGCTAGAGAGCGTCAGCTGGTCAACCTCAAATTGGATATTGGCATTCTGCAGAGTTGCATCCGACTTGCAGCCTATCAACTAACAAACCGAAAGGAATACCGTGCAGATTAGGCCGTCGAAGGCCTTCTCAACATACGCGGCAGGGTAGCTGCTGGGTCAGGTATCTCGCCGGGGGAAGCTGATAGTAGTACTCCTGTGGAGGCGGCATGTAGACCGCGGGTTGTGGGGGTGGCTGGTAGAAATATCCCATAGGTGGCGGCTGATAGAATACCCTCTGCGGTGGTTGCGGAACTAGATACTCTTGGGGTGGAGGTTGGTAGAAAACCTCAGGAGGCTGGACTATGAGATATTCCTGCGGAGGAGGCTGATATGCATATACGTCCGGTGGTCGCGGAACGAGGTACTGCTGAGCTGGAGGCAAATATGCAGCTTTCTGTGCGGGTCTGGGCATATAATAATATGACAATCTGTTTACCTCGACTTTGTACCCATAAGCTTCGCTTCTTGAAATAAGAATCTTTCGCCGTTTCTGCCAAGATGCAAGGAGTATATTGCGCTAGCGCAGGTACTACAAGAAATTTGACTTGAGATGGTAGGAGCTTCTATAGGCTCAGCTTTGCTTCCGAGGTGGCAAAGAGCAGTTGGGGGAGCGTCTGGCGTCATTCCGTGGGAAGAAGTCTAGACCTAACTCGTGAAGGAATTGACTAGCTAGCGCGCGCTCTCAAGAATCGTGTGTCAGTCGCAGAGTGATTATTGTTGTCTTCATAACATAGTCCGAGCAAAAACTCAAAAAGTCCTGGCGCAATCTTAGAGTTTGGAAGAATTTCTATGTCAAGAGGCTGTTGTGCTTACCTATTCTTGTCCATTCTCCTCTTCGAAATATTGTCTGTTTCCGCATCTTCGGGAAGAGATCTCATTGTGAATGGAGGTTTTGAGTCGCAGTTTGAGGGGTGGGAACCTTACGTCTATGATGAAGTCTATGGGCGAGTGGACCTTACCTCTGGAACAAGTCATTCAGGTACCTGGAGTTTGAGGACTTACATCAATCCTGCCAGAGAGATTCCCTACACCCGAAAGAGGGGGGGAGGTGTCAAGCAAGTTCTATCTAACAATGTGGAAGACCTGAATATGGTGCTTGATTTTTGGGTCATGCCCGCAATCATAGATCAGAACAGCTACACGAACATAAGATCTGTCGTTCACATGGAGCTGAAGGACGGCCGGTCGGTCAATATTTCGTACTATTTGGCTTGGGCGCCTCCCGCGCTAGGCGAATTCCTTTACAATACTTCGGACAGTACGATCTTCTTTTTGCCGGCTCTACTTCATCAGTGGTCTAATGTCAAACGCGAGATCAAAGGTGACTTCGAGTCTCGATTCGGAAATTCCAAGGGTGTTATCCTTTCGCACCTATGGACCCTCTTTGAAATGACGACAGTCTCACACATGACTACTCCTGATGCGTTTTGGGACGATATTAGCATGGTGGCACAGGCTCAGTCACAGACATCTTCCAGCCCAACGCAGACCACGACACCTTCACCTAATCCACAATCCTCTTCGTCGAGCTCCTCTGTGACTTCGACCACCACAGCATCAGTGACAAAGCCCACAGAGCGAGGACTCAGCATTGAGAGTACTATCGAGAAGAATGGTATCTTGATCCTTCTGTTGCTAGCGGCAATTCTTGGAATGGGAGCCGTTGCAGTTAGAAAGAGCTCTCACAGAAGGTCTGAGGCGACTGAATCTCCCAAGAAGCATTGCATGAACTGCGGTGAGGAGATGGATGCGGATAGCAAGTACTGCGAACGTTGTGGAGCAAGACAGTAGGGTGCACACGCTCAGTCGATCTGGAGAGGCGGGCGCTAATAGCTCAAGCTACGAATATGTTGAGGAAATGCCTAAGAACAGGTTCGGTCTACCTACTATCGGTAGGCAATGACGAGTCTGGCCCAACTGAAAGAGTGATATAGATCTTGAGTGCGGGAGCCTACCATCATCATAGCAAATCTATATGTTGACGCCATCTAACCCACACAGGTTTGAATAATGCAACGTTTTCCTTTAGGCAAAGTCCCTGCCTCTGATCTTCAAAGAATTGTCTTCAGAAATCTGGGCGTTCCAAACAAGAGGCTTCTGCTTGGGCCCAAGATCGGGGAAGACGCTGCAGTAGTCGAAATGGATGATTCTCTGATAGTCCTTTCAACGGACCCCATCGCTGGTGCTTTAGCCAATATCGGTTGGCTTTCCGTGCACATTAACGCAAATGATGTTGCGACCCGAGGTGCAAGACCAGTGTGGTATCTATGCTCAATAATGCTTCCGGAAGGCTCGGGGAAGTCGACTCTCAAAAGGATCATGGCTCAGATAGACCGCGCATCTCGTGAACTGGGGATAACGGTTGTGGGGGGGCACTCAGAAACAACGCCCCTGTTGGGGCGACCCATAATCGTAGGGTTCATGGTTGGTGAAGTGAAATCGAACAGATATGTTACTTCAGGAGGTGCAGTTGTCGGCGATAAGTTAATAATTACAAAGACCGCTGGAATAGAAGGAACTGCAATTATCGCTAATGATCATGAAGAACTGTTGAGGAAGAGAGTGGCTAAAGAGGTAGTTAGAAAAGCCCAGAAACTCTACGAGAGAATCAGTGTGGTTAAGGATGCGATGATTGCTATGGATACTGGAGGCGTAAGTGCAATGCATGATCCGACCGAAGGAGGCGTTCTCTGCGGGGTCTGGGAACTGGCAGAAGCATCCCACCTTGGGGTTAGGATCAACAATGCGAAGATTCCGGTGTCCATTGAGACCGAGGCCATTTGTGGACGACTAAATATTGATCCACTCAGGATAATGGCTTCTGGGTCGCTGCTTATTGCAGCGAAGTCCTCATCTGCGGCAAGAATAGTAGCCAAGTTGATAAGCGAGGGAATCCCGGCAACTGAGATAGGGCAGTTCACAAGATATCGCGATGGCCGAGTAATGATTGGCAGGGACAATTCAGAAATGAACCTTAGACCACCTTTCCAAGATGAAGTTTATCAAGTCCTCAATAGGCCGAGATAGGACAAAGGTTGTGCCTGGCAAGTTTGGATCTGAACAGGAACAAGTGGCTAATTATCTCTGCGTGCTCCGGTTTATTTGTGTTGGGAATAGTCCTTTGCTTCATCACGAAGCATCCAACGTCTGTGGTATATGGGGAACAGTTTGTCAAAGACGAGATAGCTCTGATCACGTTTGTCCAGTTTAAACCAATAACCTTGATCTTTGTATTTGGTTTCTTGTTCTATGCTTCGTTGATACAGCATCTTGAGAGAAAAATAGCTGCCCTGAGCAACGATGTTCGTACTTTCCTTTTTATTGCTGCATTCGTCGTGGCGGCCGGGTCCCTATATGAATTATTCTTCAATTTCACGCTTTGGGGGGCTTTGATGTCGACGACGGGCGTTGCCAACCCCGACATCTTAGTCAACAAATTCCCAAATCCCACGACCGCCGTCTCAATGGTCTACGCGAGCAAAATCGTTATTCTCATCTTTGCTGTCTCATTATACTCGATGTACTTCCTGAACAGGCTTGAGAAGATTGGTACTTGTCAAACTGCTGACCCTAATTAGAACTAGGGCGCGGGTAGGGGCTTCGTAGAATCTATAAGTATCGAGACGATAACCCAGAAGCACGAATACAAGAACATCATTTCCAAATCAGAGATGATTATGAGAAACAGGAAAGCACCGGGGCAATACACATGGAAAAGACAAGTAGATTCAAGATGGTCGATATATCTCCTAAAGAGGTGGTTACTCGAGAGGCTACGGCCGTAGGCAGACTAAGGCTTAGGCCCGAGACTGCAAGGCGACTTAGAGAGGGCAAGATCGAGAAGGGCGATCCAATATCGATCGCAGAGGTCGCCGCCACGCTTGCTGCAAAGAACACAAGTCAACTTATCCCTATGTGTCACAACATTCCGCTTTCAAAGGTCGAGACGTCAGCATCGGTAGGTGATGACTTCATCGAAGCGGAGGCACGTGTCAAGGCCACCGCCAAAACAGGAGTCGAGATGGAGGCCCTTGTCGCCGTTACGATGTACCTTCTGAATATCTGGGATATGGTCAAGAAGGTTGAAAAGGACGACCATGGACAGTATCCTGAAACTTGGATCGAGTTCATAAAAGTCAAAGAGAAACTGAAGGCATCAACCGGATGAGCGAAACCTCCAAACTTCACAAGGCAAGAGCAACCCGCAGCAAAGGGGTCCTCATAATAACGTGCAGCACCTCAAGGGCTCGCCTATTAGCGTCAGGGGAGAACCTCACGGATCCCTCAGGTGACCTAATTGAAAGCAGAATGAAAGAGCACGGACATGTCGTCTTCGGAAGGAGGCTATTACCAGATAACCAAGAGATACTTCTCTCAACGCTTACAGATGCACTTCAAAATCCTGACGTTGACACCGTAATAGTAACTGGAGGAACGGGTATCTCACAAGACGATATCACGATAGAGGTTGCTGAGAGATTGTTTGATAAAAGGCTTCCAGGCTTTGGTGAGATCTTCAGGCGAATAAGTTACGACGAGATGGGTTCTGCCGCAGTCCTAACACGAGCCACCGCAGGAATCGCCTCAAAAAAACCAATATTTTGCATCCCTGGTTCACCGGATGCTGTCAGAAAAGCACTTGACAAGTTGATTCTACCAGAAATTTCACATGTCCTCAAACATGCACAAGGCCGCTGAATGCTATTGATCACTGACCGATACTGTCGCCCCATCGTCAACCTGCGCATATCACTGACGCAACAATGTGACTTGGAATGCTTCTACTGCCACAGAGAGGGTCAAGAACATTCCCACGCTGAGATGACGCCTGAGGAAATCTTCAAGATAACAAGGATGGGAACAGAGTTTGGAATAAGGAGGATTAAGCTGACCGGTGGAGAACCACTCACCAGGACAGACCTCCCCCAAATAGTCCATCTCCTTTCAAGTCTGACAGATATTCAGGAAATCTCTCTTGTAACGAACGCGAGACAGTTGACGTTGGAGAGGGCGCTTGAGCTAAAGCGGTCAGGACTAGACAGGGTCAACGTTAACCTTCCATCGGTAAATGAGGACACGTACAGAAAGATCGTGGGAAGAGATATTCGCCAGGCCTTGGCTGGTGTGAAGGCGGCTGCAAAAGCGGGGCTTAACCCGATAAAAGTAAATGTGGTCTTGTTACGCGGACTAAACTCAGACGAAGTCCAGTCCATGATGCGTTTTGCAGAGAACATCGGGGCTGTACTTCAGCTGATAGAGCTCGAGCCTGTGAAGAAGGGCGAGGAATTCTACACACAGTACCATTATCCTCTTGATGATCTTGAACGGGAGCTGTCCTCAAAGGCCAGCAGCGTTAGAGTCAGACACTCGATGCAGAATAGAAGGGTCTACACAGTTGGAGGGCTTGATGTAGAGATAGTCAAGCCAGTGGAGAATAGTGAGTTTTGCATGCACTGTACCAAGCTTAGGCTGACTAGTGATGGCAAATTGAAGCCTTGTCTTATGAGTCAAGAGCATCTGCTGGACATATTGACACCGTTGAGGCGTGGCGAAGATTCTGGGATTCTGCGTCAGATCTTCAAAGAGGCCATAGACCTCCGAAGGCCCTACTACTCAACTGTAGGGACTAGCTCTATTCGGTAGTTCGCAAAAAAAGAGTCCGAGAGACTCATGCACGCGAGGCGATCATTTTACTATCTAATTGTGTGAGTAGCAAATTCGTGCTAGATCATTCCTCGGCTCATCTACTCTTCCGAAACCGAACCTGACCAGCTGGATCATATTGCCATTTTTCTCATTGGCCAACGAATGCTCCCCCAGGCCGGATATCACTGTTGCATTTGGCATCACGATCTCGACTCTAAGATTACCCTCGATTGGTAGCCAGTGGATGAGCGGAGCGCCCAGCTTCCGGGCCTCAGGATAGTCTTTGCTGTGCAGTCTGGCTTGGACTGTGTTCTCGTATGATCTGACATATTCCACATTGAAGAGCTCCATCAGTCTGACATGCCCCTTTTTCAAGACCTCTAAGTCCTTTCTCGAGATCAGTATTCTCGCCGTGTAGTCTTTCGGCGTAACGACGAGTGTCCGAAATCCCTTGGTCTTATCATTTGGATTTAGCAACGGCTTTGCGATTTGTTGCTCGGCTACGCCTTCAACCAGAAGCTCCATCGGTTCATGGACAAAGAAGTATCTGTTGGCTACTCGGTCGATTATCTTCCTGTTGATTGCGTAGATGTTCTCCCAGCTTAGTGTTGCGTCGACTGGTCTTGGACCCACCTCGATAGCAACACTGCGTAGCGCCTCTGGAGTTATTCCTCTTCTCTTTAGGGCGATGAGGGTGGCTAGTCTTGGGTCGTCAAGGCTCTTCACTGAGCCATCAGTAAGCATCTGAATTATCTTCGATTTGCTGAGTGTCGCGCCCTCAACTTTGAGTCTGCCATAGTGGATCGTTTCTGGATAAGTCCATGAGAAGTGCTTGTACATGTAGAGTTGTCTGGTCGTGTTTGTTAGGTGTTCTTTGCCTCTAATTATGTGGGTGATGTCCATGAGGTGGTCGTCTATGCCGGTTGAGAAGTTGTAGAGCGGCCATACTCTGTACTTTGAGCCGACTCTTGGGTGAGGATTCTTCTCAGTGTCTATTATTCTGAGTGCAGGCCAGTCCCTGACAGCGGGATTTGGATGAGAGAGATCTGTCTTGACGCGCACAACAGCCTCGCCTTCAACGTAACTTCCGTTGAGCATTCTGTCCCATCGGTCCAGCTGGTCTTGCGGAGAAAGATCCCTGCAATCGCAGGGTTTCATATCCAGAAGGCCTGCTTTGAAGGATTCAGTATTGCATGTGCATACGTATGCTCCACCAGTTTCCAGAAGGCTTCTGGCATGTTCATAATAGATGGAGACCCGATCGCTCTGAATATACTCAGCATCCCATTTGCAGCCAAGCCAGGAGAGGTCTCCTCTTATCATCTCATAGAATTCAAGTGCGGATTTCTTTATTCGTGGGTCTGTGTCTTCGAATCTCAGGATAAACTCCCCGCCGTAGACTCGTGCATAATCATGGGAGAGGATTATCGCTCTGACTGAGCCTAGATGGAGAGCGCAGTCAGGGTTTGGTGAGAATCTTGTAACAACCTGTTTGTATTTCTCGAAATTGTGTAAAGGAGGA
>Ga0315289_10006376_pt1 | contig 17340 bp, 11 predicted proteins | sample YL17G11_40_MG_FD_203452 | JGI IMG/M metagenome (GOLD analysis project Ga0315289, IMG submission 203452) | Sediment microbial communities from Yellowstone Lake, YNP, Wyoming, USA - YL17G11_40 | ecosystem: Environmental > Aquatic > Freshwater > Lake > Sediment | place: USA: Wyoming | collected... | reverse complement strand
AACAGGGGATTAACGGTTACGGAGTTGATCATCACCCTGGCCCTCATCGCCATTGTGGGGGCCATCGCCATGCCCTCTTTCAACCGGATGACGGTCAACGGAAACCTCCGGTCCGCGGCCCGGGACATCCAGGGAAGAATCGCCTACCTGAAAGGGAGGGCCATGGCCGATAACACCCAATATACCTTTACCTTTGACGTAGCCAACAATCGCTACCGATCTTCCGACATGAAGGCGGATGAATGGAAGTACGCTTCTTCCTTCGGCCAGAGCATCCGGATTACCTCGGTGTCTTTCGGCGGGGGATCTACGGTCGCCTTGGAGACCCGGGGCACTCTGGCCCAGGCGGGAAATATCGTCCTGGCCAACAGTCGAGGTTCCACCGCGACCATCACCTGCAACCTTTCAGGAAGGACCTATGGGCAATTCCAAATGAAATGAAAAAGGCATCCCCATGATCGAGTTTCTGGTTGCGGGGTCCCCTCTTTTTAAAGCCTGCCGCCCTTATTTTTCGATGAAGATCTGGTTCCCGCCCCTCTTTTTGGCGGTGTACATGGCTTCGTCGGCATGCTTGACGAAGTTGGTCAGGTCGTACTGAGGGTCGAATTCGACGAGGCCGATGGAGAGCTTGATCTGCTGCAGGTAGGGCGTGTTTTCGAAGGTCTTGCGGATCCGTTCCGCCACGTGGGAGGCCTCGACCTGGGTGGCTCCCGGCAGGATGACGGTGAATTCATCGCCCCCGTAGCGATAGGCGGAATCCATCCGGCGAATCGATTTCAGGACCACCTGGGCCACACTCCGGAGGACCTTGTCCCCTTCCAGGTGGCCGTGGATGTCGTTGAAGACCTTGAAGTCATCCAGGTCGAAGAGGAACAGGCTGAGGGGGGTGTGCTGCCGCTTGACCCGCTCCATTTCCTTGTCCAGTTCGTTGTAGAAATGCCTCTGGTTGTGCAGTCCGGTCAGCCCGTCGGTGATGGATAATTCGAGGAGTTCCTTCTCCAGCCGGATCTGTTCGGTCACATCCCGCAGGACCGCCAGGATCCCCACCACTACGTTCTTCTCCTTCAGCCGCCGGAAGTTCCCCTCCACGTAGATGACTTTTTCTTCTTTGTTGATGAGCCGGAAGGTATACCGCTCGGGAACGTAGTCTCCGCGGATGACCTTCTGGTGGTCATTCACCATCATGGGGATGTCTTCGGGGTGGAGGATCTTGGAAAAATGGAGGCTTCGCATCTCCTTTTCCGTGTACCCGGTCATTTTCAGGAACATGCGGTTGAAGGTGCTGAAGTACCCCTCCCGGTTCAGGTAGAAGATGGCGTCGTTGACCGCCTCGAAGAGTTTCTGATAACTCTGCTCGGTCCGGGTGATGTGGTTGAGGAGGTTCTTGTACTCGGTGATCTCCCGGCTCACCCCCAGGGTTCCCACGGGGTTGCCCTGACCGTCCTTGAGGAGGGAGGCGGAGAGGATGACGGAGATGGTTTTGCCGCCGGGCCCGACGAACTCCGTCTCGTAATTGCGCAGTTTTTCTTTCTTCGCCAGGACCTTCATGATCTTTCGGGCTTCCCGCTCTCCCCCGGTGTAGAACTGGGAAATCTTTTTTCCCAGGAGCTCTTCCTTGGGAAGACCGAGCATCTCTTCGGTTCCCCGGCTGGCAAAGGTGAACTTCCCGTGCAGATCGGTGGCCATGATGGGATCGGCCGAGCGGTCGACGATGTTTTCCAGAAAGGTTTTGACCTGCCCTTCCCGCTTCTTTTCCCGGGATAGGGTTTTCAACCGCCCCTGGAGTTTTTCGTAGGATCGGGCGTCCTCGACGGCCACGGCCGCCTGATCCGCCAGAGCACAAAGGAGCGCCAGCTCCGCGGCCCCATGCGGCCGGGCCTGCCGGCGCAAAAGGGTGATCGTTCCCAGGGTCGATTGTCGCCCCCGGAGGGGCAGGGAGAGGGCCGAGGTGAACCCTTCTTTCTGCGCGGCCCGGGCCCACGGTTCGGCGGGTTCTTTCATCAGGTTGGACGCGGAGACGGGCTTTTTCTGGCGAAAGGCGGACCCGGAAACCCCCCGCCCCGGCTTCAGGGGGGCGGCGAATTTCCGGCCCGCTCCATGCCGGCAGGCGGTCTCCAGGAGGTTTCGTTCCCGGTCCAGAAGATGGATCAGACATCCGTCCCCTCCCGCAAGGCGGGAAGCCAGGCGGGCAATATTCCGGAGCGTGGGTTCCAGCCCCGCCTTCGGGTCGAGCGAGCGGACGCATTCGACCCCCCGGGAAAATTCTTGGGGCGAGAAGCAGGGCTCTTTCAATAACCCGGCGGGTTTCTTTTTCCCTTTCCCGTTGGCTGCGGCCATCATGGCAACCCTAGCAGAGAGGAAGCTGGAGCGAGAAGTTTTTTAAAGAATACAAGATCTCACCCTCCGGCAAATGATCTTGCGGAGACTCGAAATTCTTGTCTCCTGGAAAAAACCGAAAGCTAAATTTTCCGCCTGCTTTAGAGGGGCTGTAACCCGCCGCTAATATTGCACTTTGGTCATTTTTTGTCAACTTTTTTCTTAAATCATTCTATGGTTATTTTGGAAAACTGGGGAATCCGTTAAGAGTAAAGTGACATTTTTCGCCAGTGGCCTCGGGGCGAATTCATGAGGAGAGAGGGTACGCATGATCCCTGGTTGTATTGACACCCCTCTCGGTTTCCGATAATCTTTTAATAAGAAAACAAGGGAAACTGTTTAGCCACAGAGGTCACAGAGATCACAGAGGTTAAAGAGGCAAAAAAGAATGGAATAATGGAATGGTGGACAAAAAATTGTTTTCTCCAATATTCCAGCATTCCATCATTCCAATTTTTTGGTATTTTTCCTGTATTCTCTGCATTACTGTAGTGTAAAGCCTTTAAATTTTTTTGAGATTTTTTCATGAATCTTTATCCGTGTTGATCCGTGTTCATCCGCGTCCCATTCAGTCTTTTGTCTTTCAATCTTTTGCGAGTATAAAATCTGTGTTCATCTGTGTTTATCTGTGTCCCGATATAAATTTTTTGGTTGCGGCTACGCCGCGCTGTGTCCCCTGTGGCAAGGGCTTTTGAGATTTTCGTCTTTATAATTTCATTTCTGTTTTTTCAGTCAGGAAACCCGAACCCATGGCCCGCGTTAAATTAGCGAAAAATGCCGGTTTCTGCATGGGAGTCCGCCGCGCGGTGGATAAGGCTCTGGACGCGTCCCGGAAAAAGACCGGCCCCATCTATACCTACGGCCCCCTGATTCACAACCCCCAGGTCCTCGAGATTCTGGAGGAAAAGGGAATCAAGCCACTGCAAGAGGGAGATTTAGAAGAAGTTTTATGCTCGGGGGGAAACGGGGGTACGCTGATCATCCGCGCCCACGGGGTAAGCCCGAAAGAGAGGCGGAAGATCAAAGATACGGGGGTCAGAATTCTGAACGCCACCTGCCCCCATGTGGGAAAAGTCCAGGGAATCATCCATCGCCACGCCAAGGATGGCTATTCGATTGTCATCATCGGCGAGAAGGACCATGCCGAAGTCATCGGACTCCTGGGGTACGCCCGGGGGAAAGGATATGTGGTTAACAATCTGGAAGAGCTGGAGTCCCTTCCCCCGCTGGATAAAGTCTGTCTGGTGGCGCAGACCACCCAGGATCAAAAGCGCTTCCAGTCGCTGGCCGATGCGGTGCAGAATAAGTACCCCGGGGCGAAGATCTTCAACACCATCTGCGACTTCACTCACCGGAGGCAGGATGAGATCCTGGCCCTGGCCAAGAGAGTGGAAGCCATCGTCGTCGTGGGGGGCAAGGGGAGCGGGAACACCCGGAGGCTGGCCAAAATTTCGGAAGAGGCCGGAGTCCCCACCTTCCACGTGGAAACGGAGAAAGACCTGGACCTTCAGGCCCTGTCCGGTTATGCGGTCATCGGCGTCACCGCCGGCGCGTCCACTCCCAACTGGCTGATCCTTCGGGTCGTGGACCGCATCCATGAACTGCGGGGCCGGGGGGGCGCGGCTTCGCGCATGGAGACGCTGGGGCGGCTGGCGGCCATCAGCTATCTTCTCCTGGCTTTCGGAGCGGGCTGTTTGACCTACGCCAGTGTCCTGCTCCAGGGGCTGCCCCTCGAGCTTTCCTGGGTTTTCATCGCCGCTCTCTATGTTTTTTCCATGCATGTTTTGAACCGCCTGGCGGACAAGGCTTCCGAGAATTTCAACCAGCCGGGGAGGTCCGAATTCTACCGGCGGTACGGAACCTGGATGGTCTCCGCCGGAATCGCCTCCGCCGTCTTCGCTCTCACCCTGGCCTGGTTTGAGGGGCTTTTCCCCTTTCTACTTCTCTTGGCGATTTCCGCCCTGGGGATGATCTACAACCTGCGTCTCCTTCCCGGCCGGCCGCGGAGCCGTTTCCATTACCAGAAATTGAAAGACCTTCCCGGTTCCAAAACTCTTCTGGTGGCGCTGGCCTGGGGAGTGGTGACGTCCCTCCTGCCGCCCCTGGCCCAGGAAGGCCGGCTTCTTCCCGCAACCCTGGTGGCTTTTCTCTACACCTCCATCCTGGTCTTTGTCCGGTCCACCCTCTACGATTTCAAGGATATCCAGGGCGACCTCATGGTGGGGAAGGAAACCATCCCCATTGTCCTGGGGAGGTGGAAAACAGAGGCCCTGGTGGTCCTCCTGCTCATCTTCCTGGGAGCCGCCCTGACCGCGGCCGCAACCCTGGGATGGACCACGTCGCTGGCTTCCGTCCTCCTGATTTCCCTGAGCTACGTGGTCTCCTACTACTACCTTTACCGGCAGAAGATCACCGCGTGGGGCTTCCTCTTTGAATGGGCGGTGGACGGAAGCTTCATCTTCGCCGGCCTCCTGGCCTTCCTCTGGGCGATGGCTTAAGAATAGGAGCGTTCGCCAAGGGCGCACTTGAGGAGCGTCACGCCAGGGCGTGACTCGAGGAGCGGTCGCTGCGCTCCCTTGAGGATCGCTTCGCTTGAGGCCAATACACATTACAGCGGTCAGCGGTCGGCCGTCGGTTTTATCTTTTGCCTCGAGGCCACCGGAGGTGGCCGCTCCTCAAGATCGCCTTTGGCGATCGCTCCTTGAGCCCGAAGGGCGCTCCTCGAGCCATGCCCATGGCATGGCGGTCCTTTTCCCCGTCCAGCCTCCAATTGACGAAACCCATTCCGCTTGGTACGATTGAATCAGTCGGGAGGGTTTTCTCCCGCTAGAATTTTATTCCGGGTTTTTCTCCCTATTTCACGGCATGGCTGTTAAACCCCTATACCTAGACTTTTTCAAGTTCCTGGACCGCATGCCCGAAGACGACCCCTGGCCTCTGTACCGGGACCTTTACCTCAAGCCTCACGAAAGATTTCTCCTGGCCTACTGGGGGCGTTACGACCATTTCGACGGGGACCAAATTTCCCAGAGGGTGAAGCAGATCAAGAAAGAGGACTATGGCCAGCTCCGAGCGATGGTCCAAACTCAAAACCCCGGGGTGCTGGCCGAGGATGCCCTGCAAAGATGCCAAAAGGTTTTCTGCCTCCAACCTGAACCGGAGGCCTACCTTTTTGTCGGGTTCTTCAGCGCCGACGGCGCAACGGTGGCGATCGACGGGGCTCCGGCGATCGCTCTGGGGTTGGAGAGGTTCAAGGAATTCAAAGATATCCCCCTGCTGGTGGCCCACGAGTACTGCCACTGCGCCCAGAACATGCTGCTCCAAAATCTTCCGCCGAAGGATCCCCCGCCTCTATTCCAGAAAATGATGGGGGAGGGACTTTCCGTCCTCTTTACCCAGCTGGTATATCCGGAAATCCCCCTCCACCGGCACCTCTTCCTGACCCCCCAACGCCTGGGTTGGTGCCGGGAAAACGAGGAGACGCTGCTGGACCTGGCGGCGGCCGATCTGGCCACGGAGAAACTCGTTCCCGTGCTCTTCGGCGCCGGGGATCCGGATGCCGGCCTTCCCCCCCGAGTGGGCTATTTTATCGCCCGGCAGATGCTCGGTCACTGCCTGTTTCACCATGGTGCAGCGCAGTTTGGAGAAACCTTTCCCGGGTTCGAGGATCTATTCCGAAAGATCCTGCAGGGCGGCATTCTGACCCGGGGGACGGAGAAGGAGTAGAGATCCCGATGGCCCTTCCCACGCCAAGCTCCTCTTTCCTCCTCGACTACGAGAAGGAACTCAATCCCCAGCAGCTTGAGGTGGTCAAGGCCGAGGGAGGACCCATCCTGGTCATCGCCGGAGCGGGGAGCGGGAAAACCCGGGTGGTGACCTACCGGGTGGCCTACCTGATCGAAAAGGGGATCCACCCCTCCGGCATTCTTCTGGTCACTTTCACCAACAAGGCCGCGCGGGAAATGCTCCGGCGGGTCGAGCTGTTGATGCCGGGGGCTGTGGGGGTCAGCAGCCGGGTCTGGGGGGGGACCTTCCATCACATCGGGAACCGCATCCTCCGCCGTCACGCTCCGCTCGTCGGTTTTCAGCCCAACTACACCATCCTCGACCAGGAAGATGCGAAGAGCCTCATGGAGACCTGCATCACCGAACTCAAGATGAATCCCAAAGGCTCCCGTTTCCCCAAGGGAGAAGTTTTGGAAGACATCGGCGGCCTGGCGGTCAACACCCAGCGGCCCCTCGAGGAAATCGTCCTGGAGCGCTATCCCTACTTCTACGACCTGCTGGACGACATCCGCGCCGTGGCCGCGCACTACCGGAAGCGGAAACGCGAACTGAATTCCCTGGATTTTGACGATCTCCTCTTTTACTGGAAAACCCTTCTCCAGGAGCACCCCGAAGTTCGGGCCCGATACGGGGAGCAGTTCCGCCACCTCCTGGTGGACGAGTACCAGGACACCAACCGGATCCAGGCGGACATCATCGATCTCCTGGCGGAGCGGCACGGGAACGTCATGGTGGTGGGGGACGATTCCCAGTCCATCTATTCCTTCCGGGGGGCCAACTTCGCCAACATTCTTTCCTTTCCCGACCGCTATCCGGCGGCAAAAGTCTACAAGCTGGAGATCAACTACCGGTCCACACCGGAGATTCTTCACCTGGCCAATTCCAGCATCGTCTTCAACCGCCATCAGTTTCCCAAGGAGCTCAAAACCGTCCGGCCCGGGGGGTCGGTTCCCTCTCTGGTGCCGGTCCAGGACGTTCTGGAGCAGGCTTATTTCGTGGCCCAGAAGATCGAGGAGATCCGCGACGAAGGAACCCCCCTCGCGGAGATGGCCGTTCTGTACCGGGCCCACTATCACTCCATGGAGCTGCAGATGGAGCTGACCCGGAGGGGGATCCCCTTCCAGGTCCGCTCCGGCCTGCGCTTCTTCGAGCAGGCCCACATCAAAGACGTGTGCGCCTACCTGAAGGTCGTCTGCAACCCCCTGGATGAGCTGGCCTGGAAGCGGATGCTCCAGCTCTATCCCAAGGTGGGCAAGGCCACGGCGGAGAAAATCTGGCGCTTCATTTCCTCCGGGGCTTCGGACCCCTGGATGGCCCTGGACTCGAAAGAGATGGCCCAGAAAGTTCCGGCGGGGGCGCGGGAAGGCTGGCGGGCGCTCCTGAAAACCATGGTCCCGCTGCGCCGCGACGGAATGACTTCCGATCCCATGGGAATGATCGAAAGGGTCATGCGGGGAGGGTATGAGGAATACCTGCAAGCCAGGTATCCCAACTACGAGTCCCGGGCCGACGACCTGCGGCAGCTGGCGGCCTTCGCCGGCCAGTACGCCTCCTGCCAGGATTTCCTCAGCGAGCTGGCCCTCCTCACCTCGATCGAAAGCGAGGCCCAGCCCTTCGAGGGGGGGGACGGGATGGTCACCCTAAGCTCGGTCCACCAGGCGAAGGGGCTGGAGTGGTCGGCGGTGTTCATCATCTGGCTGGCCGAGGGGCGCTTTCCCTCCCTGCGCAGCCTTTCGGAAACCGGGGATGAAGGGGAGGAGGAGAGGAGGCTTTTCTACGTGGCCATCACCCGGGCGCGGGACGAGCTTTACCTCTGCTATCCCCGGTTCGCCCCCGACCGGGGCGGAAGGGACATGATCCAGCAGCCCTCCCGGTTCATCTCCGAGCTTTCGGGGGAAGGATACGAGAAGATGGACCTGGATGAATAAAAAACAATGATCATTGATCATTGTCCATTGCCCAATGATCATTGACCATTGATTATTCTACTGGGCGATAATCTTTACCCAGACCTTGCGGGATCGCGGTCCATCAAATTCGCAGAAATACACTCCCTGCCAGGTTCCCAGGGCCAGCTTTCCGTTCTGGATGAAGAGGGTCTGGGAGGGCCCCAGCAGGGTCGTTTTGATATGGGCGGCCGAATTCCCCTCGGTGTGCTGGTAGGCGCCGGCGAAGGGGACGAGCCGGTTGAGTTCGGTGAGGATGTCGTGCTGCACGCTGGGGTCGGCGTTTTCGTTGACGGTGATCGCCGCCGTGGTATGGGGAACGAAGATCACCAGGAGGCCGTCGGTCACCCGGCTCTCCTGGACGAGCCGGGACAGCTGGCCGGTCATATCCACAAGCTCCGTCCGGTTCTTCGTGCGAACATGGATCTCTTGGTAGCTCATTCCAAGCTCCTTTGATTTTATGGCCAGGTGATTGAATCGTGCTGCTGTTCAGCCGTTTTTCCGCGGAGCCGATTGTCAGGGCAGCGCAGCCCTTTTTTCATCCCGAGCACTGAGCACTCATTAACCCTAACCCGGCATAGCCGGAACCAACCAGGATGTTGTAGGGGCGGCCCTATGGGGCCGCCCGAAGGATGGGCAACCACGCAGGGTTGCCCCTACAATTTGTGACCATTTTGGCGTCAATTTAACAGGTAAGGGACTACGCTTTTTCCGCGACGTTGCGCGGGGAAAGTGGCCCCTACACCGGCTGAACACTCAACACTATTTGGCCTGCAGATGGATTCCCAACTTCTCATTTTAGCCTCCGCCTCCCCACGAAGGCAAGAGCTTCTGAGCTCGGCGGGCATCTCTTTTGAAGTCCTTCCCAGCGAAGTGGATGAGGGATTCCAGGAAGGAGAGGCCCCCGAGGAATACGTGGTGCGCCTCGCTCGCCGGAAAGCCGAGAAGGCGGGCGAGAGGCATAAAGATCGATGGGTGCTGGCCGCGGATACCGTCGTGGTCATCGACGGGCGGATCCTGGGCAAACCGGGTAGCCGTCAGGAGGCCAAGGAAATGCTCGGGATGCTGAGCGATCAGGAGCATCGGGTGATCACCGGTTTCTGCCTTTCCCGCGGCGATTCCGGGGAATCCCGGGAAGGGACGGTCATCACCCGGGTCCGGTTCAAGAACCTTTCTTCCCGGGAGATCGACTGGTACCTGGATACCGGTGAGCCCTTCGACAAGGCCGGGGCCTATGCCATCCAAGGAAAGGCGGCTTTCATGGTCAAGGAGATCCGGGGATCCTATACCAATGTAGTGGGATTGCCTTTGACCGAAGTGATCGAAGCCTTGCAGGAGATGGGAGCGGTCGATGACCTCCGGAAGGCTTAGTGCTTCGATTCGCAAATACGGCAGCGAATCCTCCAAACATTTTCGCCGAGTCTTATCGATTGGGAAAGCTCTCGCTGAAATCCCCCCCAACCCCCCTTTGCAAAGGGGGGCAGGGGGGATTTCGGGGAGACCTTTTCAGCAGGCTAAACAGTTAGCTTCTTTCAAAAAGCAAAAGCGTTACCAAAGATAAAATATCTCAACCTTTGCTGTTTTGGGTGTTGATTTCTTTTGTTTGGAATTTGGGATTTGGAGCTTGGGATTCATCCCCCTCCGCGGGATGGGGGTGTTGGTTTTTTGAACCGGGAAAGTCAAATATGTTACACGTGGGAGAATCATCGGATCCTCTTCCGGAAGGAATGAAGCCATGACCATAGCCGAAAATGTGGCCCGGGTCCGGCAGCGGATGGAAGCGGCAGCCCGCCGGGCGGGACGGGACCCCCGGAAGATCCGGCTGGTGGCCGTGAGTAAGACAGTGGACCCCGACCGGATTCGGGAGGCCATCGAGGCCGGGGTGGATTCGCTGGGGGAGAATTATGTGCAGGAAGCCCAGAAGAAGATCGAAGAACTGGGACCCAAGGCGGCCTGGCATTTTATCGGCCACCTGCAGACCAACAAGGTCAAAGTGGCGGTGCGTCTCTTCGACTGGGTCCATTCGGTGGACAGCCTGCGGCTGGCCGAGGAGTTGAACCGGGTCGCCGGGCAGCAAAAAAAGGTGCTTCCGGTTCTCCTGCAGATCAACTTGGGTCAGGAAAAAACCAAGTTCGGGGCCCTGCAGGATGACACCTTCCGACTTCTGGAGCAGATGGGTTCCCTTCCGGGGATCTCGGTGAAGGGGTTGATGACCATGCCCCCGTTCTTCGACGACCCGGAAGAATCCCGGCCCTATTTTCGCGCCCTCCGGGAGCTGGCCGGGGCGGTTTCCCGGCGAAAGATCGCGGGGGTCTCCATGGAGGAGCTGTCCATGGGAATGTCCAACGACTTTGAAACGGCCATCGAGGAAGGAGCCACGCTGGTCCGGGTGGGAACGGCGATTTTCGGCGCCCGCCCCCATAAATGACCGCACAAATTTTCTTGTCCGATTTTTCGGGCGATGGTAAATTGATAGAAAAATGAAAAACGTAAAGCCATAGGGGCCTGAAAAGATCATCCCAGAGTTTTCATTTTTTGGTCATTCCTTTCTCTGAGTCCTCTGTGTCCTCTGTGGCAAAATTCGAAGGGGGGATTATGGCCATTACCAGAGAACAGGTCATCCGGCTGGTCGCCGAAAAAGTCGGGCCCGCGGTCGCCGTCGAAGCCAAGATGGAGAAGGGTTTCTGGCGGGTTACCCTGACCAAGGAAGGAAAGACGAGCCTCCTGGAATTGAAACGGGGATTCCTCGAAGATTACCTGGAGAGAGGGGAATACCAGCAGGAGATCGCCTTCGAGACCCGGATCAACAAGGCCCTGAAGCGACTGACCTAACTGGAATAGGAGTCCACTTCTTTTCTTTTCGGTTCCGATCGAAAAGAGATCCCTTTGGGAAAAACCCCCACCCCTTTCCTCCCCTTCAGGGCGGGCCCCCGAGCCCGCTCGCAGCCTTCCGCTCCCAATTCCTATCGTACGCGCGCTTCTCCCGGAGGGACCGTTTTGAACACGGGGGAAGGGTCTGCTCCGGGGGGAATGAGGATAAAGGTTTCAGGTATGCATTTTGCATGTTTAATCACGAAAATGATTGAGGAAACGGCCCGCTTGTGGAAAAAAAATCATCTGAATCCCTGATCTACCTGGGAATGGGGGGAAGCCTCCTCTACCTCCTCTATGCCAGCAGCCTTTTTTCTGAAACTTCCTTCCACTTGTTTTTGGGCTGGGGTTTCCTGGCCCTCCTGTGGCTCCTGAAAAGAATCCCTTCTTTCCAGGAACCGCCCCGGAGGATCCTCTTCCTTCTCCTCGCGGCTTTCATTACCCTGCGGTACTGGATGTTCCGATCTTTTGAAAGTCTCCTCTTCGTAAGCTTCTGGGACAGCCTGGGAATGATGCTCCTGTACCTGGCCGAAACCTACGGGATCCTGATCTACTTCCTGGGGATGTTTGTCTCCGCCTGGCCCCTGAACCGGGAGCCTGTCCCCCTGTCCGGCGATCCCGATTCCTGGCCCACGGTGGATGTCTTCATCCCCACCTACAACGAGCCTCCCGAGATCGTCATGACCACGGCCATCGCCTGCACCCAGCTCGACTATCCCCGGGAGAAGCTGAACATTTTCATCCTGGACGACGGGGCGACGGAGGAAAAAAGAAACGACCCGGACCCGGAAAAGGCTAAAAAGGCGTGGGATCGGTACAACACCCTCCGGTCCATCGCCGGAACCCTGGGGGTGATCTATCACGCCCGGCAAGAGAACGGGCGCGCCAAGGCCGGGAACCTGAACGAGGCCCTGGGCCTTCACGGGTTCAAGCCCGGAATGCCCCTCTCCGGGGAGAAGGCGGCTTGGACCCGGGAGAACGTGGACCCGCCCCTTCCTCCTACCGCCCACCCGGGAGAGTTGATCCTGCTGTTTGACTGCGATCACGTCCCGGCGCGGGATTTTTTGAAACATACGGTGGGGTATTTCCAGCAGGACCCGAAGCTGTTTCTGGTGCAGACGCCGCACTTCTTCATAAACCCCAACCCGGTGGAGAAGAATCTGGGGACCTTCGCGTCCAGCCCCGGTGAAAACGAGATGTTTTACCGGTCGATCCATCTGGGGCTGGATTTTTGGGATTCCTCATTCTTCTGCGGGTCGGCGGCGCTCCTGCGGCGGGAGCATCTGCAGAAGGTAGGGGGGATTCAGGGGGACACGGTCACGGAGGATGCAGAGACGGCCTTGGCCCTGCACGCCCAGGGTTTGAACAGCGTGTACCTGGCGCGGCCCATGGTCTGCGGACTCTCCCCGGAGACGTTTGATGATTTCATGCTGCAGCGCAGCCGGTGGACCCAGGGGATGCTGCAGATCCTGTCTTTGAAGAATCCCCTCTGGATGAAGGGGTTGAGCTGGAAGCAGCGGGTCTGTTACCTGAATTCCTGCCTGTTCTGGTTTTTCGGGCTGGCGCGGCTGGTGTTTTTCCTCTCGCCCCTCCTGTATCTATTTTTCGGAGTCCGGGTTTACAACGCGTCGGAGTGGCAGGTGCTGGGATACGCCCTGCCGCACATATTCGGGACGATCCTGGTGACGGATTATCTGTACGGCCGGGTGAGGCACCCGTTTTTTTCCGAGTTGTACGAGGCCGTCCAGAGCATGTACCTGGTTCCGGTGATCCTTTCGACGCTGATCAACCCCCGCTCCCCCCGGTTCAAGGTCACCCCCAAGGGGAAGAGCCTGGAAACCGAATACCTGAGCCCCCTGGCCGTTCCCTTCTACCTCCTCTTTACCCTGTCCCTCATGGGAATGATGGCCGCCGTCTTCCGCTGGGCCGCCTATCCGCAGGAAGGTTTCGCCATCCTGATCTGCCTTTTCTGGAATACCTTCAATTTCCTCTTTGTCCTGCTCTGCCTGGGAGTGGTCTGGGAGCTGCAGCAGCGAAGGCGGCACCACCGGATCTGGGCGGAAGGCCGGGTGGAGATCTTCATTCCCCGGCTCGGGACCACCGTGCCGGCCGCCCTGCAGGATATCTCCCTCGGAGGATTGAGCGTTCAGCCCCTGACGGCTGCGCCGGTGGAAGAGAACGAGAAAGTCGTCATCCGCGCCCCGGGGTTCAACGGCCGGCCTTTTTCCCTGCAGGCTTCCCTGGTGCGGAACTCCCTGCGGAGAGGACAGCGGGAATGGGGATGTGAGTTCACCATCCCCGACGTGTCGGCTTTCTCGGATATTGTGGGCTTTGTCTATGGAGACAGCCGCCGCTGGGTCAGGTTCTGGGAGCAGCGGAAATCCCAGCAGGTCCGGATCTCCCGGGGCTTCTTTCATCTGATCCGGATCGGTTGGAAGGGCGCGTTCCGGAATTTCAAGGGGGTTCTCTTCCCCCACTGGCAGAAATGGGTTCATTCCACCCGGTCTCTTCCGGGGAAGCTGGTCTTCGGGCTTTCCCTGCGGAGAAAGATCCTGCGGGCCCTCTTTGCCGGGCTCCCCAAGGCGGCTCCGGCCATGCCGACCTCTGCGGAGAAGAACGGGTAGCCAATTCGGCTTTTTTAACCTACAATGAGATATAAACCCCGGAGGACTCCGTACCGTTCATGCAACCGAAAGCTGCTTTTCCTTCCCTGACCATGGGCATTCCTTCCCGCCGCCCTCTGAATCCCGCCGGCCAAGTTTGTTATTCCTCTGTTTCCGGCCGTTCTTTCGAAAGAAACCGGCGGGCCGCTGGGGAATGAGGTTTCAGTTTTTTTCATCGCTTTTGCGAAAGAATTCATCCGGTGAGGGAATTATGGAAAAGAATTCAGGTTCCAAGATAGAAAAAAGAGAGGAGGGTGGGGTGATAAGGAAACTTGTTTTCTTCGGTGTGACCCTGCTTTTCTTCGGCGCTTTCGCTCTCCCATCGCAGGCCCAGGAACTGGTGAAGCTGAAGGTCCCCCTGACCAAGCTGGCCCCGGTTCAGACGACCAAGCTGATGGGGACTTTCGGGGGATACCGGGTGAAACTTCCCGTTCCCGAACGCTGGCAGGTGGAGAAGGCCACCCTCCATTTCTCTTACGTGAACTCCACGGCCCTGATCTCCCGGAACTCCCGCCTGATCGTGCTCCTGAACGGCCGGCCGCTGGCCCAGGTGACCCTCCAGCCCCAGTCTCCGGTGGGGGATGTGGCCGTCTTTCTCCCGCCCCGCCTCCTGAAACCGGGGTACCAGGACCTGGAATTCAACGTGATCCAGCACTACAGCCTGGATTGCGAAGACCCCAGCGCCCCGGAGATGTGGACCATTCTGGAGCTGGATAAGTCCTACATCGAGTTTGAATACCGCCTGAAACCGGTTCCCCTCCAGCTGAAGGCCATCTCCGACTTCCTCTTCGATTCCCGGATCAGCGGGGATAACCGGGTACACCTGGTGATCGAAGAACTTTCCGTCGAGAAGGCCGAGCTGGCCGGGCTCATCGCCAGCGGGCTGGCGGTCCGGCTTGATTACCGGCCGGTGGTCTTTTCGGTCTCCCAGACCCCGCAGCCCCGGATGGACAATGTCCTCATCGGCGAGGCGAAGTTCGTAAAAGGGGTCCTGGGGGAGCGGAGTCCGGAGGTGAAGGGCGCCTTCCTTTCCCTGATGCACCTCCCGGTCAAAGAAGAAGGGGGGGCCCGGAGGGGGTTAAGCGACACGGGCCATGCCCTGATCGTGGTTTCGGGGGAAAAGTTCGAACAGGTGCGGGATGCCGCCCGGACCCTGGCTTCGGTTTCCTTTCCCTATCCCGGAACTCCCTCCATGGAAGTGAAGGAGATCCGCTTCCCCCCGGCGGAGGAGTCCAAGGGGAAAACCCTGGTCGCTCCCGGGGAGAAGTACACCTTCCAGACCCTGGGCTTTGAGACCACCACCTTCCGCGGGATCCGTCCGGGGTCCCGGTCCGTCGACTTGCGGATTCCCTCCCATTTCCTGGCCAAATCGAACGATTTTTTCTGGGTTTCCCTGCACATGGTCTACGGCAGCGGCATGCGCAAGGATTCGGTCCTGAATGTCTTCTTCAATGATAAATATATTTCCTCTATTTTCCTGGAAAACCCCCAGGGCGGGACCTTCCGGAATTACCAGATCCCCATCCCCGCCTACCAGATGAAAAGAGGGCAAAACCTCCTCACCTTCAGCCCGGCCCTCACCCCGCTCATCACCGGGCGGTGCGAATACATCCAGACCGAGAATCTTCTGCTCACCATCTTCGGCGACTCTTCTTTGCGGATGCCGCCCATGGCCAGCTGGGTGGACCTTCCCCGGATGGAGCTCTTCTTCCAGGACGGCTTCCCCTTTACCCGTTGGCCGGACGGCCGGGAGACGGTCATTTTCCTTGCCGAAAAGAGCCTGAACACTCTCTCGGCGGCCCTGAACCTGCTGGCCATTTCTTCCCAGAAGATCGGGTATCCCGCCTTCGGCGTCCGTTTCACCTTCGAGCCGCCCAAAGACCCGAACCGGGAAATCCTCGTGGTGGGACCGGTCCCCCAGATCCCCCAGGATCTCCTGAAGGGGGCGCCGGTCAAGTTCAGCCGGGACGGGTCGATCTCCTATCCCCAGCTGAAGAAGCCGGACCCGGAATCCAAGGGCGAGGATTCCTGGATCCGGAAGCTCCTGAGCCGGTTTATCTCTCCGCCCGCGGTGGAAAGGACTTCTTCTCCCCCCTGGGGGGCTTTCAGCCAGCAGGTGAGCGGCCTGGGCGCGCAGAGGGCGGTACTCAGCCAGTTTCAATCTCCCTACCAGATCGGGAGGTCGGTGGTTCTCTTGAGCGCCTCTTCCTCCGAGGAGTTATTCCGGGGAGCGGTGATGATGTGGGAACCGGTGGTCCAGGGACGGATCATGGGGGACCTGGCCGTCCTGGAACTCTCTTCCCCCGAATTTCAGGTGGCCAGCGCGGAGATGGGCTCCAAGTATTATGTGGGGGAAAGGGGGCCGGTCTCCCGCTTGAGCTCACTTCTCTACACCTATCCCTGGCTCTTCCTGGGCCTCCTGGTCGTGGCCTTCATCATCCTGGCATACGCCATCCATCACCTGCTGAAGAAGCAGCGGCGGAAACGGATCGGCCATGAAGCTTAGGAAGACTCTCCTGGGCCTGGCCCTGCTCCTGGCCTGGGGGACGGCCTACGCTCAACCAGCGAAGGATTGGGAAGCCTACAAGAAACGCTTCGTCTCTCCCGATGGAAGGGTGGTGGACTTCCTCCAGGGACAGATCAGCCACTCCGAAGGCCAGGGATACGGCCTGCTGCAGGCAGTCCTGCAGGACGATCCCAAAGCTTTTTCCCCGCTCTGGAATTGGACCCGGGACAACCTGCGGATGAGGAAAGGAGACTCCCTCCACGCCTGGAAGTGGGGCCAGCGGCCCAACGGACAGTGGGCGGTCCTGGATTACAACAACGCCACCGACGGAGACATCCTCATCGCCTGGGCCCTGCTGAAGGGGGCCAGGAAATGGAAGAACGAGGCCTACCGCAGCCAGGCCAGGGAGATTGTGAAGGCCGTGCGGGAGAACCTGATCGTCCAGCGGCGGGGAAAGCTCCTGGTCCTGCCGGGGTACTACGGGTTTGTGCTGAAAGAGGGGGAGGTCCTCAACCCCTCCTACCTGATCTTCGCGGCCTTCAGGGAATTTGCAGGGGTGGAAGAGCCGCAATTCTGGAAGAAGGTCTACGAGGATTCCCTGGAGGTCTTGCAGAAATCCGCTTTCGGGCGCCTCAGCCTGCCCGCGGACTGGATCCTGATGAAAGAATCCGGAACCTCCATTTACCAGGAGAGGAGCCGCTTCTTCGGCTATGAGGCCGTCCGCATCCTTCTCTACCTGGCCTGGGACGGAAGCCTGGGAACCTTGCCTGGGGCGAAGGCTCTGCTGGATATGTATAAAAAACTCGGTTACGTTCCGCTGAACGTGGACCTGGTCATGAACAATATCTCCCTGGAAGAAGGGCCCGGGGGATATTATGCCGTCTATGGAAGGATGGCGCGGGACCTCGGGGAGGGAGAGCTCAGCCGCTCCCTTCTCCAAAGGGCCGCGAAGAAGGTTCAGGCAGAGAAAGACGATTACTATTCCCACACGCTTTACTTGCTCTCCCAAGCGGAGGGAAGGCAGTAAACGAAATCGGGTGATCCCATCTATAAGGAACACCCTCCCCCCTCGAGGGCATAAGCGCTAACTTAATCCCCCCTTTGAAAAAGGGGGGAAGGGGGGATTTCAGTGGGGGGCGAGCTATGTTGAATTACAATGCAAATCTCAAAGACAAAGCCCGTCAATTGCGAG
>Ga0315289_10006375_pt1 | contig 17342 bp, 33 predicted proteins | sample YL17G11_40_MG_FD_203452 | JGI IMG/M metagenome (GOLD analysis project Ga0315289, IMG submission 203452) | Sediment microbial communities from Yellowstone Lake, YNP, Wyoming, USA - YL17G11_40 | ecosystem: Environmental > Aquatic > Freshwater > Lake > Sediment | place: USA: Wyoming | collected... | reverse complement strand
AAAAAACTGACGATATAGACCAACGGCTTACAAGAATGGAAGCAAAATTAGATTTAATAATTGAACGGGTAAAAAGATGATTCGGCTCTTTTGGAAAATTAAAGATTGGTTCAGAGGCACAGGTTCGCTTTTTGGCGGGATTGCGAGAACCCCGCAATGCTTAAAGGCGATGAAGGAATATAAAAAACTTCATCCCGCCTGCGAGATTTCCGGCAGTTTGAAACACGTCGAGCCGCACCACGTTTTTCCGGTGCATTTATATCCCGAAAAAGCGGACGACCCGAACAATTTTATCTGCTTGACCCGTTGGTTGCACTTCTGGTTGGCTCACCTTGGCTCTTGGTTTAGTTTTAATATCAACATAAAAGCTGACGCCGAAATTTTAAGATTAAAGATTAAAAATAGACCTTAATGGAAAATAAATATTTGAAAAAAAAGTTGATAATAGGCGGGCTTCTTCCCACACCGAAAGAGGAACAGAAATTTTCTTTTGGAGCTATCTTCAATTATGTTCCACCAGAACTTCTGCCCGATGAATGGGATGCGGGAGTTGAACCTCTTAAAATTAAAAATCAAGGCGCTTCGTTTATCTGCGTCGCCGAAGGAACGACAAGCGCGAGAGAACCGAAAGAAGGCATTGAATTGGCGGAAGAATTTACCATTAAAACCATCAGCGAGATACTTGGCAACACGAACTGGATTTTTCAAGGAACTTCATTGGATATAGGGGCTAAAGCGTCTTTGAAGGGCTTTTTGGCGCGTTCAGAGGCACCTTACAGCATTTTAAATGACGAAGTAGGCATAATTGCCTCTCCCGACAAATGGGCTTCGACGTATAGCGATTTGGCCTTGAAGCATCAGACTAAAAACTGGTTTTGGGTCGGCAGTAGCGGAGGCAAAATGTTTGACAAAATAAGAGGCGCGATTTTCTCTTTGAAAGATAAAGTGGCGAAAGAGGAACTACTTTGCATTAGCGGGGTCGTTTGGAATAACGAATGGACTGACCAGACTTACATAGACACAGAAGGAACACCGGCAGGAGGACATTGTATAGTCATACTTCCCAAATGGATAAATAAAAAAGAAAGTTTTTATGACAAAGGGGTATTAAAAAAGTGGGGCAGATATTTAAAAATTCAAAATAGCATAGGAAACATAGGTGAGAATGGTTGTCAGTATTTTCACGAATCATTGATAAATCATTTATTTATTTTTAAAGCAATTATGTTTTCTGATATGCCTGAAGAGGAAACCGAAGAATCTATTATATTTAAAAGTAAATATTATAGAGCAAATTTGATAAAAAAGATTTGGTTATTATTAGTTAATTTTATTAAAAGTTTATGAACAAAATCCTTAATCTTGTAATTCACCATTCGGCGGTTTCCCGAAAAGAAGCTCCTAATCAGTTTAATGCCATAAATAATTATCATAAACAACTCTACAGAATGAAATCAACTCTTGGTTTCTATATGGGATATAACGCGCTGATTGAACCGAACGGAAAACTCATAGTGGCGCGGGCCGACGGAGAAGAAACGGCGGCGGTAATAGGACACAATAAAGATTCACTTCATATCTGTTTGGCCGGAAACTTTGATATTGATGTTCCCACTCAAGCCCAGATAAACAAACTCAAAAGTTGGTTGGGAGAGAAAATGAGAACTTATGGATTATCTCCTATCAACATTCACGGACATAGGGAATTGCAAGTAAATAGGACTTGTCCCGGATGCCTCATTCCTAGGGATTGGGGACGGCTTCTAATGGAACCTTTGCCCGCCCAGCCGGACGATTTGAAGAAAAGAACCGACTTATTAAACTTTTTGGGATAGTGGATAAACTTCTTGCAAGGAAGGCCAAAAAGTGCTATTTTGAATATGAGGGGCGAAAATGTCGACAAGCCGTGAATTACGCGTTACGGAGTCCGAAGATAAGGACGAGTGCGAAAGCCACGCAAGAATTCTGGCCGCCCCTCGCCATTTTAATCGGGTCTTGGAACCCATTTTATAAGTTAAATTATAAATAAAATATGAATCAAACTTTTATTTTAATCGGCAAACGCATAAAAACTATCGCTTGGCAACTTGGCATCGCCGTGGTTGCTTTCAGCTTGAATTGGCTCACCACGCATCTTGTGTCTTTTGGATTGCCTATATGGGCGATAGGAATAATCTCATATTTTTTGGCACAAGTTACGAAGTATTGGTCTGACCAATATAAACTTGGAAAGACATTTTTTGGGCGGGTTAAATAATTAACTAAAAACTTTATGCCGATAGCTTTATTGTTATCGTTATTGGTTTCATTTTTGCCTTCTTCTGCTATTGGAAAAATAAACAATGAACATTTGGATATTCTTTCTTACGCAAGTGTTAGAGCTTCCGAGGCGGGAATAAATCCCATTTCCTTTATTAAACTTATAAACTGCGAATCAAAATTAGAAAAATTGGCGAAAGGCGATTGCGAAGAAGGCAAATGCGTTTCACAAGGAATACTGCAATTTCAAAAACCCACTTATGATATGTTCGCAAAGAAATATGGATTGGTCGGTAGTTGGTTGAATCCTTATAGTCAGATAAATTTGGCCGCCGCAATGTTAAGAGATGGTTTGTGGCGACAATGGTTCAACTGCGGAAAAAATTTGAAATTCTAAATATGCCGACCAAGGAACAAATGAGAGAAAAATTTCTTCTGGAACATCCTGACTACGCGAAACATAGAACTTATAAGACAAATTGGCAACGAAGAAAACGGGCAGGTTTGATACCGCCGAACTTGCATCCGCACCATAAGAAATGCTGTTGGTGCGGATATGAAAAAGAAAGAATATTTTGTTCCGAGAAATGTAGAGAGCAAAGCGAAAAATTTAAGGGGGCCGTAGTTGAGTAGTTCAACGCCACTTTGTCAAAATGGAAACGGAAGTGCAATTCTTCCCGGCCCCGCCATATGGCTTTTGACTAATAAGCCATAGAAGGAAATTTTCCTGAAGAGTAAGTGAAAAACTTGACTTCAAACAAATGCCAACAAGCCACACTTGACGAAAGGTGGCTTTTTGGTTTGCAATACTTATCAACTTGCAAGTAAAAGAAAAGTAAAGTAATGTATATTTATGATTGGCAGACCAAAGAAAAAAGAACTTAAAAAACGAATCGCTAAATTATCAAGAGTTGGCTATAATTATAGCGAGATTGCTAATTTAGTTGGACTTAAAAATAAACAAGCGGTCTATTATCATATTAAAGTTGAACCATTAGTAAAAGTTAAGTTATGAAATTAACTCCCTTAAAATCAGTCAGAAAATTCTGTTTATGTTGTATGGCAGAACAAGCGAATGAAATAAAGTTATGCCCTTCTGAAGATTGCGACTTTTATCCGATAAGATTTAACAAAGGCAAAAAAGGATACTCTGTTTTGAAAGCAATTAAGAGAAAATGTAGAGATTGCGGAGAAGGAACTGCTCAAGCGGTTAAAAGTTGTGAATTTCCCGATTGTCAGGTGTATATCTATCGGCAAGGTCATAATCCCTCACTTAAGGGTAAAGGAAGCCCAAACCCCTTCCCCATACGACATAATTCGCCAAAGAAGGGCATCCCAGCGAGTTTAACGCCAGCGAGTTTAGCTTAAAAAGGTATAAAGAGGCATCTTGAGAGATAATTGGTCGAAATTAGCTTAAAAGAATAAAAATAAAAAATATGAGTATGAGGATGAAAAAAGTTCTTTTAGAAGAGGCAGATTCTAAGACTCTTTTAGAAGTTATGATTGACATCAGAGATTGCCTTGATAAGATTGCCGATGGATTAGAAAGCATCATAAGTGTTGAATCTAGAGAGAGAGATGCTTCAATTAGAATTAGGGATGTTAGTTAAAACCTCGTTGCATTATTAGTTAAAACTTAGTTGCTCTCACATACTTCTCATTGCCTGTTTTTGGCAACGAAGTCAGGATGAACAATGGGAAGTAGTTGAGAAGAATAAAAACTTATGACAAGAACAAAATCAGAATCCCGATACAGGAACTGGCAGGCGAAAAAAGACAAAGTATCTTTTGAAAACGCGCCAAAGTTCTACGAAATTGAAAAACAACTTTGGGAATTGGCGATTAAAGACCCGAACATCCAGGAGGAGATAAAATCGCCCAGACAGGAAATGATTGAAAGCCGGAGCCGGTGCTTTTGTGAGATGAACAGAAAGACAAATAGGGCAAGTTTAGAATCAATTTGTGTTAGATTAGCAAACTTAACAACAGAAATAAATAAATAATATGGAAAAAAATTATAGAATTGAGATACAAGTTTTTGACGAAAACGAATTTCAACCGATTGAAACGATGACTTCTTTGCTTTACGGAAACGAAAACGGCATAAGCACTTTTGAAGGGCTTGAAGAAAATATGGGTAAAATTGAAAGGCATCTTGAAAAGTATCACAACGATGTTCTTGCCGCCGCCGAAAACTTGGCCGAAGACACCGCCAGAGACGAAGACTGGGGTTTAAAAACAGAAACAGACCCGATTGGCGAAGATGTCGAGGATAACGAAAAAAATCAAAAATCCGATGAATAACATACCTCAACAAGGATTTTATTTTGACGGTTCGTTAAATAAATTCGGAAAACCAAAGCACGATTACTTTTATGACGGAAAATTGATGACCGGTGTGACTTCAGTTTTAGGAATTATCGGAGGAGACAAAGCCCAGAACTTAATCCAATGGGCGGCGGACTTGGCGGCGATTGCCGGACTTGAAGCGGAACAGATAATCGGAATAAAAGCGGAATATGACGCAATTCAGAAAATTGAAGACTGGAAAGAAAAGAAAAAAGCCAAAGAAGAGCTAGATAAGAAATATCCGCTTTATCACGAAGCCAGAACCACGCATAACAAGAAAAAAGAAGAAGCCGGAGCAAAAGGAACTAATGTCCACGCGGAAATTGAAAAATACATAAAATTGATGATTAGTGATCAGGATGGAATTGCTCATGAAATAAATGGCTATGAGAATAAACAATTTGAGAATTTTGTTAGTTGGGCATTCAAAAATCGTGTTAAGTTTTTGGAAAGTGAAAAGAAGATATATAGCACAGAGTGGTTTTGTGCCGGAACTGCTGACTTTACTTGCGAGATAGACGGAAAACGATTTGTGGGAGATATTAAAACAGGCGGAGTATATGACAGGATTCCTTTTTTTCAGACCGCCGCTTATAGGAAAATGCTAATTGAAATGGGAGAAAAAGATTACGATGGGTCGTGCGTAATCAACATAAAAAAAGATGGCAAGTTTGATGAAACGAGAGATGTAATGTGGTCTTATGATTACCAGACAGACTTAGAGGGATTCCTTGCCGCCTTAAAGATTTATAGGATAATGCGAAATTACTAATATGCAATATCAAAAAAATCAAAGCGTATCAGGTAATTGGATTAAAGGAAAAGATGTAGTTTCAGGCACACGAGCAAAGCTCGTAAGTGAAGCTATACCGACTAAATCCCAATTTAAAGATAAGAATGGAAATGATAAAACTCAAGATGTCGCCAAGATAAGATTTGAGAACGACCAGAATGTTTATAATATAAGTTTAAATCGCGCGAGTCTTGAAGGACTTATAGACGCATTTGGTGAAGATTCAAAAAGTTGGGTGAATAAATATTTAACCGCACACACGGAAAAGGTTGTAGTTGGAGGCAAAAGAGTTGTGGCTTTATACCTCGTCCCGGAAGGATTTGTTTTAGAGGAAGATTCTGACGGCTATATGCACATTGTTAACCCGAAAGTGCAACCAATGTCTGCGCCTGAACCAAAAAAAGGAGAAATTGACACTATCGAATACCCAGACGGCGAAGCGAATCCAGACTTAATTCCCTTTTAATAGGCAAGGTTAGGGCGGAACCAGCCCAGCGAGTTCCGCCCCTAGAGATACATAGTTGTAGTTTTTTGAAATCTGGGGCCTTTAGGGCTATGGCCCTATTACCGCTAGCGGCCGCGGAAGTATTGTGTGAGCCCTCGAAAGAGCACAGCAACCAATATGATAACCTATGAAGCGGTTAAAAGGCCCCAGATTTGAGGGAATTAAAGGCGTGGGCAATCAAATAATCACAGGTTATCCACTTTTAACCCACAGATTTAATTTGACAGCCCTAGAATAATTTTTTAAGATGAAAGTATGCAGAAAATGATAAGATTACAACAGAATAGTTACCAGCAACCCCTAACCAATTTGGCTTCGCAAGAAGTCGTGGCTCTTATCAGCCATCTGCAATTGGTTGGGGATTTTTGTTAATTATATGGGATTTAACAAAGCTAATTTATTGACAAAATATTTCGGAATGTATGGAAAAGGCAATTTTGACTTAACTATCTATGAAATTACTACTATCCTTGATATTTTAAATAAAAGAGATGAAAAGGTCGCTGAAAAATGGCTAAGAACATATTATGAGTCTCTTGAAAAACAAAGGATGGGTGAGGATTCACCGGAAAATAGAGGATAATGGATTATGGTTTTTAGAACCATTTACAAAGGCTCAAGCATGGATTGACCTATTCTTAAATGCAAACCATAAAAACGGGTTAATGCAGATTAGAGGAAATGTAATTCCAATAGAACGCGGACAGATAGGATGGAGCGAGCAAACGATGGTTTTACGATGGAAGTGGAGCAAAAATAAGGTAAGACGCTTCCTAAAACTGCTTGAAACGATAAAGCAGATAGAACAGCAAAAAGACCGCTATATTACTACAATTATTACAATTTTAAACTATGAAAAATACCAAAACGATAAAGCAGACGATAAAGCAGACGATAAAGCAGAAGGACAGCAGACGATAAAGCAGACGATACATAAACAAGAATGTAAGAATGAAAAGAATGTAAATATAGATAATATTTATACCTTTTATAAAGAGAAAATAAATCAATTATCGGGACTTACAAGTAATGGAAAAAATAAGATTAAAATACGCCTTAAGGGTTTTTCAGAGGAAGAACTGCGGCGCGCCATTGAAAATTTTGCCGGCGATAAGTGGTGGATGGAAAAAAATGCGGGGCGAGGCGTGGCGTGGTTTTTCAATTCGGATGACAGAATAGACCAGTTTCTGAATATTAAAAACAAAAGTAATCAGGTGGAAAAAATATGGAACGAAAACAAATAGTGAATAAACTTAATGATTTAGATGAAGAATCGGCGAAAATCCGGCGCGAGCAGGAAATAGCTGATTGGCTCCAGTCCTATGCTGAGAAAGACAGGGTTGTTAAAATTAACGAGATATTGGAAGAACTTGAAAAGGACAAAAATAGGGAGAGATATAGGGCATTTGCCGGAATACAATCATTGGATGAAATTGTCGGTGGATTCAGGGAAGGACAATTAATAGTGGTTTCCGCTGAAACAGGTCAGGGAAAAACGACTTTTTGTCAAACGCTTACTAAGAATTTCTATGCAAAAGAGATAAATTGCTTATGGTTTACTTATGAAGTCGGAATAGAAGAGTTTATTGAAAAATTTGAAGGACAAGTTCCTGTTTTCTATGTTCCAAGAGAATTGAGGCAGAACAAGATGAGCTGGATTGAAACGAGGATAAAAGAAGCGATTGTAAAATTCGACTGCAAAATCGTTTTCATAGACCATCTTCATTATCTTCTTGAAATGCAAAGAATGGCCGAAGCAAAGTCCATTTCATTATTGGTCGGTATGATGATGAGAGAATTGAAACGGATAACCATTGAAAATAATGTTATAATTTTTCTTGTATCCCATATGAGAAAGATTGATTCGGAGCAAATGCCGGAGATAGATGATTTAAGAGATAGTTCATTCGTCGGTCAAGAGGCGGATTTGGTTATGTTTCTCAAAAGAAGAAAGGTTAAAAATGAGGAAGGGCAAATGATTGAAACCAACGAAGCCATCTTAAGGGTTGCAAAGAACCGCCGGACAGGAAAACTCGGTTATATAAAGTTGATATTTAGTGATAATAAATTCAAAGAATTAAACAATTATGAGATGTAAAAATTGCCCACCACAAATACCCGATTTGACTACGAAATCCCAGTTGGAATTAACCCATAAAAGATTGATAAATACTTACCAACGATGTTATCTGCTTTTACAGGAAAAAATTTTTGAGTTTATTAAACACCAGCCGGAAAAAAAGAATTATTGGTTGGCAAGGTCGAAAGAATTAGGGGAAAATTATTTAGAAGTGATGAAAACCCATTAAAGAAGAATTATGGTAATATGAAAAAAGGTTCAAAACATACAGAAAGAGCAAAACAAAAAATAAGAGAAAATAAATTAAAAAATCCCATAAGATACTGGCTTGGCAAGAAACGATATTTTTCTAAAAAATGGAAAGAAAATATGCGTGAATCAAAAAAAGGAAATCAAAATGCAAGAGGCGCTATTCGTTCTGAAAAATTTAAAAAGAATGCTAGAAAAATATCTCTAAAAAGATGGCAAAACCCAAATTATAGAAAATATATGAGTGAATTTCAAAAGGTCGGAAAAAATCATCCTAATTGGAAGGGTGGTATTACGCCGATAAATATTAAAATACGGCAGTCTTTAGAATCAAAACTTTGGCAAGATAGTATTTTTAATAGAGATTGTAATTATTGTCAAAAATGCAAAGAAAATAGAATTAGTAAATTAACTGCACATCATATTTTGAACTTCGCTCAATTTCCTGAATTGAGATTTGCTATTGATAATGGAATTACTATTTGTAGAAATTGCCATAAATTATTTCATCACATTTATGGTCGTAAAAATAATACCAAAGAACAAATTAAAGAATTTTTAGAATTATGAAATCATACGTTGAAACAAAATTTAGAATAATCCGCCGAAATCAGATAGTAAATAATTTTCCTATTCGGACACATTGGGCGAACGAAGAAGAAGTAAGGCAAATTCTTCAAGGTTATTCAAAAGACATAGAGGCGGATGTAAAAGCATTAAACGAAGGAACTAAAATCCAGACGCCGAAATGGATTATTCATTTGGATGAAAGTTATGACCTCTGAAACAATTTGCATTAGATGTAATTCGGAAATACCGGGAACTTTCAGCGAGAAAAAGAAAGTCTGTATCAACTGCAAGGCGGAAAGAAAGAGAATCTACAACTTGACCCACAAGACCGAACGAAACAAGGAGCAACAAAAGAGATATTGGGCGAAGAAAAGGTTGGAGAATAGAAAATTGCGTTTTGAAATATGAAAATTCTTAATTTATACGCGGGAATCGGAGGTAACAGGAAACTTTGGCCGCAAGAGGACATAACCGCCATAGAAATTAACCCTAAGATAGCCAAGATTTACCAAGACTTCTTTCCGAGTGATAAAGTGATAGTTGCAGATGCCCACCAGTTTTTATTAGACCATTTCGAGGAATTTGATTTTATATGGAGTAGCCCGCCTTGTCCGAGCCATTCGAGAGCTAGATTATGGGGATGGAAAAATGATTCTAGGGTTAAAAAACTTTATCCAGATATGAAACTCTACGAAGAAATTATATTTTTACAGAATTTTGGTAAAAAGATAAAATGGATTATTGAAAATGTAATTGCATATTACCAACCGTTAATTGAGCCGCAAAAGATTGGCAGACATTATTTTTGGTCTAATTTTATGATAAGAAACTTAAAACATAAAACATCAGATATTAATCGGGGAACAAGAAAACAATGGGAAGAACTGACGGGATTAAGCATTAAAGGTAAAGATGTTGGGCAACGGTCAGATAGAATTTTACGAAACTGCGTAGAACCAGAACTCGGACTCCACATTTTCCAAGAAGCATTTAGGGAATATAAGACATTATTTTAAGAACTTTAAAAATTGAGTGCTGAGCGAGTGGTTTTCGGCGGGAACGTTAGTGTTCCGTAAATTGAGTTTATCTATTGAGATATTCAAAGGTTAATAACCTTTTATCTCTGCGTTTTAATATTGGCTTCAGTTATGGAAATCAACGGCGTTTCGGTCAGAATCACTCGTTCAGTTCTTAAAAAGTTATCCACATTTTGAGATTTGCAATTTTTAGAGGATATGCTAGTATTAAGATTATGGAACTACAAGGCATAAAATTTATAAATAACAATCGCCAAATAATTTTAGGTATTTTGCCTTGTAGTAAGTGCCTATTATTGTTTGGCGATTTTTGTTTAGAAAAACTATGAATGAATACTATAAGCAATGGGCAAATAATCCTCAACTTCAAAAAAATGAATACCAATGTGCTATGTGTGGAAATATCTACAAAAAGGGATGGTCAGACGAAGAAAGCGAAGCAGAAGCGAAAGAAATTTTTGGCAAACATCCAAATGATTGGAGTGATAAAAAAAGTATAATATGCGATGATTGTTTTAAGAAAATTGACCCACGAGAACATTTAAAAGAATTAGAAGAAGCGAAGAAATTTTTATAAAAATGGAGTTTTTGTTTTTAAAATGGATAAAAAAATAGAAGTTCCAATTATAGGAAAAATCGTGGACGACGAAAAGTTGGGAAATAAAGTCGTTTTCAAACGAACCTTGAAACAGAACTCCGCTTTACATCTTTACTTTCAATTATTGGCCGACCAACTAAATGAGGCCGGTCTTGATATGCGGGTCGTTCTGAAACCCGAAGTGAGCATCCCTTGGGGCAAAGACACTATAAAGGATTTTCTCTGGCGTCCGATTCAAAGATTTCAGTTGGGTAAAAAAAGCACCACTGAATTAACCACTGCCGAAATAGATAAAGTTTTTGAAGTTTTGAACCGCCACCTGTCCGAGAAGTTTCCTGAAATAGAGCATATTCCTTTTCCGAACGAAGACGCGGTGGAAATAATTTATCCCGAAAGGGAAGTGGGAGGAATCCCGTTTTAAAATGCCAAAAATAATAAAGAAAAAACCGAAAACTGATGAATACTACCGCAAGAAATGCGTCATAATCGTCAAGCAGATAGTTAGAAAGTTAGCCAATTATACTTGCCAGTATTGTGGAAAAAAAGAACCTAATGTAAAGACGCACGGAAGCCATATTTACAGCGAAGGAATTTATAAAGGAATGTCGGCGGAAATCAAAAATATCTTATGTCTTTGTTTCACCCATCATCTTGGAAGTTGGAACACAAGAGAACCGAGTTGGCATAAAAATCCTTACGAAATGATTGAATGGTTCAAGAATAAGTTTCCTGAATTAGCGGAAGAATTAAGACTTATGAGCCAACATCCTCTAAAGCAGAACTGGCCGGAAAAGTTGAAGGAATTAAAAGAAAAATATCAGGAATTATTAAAAACCTAAAAGAAAATTAACAACTAAACAGGTTAGCCGCCTATAAAGGCTAAAAAACCTATGAAAAAAGGAATGAAAACACGAACAATAAAAATGAAAAAAACCGACACCGCTTATTCCCTGTTTCAAGAATGCAAAAAGCTGTTTCCCGCTTGGTGCTGGGATGAGAAAGAATTGAAAAATATCACTAATGACCGGAACGGAAAATACGAAATAAAATTCAAAGATTGCGTGGAAGCCGACGAAGAGCTGAAAAACACCTCTGCGAACGAATTGAAAGAGAAAGGTATAATAGGCATTACCTTGCCGGAAAGGTTAAAAATGGAACTTGATTTTTTCAAGGAAACCGGCAAGCACCTAGATGTTGAGAATATAACTCTTTGTTCGGGTTCGCGCCTTTCTGATGGCTTTGTGCCGTTCGTCTACTGGTTCGTCGGCGGGCTGAGGGTCCATTACTTCAGTCCCGGCATTGCCAATGGCCGCTTGCGTTCTCGCCAAGCAGTTTCTAGTACTTCTAACTTAAAATCTTTTAACTTAGACTCTTTTGACCTTTCCCAGATAAAAATAACCATAAGGGGAAAGAATTATGGGCTAGTTGAAGAAGTATGAAAGAAGAAATAGAAGATAAATTTTTTGAATATTTTGACGAAAAGAATAATCCATACAATCCGAAAAATATGAAGAAAGAAGAAAAGAAAAGCAAGAAATGGGAAGATAAACTTATTTCTTTAATTGAAAAAGAAATCGAATTGGCGACAGGAAATAAATCAAGAGAACACTTTTCAGGCGATTGCAAAATGAATGAAATTTTAGAGTTCGTCCGCAACCGAGAAAAAGCGGTGAGAGAGGAGATGAGAACAGGAATTGAAAACCTTATTGCTGAAGAAATGCTTATTTGCCATCAAGAAAATACTTCAACTTCACGACTTACTTCCTTGATGACTAAAATTAAAAACCTAACAAAATAACCCTATGAGAGAAGAAATAACTTTTGAATGTATAAAATGTGGCAAAATTAGTAAGGAGAAAAATGCTTTATGTATTAAGTGTCAGGATTTACTCCCCCTTAACCCCATGAAAGAAGAAATGAAGATAGATGGTTGGGAAATATGGAGTAGAAATTGGGAAAATGCCAAACGATTTTTTGAAAGTAAGGGAAATGCGAAAAGTCGGTCAAAATTAAAAGACAAATGGTTCAAGAATTTTCGGAATGACCTTGAATCCATTGACAAACAAAGTTATCAAAAAGGATTAAAAAAGATATGAAAGAAAAGAAGAACCCAAAAAAGAAAAATCCCCGATTGATAAGGAAAGAAAAAAAATATAGAATACATCGCAAAAATGAAGGAACTTGGTATAACTATTTTGCAGTTGATAAGAAAAATATTATTAGAAAGGTCGGGACATTAAAAAAAGTCAAGGAATTTATCTTATCAAAATAATTGATTAAAGATATGAAAAAACAAAAGAAAAATCCCCGTGAGATAAAATATGGAAAACAAAGATAAAATAATTCTTGATTTATGCGGGGGAACAGGAGCGTGGTCTGCTCCATATCGGGAATATCCTGATATTTATGATGTGAGGATTATTACTTTGCCCGAAACAGATGTTAGGACTTATTGTCCGCCTGAAAATGTTTACGGCATTCTTGCCGCACCGCCTTGCACGGAGTTTGCAGTAAGTGGGGCAAGGTGGTGGAAAAATAAAAACCCACAATTATTAGATGAAGCATTGGATATTTTTGATGCTTGTATGGATATAATTGAAAAATACGACAATCTTCAATTTTGGGCATTAGAAAATCCAATAGGAAGATTAAAAAAGTTAAGACCGCAACTTGGAGAACCAAAACTTGTTTTTAATCCTTGTGATTACGGAGATGCTTATACAAAAAAAACATTATTGTGGGGAAAGTTCAATGAACCCAAAAAAAATCCCGTTGAACCCGAATTTATTACTTATAAAGGTGGAAAGAGATTTGCTCCGAATTATTGCCGAAAATATACCAAAATCGTAGCCGCCCCGAAAAAAGGCACGGAAAGACAAGAAATAAGAAGTATCACCCCCGCAGGCTTCGCCAAAGCGTTTTACAAAGTTAATCAATAAATCTTATCAAAATAATTGATTAAAGTTATGGAGAAAATAGAACAATTAAAGAAAGCTCACTAATTTAAGTATAGCATATCTAAAATAATTTGTCAAGTCCATTTATGTTAGCCACTTTTTTATTAAATTTAGTTTATAGTATTTCGGCAGGTTTTTTAAATTTATTTCCTGATGTTTCTTTATCGGATAGCGTTTCAAGTGCTGTAAATACTGCTAGCACTTACATATCATCTTTAAATATCATTTTACCTGTTAGCACTCTTATTGCTATTGTCGGTTTAGTTTTGACAATAGAGGGGGTTATTTTGATTATAAAAATAGTGAATTGGTTTATAAGAAAAATACCGACAATAAATTAAGAAAATGTCAAGCACGATTATAATTTATTTATTTTTTTTTCTTTTTTTGATTACTGGTATTTGGTTAGGAAAAACAAAATTTTAAAAATATGCTTTATTTATGCGATTTATGCGGTGATGAAGTAGAAACTTGCTATGTAGATTTGCAAACGGGTTTATACTTATGCTCGGAATGTTATTTTGCTGATGATATTGACAATGATGATGATGATGATGAGGAATAGTTTATACACAGAATTTTGCTATTAAAAAATTTGACGCAATTATTATAATACATCTAAGCGTCCGTTTAGATAATTAAATACGAGGTAGCGAGGCAATAATGAATAAGAGATATTTAAAAAAAAGCGAATTTAAACATAAAATCAAAATTTGTCAAGATACTTCTTGTGCTTTATGTCGGCGAATACATAGAAGTCAAAAAGCAATTTTAAAATGTAAAAAAAAATTAAGAGAAATAAATTTTAGTATATTTGCTTGACAAATCTTTAAATTTTGATAAAATCGCCTTGCGATTTACTAGCGATTTTCAAGGCGATTTCAAAAAAAATAACACGCAATTAAAAAATGCTACAAATAGACACAATTACATATTATTTAGAAATAAACGGCACTACAACTACAACAGCAATTTATAAACCTTGCACTATTTTGGCTACGCAAATACAGCAAGAGCGAACATCTAGTAATACCATTATAAAAGACGGAACTATTGTTTTAAATAAAAATTATTCTTTAAGCACTCCTTATATTGAAGTAAATCATATTTGTCAAAATAATATCATTGTAGAAAAAATAGGAAATGATAATGCTTTTATAACTCTGAATTATTTACCTTATGAAAGAGCAACAACTACACCAAAAAAATATGGCTTTACAAATGGCGAAATTTTGATTTCTTTCTTTCTTTTTATTATAATGTTAGGGTCGGTTTTTGGTTTCATTATAAATAAATTCTTGACAGATAAACAAAAATGATATGCAATATGGTTTTAGTTTTTTCTTTGGATATTTTATAAATTTCATATTATATGATGTATTTACGCTCTTTTTAATAGAAGGAGTTTTAAAATTTTTTGAAAATGATAGATACGATTATAAATAATTTTGTTTTAGCGGTTGGCATAGAGTATTTGACGCCTTTCTTTGCTTTCTTTATAATTATTACTATAACCTTAATCTTTATTAAAAGATTTTGGTGGTCGTAAATTTTTATTAGAATAATTTTAAAATCGCACAAATGCTTTCAATTATAACTTTGCCTAGTGCTTCCTCTACCGATATGTTAGCAAATGTCGGCACTCTTTTTACTGATTTATGGGTTATGATAGCGTTGGCTATCGGTGTGCCGTTGGCTTTCTATGTTATACGCAGAGTTATCGCATTAGTGCCGAAAGGTAGATAAAAATGCTCGGAACTATTTTAACTCTCGGTTCTACTGGGGATTTAACTGCCTATATCGGCTATCTTTTTAGCGATACTTGGGCGTTAATTGCACTTGCCGTAGGCGTTCCTTTGGGATTTTATGTGATAAAACGAGTTATTGGACTCGTGCCGAAAGGCGGTGGTGCAGGTCGTAGAGGTCGGGAATAAATTTAAAAACTCCGCTACAAACGGGGTAGCGGAGTTTTTAAAACTCAATTTTAATTTTATGTTTCTAACTCCTATTATAACATTACCAGATAATTTTGTCAGCAGTATTGTCGGATATGTCGGACAACTTTTTACCGATTTAAGCGGATACATAACTTTGGTTTTAGGCGTTTTGCTTGGAACTTTGGTTATCGCTATTATTATAAATACTTTGCATAAATGAAAAAATTAGGATTATTTTTAATAATTTGCGGATTTTTTGGAATTGCTGGTATTGCTTCTGCTGATGTTTCTTATACTAGAATACCTAGTGGATATTATATTACAAATCCTGTTTCAGTTTCGGTTTCTTTTGATAATTGGGATTTTCTTGGTCCTTATTTTGGAACTCCAAATTATTGGACTTTACAAGCCGCTTCAACATTAAGAGATGTTTTTTTGTCCCCATCAAATTGCGTTGCTTCAACAACACTTTCGCTTTCGGCTACATTTAATTTTAATATTGGAGAAGAGGTGCAACTAATTTATATTGGAGGATATGATACATTAGAACATTGTCAAAATGCTGAGTCAACAGGAGGTGAAGAAGGTGGTATGGGATATTATTGGTTAGAAGGTGCTAACGGAGAACATTTTATAAGTGAAGAGTTCCCTATAATTTTTACAATTGGTGTGCCGTCTTTATATTCTTTACCTATGGCAAGCACTAGCGATATAACCGCTAATGTCGGCACTCTTTTTAGCGATTTGTGGGTTATTATCGCTACCGCTTGCGGTATTCCTTTGGGCTTCTTTGTGATTAGGCGAGTTATCGGTTTATTTTAAATAAAAAAGAGGTATATTATGCTATTTTTTAAAAAAACTCTACTCCTAGCGTCAATTTTAGGGGGTATTTTTATGGCAATACCTGTTTTTGCTGTTAACCAGAGTAATTGGCAACGAATACCATTAAATACTTTGGAATTTAACTGGTTTCAAGACGGAACTTCAACTCCGCCTTATTATCCACTAGATACTTATACCGCAACTAGCACAGACGGATACAGATATTGGAATATAACTCCCGAAAATTATGGCGTATGGAAATTAGAAGCAAGCACAACTTGGCAGACAATACCAGTTAGCGGTTATAAGTGGTGGGTTTTTGCTGATGTTTCTGTATGCGGAACTTTGGAAGAGTGGACAACTATCACTTTTTATTATCAATGGTTAACAGCAACTTCAAGCGGTTCAGATAGTCTTATTACTCCGACTTTTATAAATCAATTTCCGGTCGGTGATAAAATTGTTAAATCCTGCACTTATCAATTTTTGAGAAATTATGCACCGATACAATTTCGTTATATTACTTTTAGTTTTTATAATATCGGTTTAGGTGCAGATATTTTTATAATGATTTATACTGACGAGGATTTAAGTTATATTGATACAAAAGAGGAATTTTATAATTATTTAAATACTGCTTATATTTATTATGTAGAAATTATACCGCCAGAGGAATTACAAGCACTTATAACTTTACCAGAGGGAACTTGTGATGATTTAGGCACTATTGCAGGTGCTTTATGTCGGGTTATCACTTATTTATTTTTTCCTAGTCAAGCGTCTTTAAATCAATTTTCACAATTAAAAGATATCGTAGCGAATAAACCGCCTTTTGGTTATTTTACGAGTATAAAGGGATATTTGAATAATTTAAGTAGCACAAGCACTCCAGCATTTATTTTGACTACTGAAATAGAAAATATATCTCTTTTTAATACTATAAAAACAGGTTTAACTTGGATTTTATGGTTATTTTTCGGTTTTTGGGTTATTAAAAGAATAGCGAGGTTAGATTTTTGACAAGCCAAAAGCCCTGGCCCCGCGAGATAAAAGGTATGAAAAACAAAGATAAAATAATTCTTGATTTATGCGGGGGAACAGGAGCGTGGTCTGCTCCATATCGGGAATATCCTGATATTTATGATGTGAGGATTATTACTTTGCCCGAAACAGATGTTAGGACTTA
>Ga0315289_10006374_pt1 | contig 17343 bp, 25 predicted proteins | sample YL17G11_40_MG_FD_203452 | JGI IMG/M metagenome (GOLD analysis project Ga0315289, IMG submission 203452) | Sediment microbial communities from Yellowstone Lake, YNP, Wyoming, USA - YL17G11_40 | ecosystem: Environmental > Aquatic > Freshwater > Lake > Sediment | place: USA: Wyoming | collected... | reverse complement strand
GCTGGATCACTGTCAGGGAGACGGCCGAGCTCCTTTCGGTCCACTCGATGAGCGTGCGGAAGTGGATCGACGCCGGGAAAATTAAGGCCATCCGGATCGGGCGCAGCGTGCGGGTCGATCTTCGGGCGCTCGAAGCGCAATTCAACAAGCAGCAGGCCGCGGGCTGGCGTCAAAGATGATCCAACCCAATAAAACCATCTACAAAGAGGCGATGTCGGCCAGGTTCGAGGACTAGCATGATGAAAACAGGCCGGCCGGGCTGCTCCGGGCTCCCCCTTTTCCTGGGGTGGCCTTTGCCGGCCAATAAAGAGGGGGATTGGAGTGCGGAAATACCGTGATCCGAAAGAGCGTAAGCAAAGGCAGTGGGGATATAAGCCCAGATCCCCCTTCGCAATCGTCGAAGGCGCCGGGACGCCCCCCTTCAATCGCCTCAGCCCAGAAGCTGTGTGGGTGTTGCTCAAACTCTACGCCAAATTCAACGGCAAAAACCGCTCCGACCTCTCACTCACATACCGAGAGACCAAAGAAACCATGTGTTCGAAGGTCCGCAGCCGTGCCACATGGCAACTCCTCGGCTATGGCTTCATCGATGTCAAGCGCTGGGGACGCCTGGAACGCAATTGCACCATCTTTGCCCTCTCCGACCGCTGGCGCCGCCTTTACGCCCCAGAAGCCGAACCACAACTGGACAAAATCGAGGCGATTCTCAAAAAGATTCAAATCCTCCAGAGATTGAAATGCGAAGGTGGCAGCAAAAGTGAAAAACGGCAGCGCATCGCCGCGCTTCGGAAGGAGGTATTCGATGCGTAATGGGGAACTATGGCTACTAGTAACTAAAGGATGTTCCGTGGGAGCACTGGGAATTTGCCCTAACGTCCCCAGGGAACACTGTGGGGCCTCCCTAACGTCCCCAGGGGACACTGTCAATGTTCCCAGGGACCATTGGAAATGCCCACCGGCGGACTCCCTCGGCAAGGCGGTTATAGCCTCAGTCTCACTCTTCGGGAGTTGGGAACCAACGAAAACAAGGATGAGGACGCCCTGTCCCCCCTCGAAATCGCGGCCGAAATCGACGAGGAGAAAGCTGCAAGGCCAGCGGAAGGGGCTGCGGCCCCAACTGCGAGTTCTCAGGGCAAACGAGTTCCTGAAGGCGAGAGCCCAAAGACCGGTGTTCAGTGGGTGTAGGCCGGGCAAGGGGGCGGAGGAAGATTATGACGCTTAGAGGCTGGGCGGCCGGGAGACAGGGTGCGAAAATGAGGTGTTCCTATTGTCGCCGGATCATTGTTAAGGAAAGCGCACAGTCCGTACCCTGTACGGCATGTGGTCACGGGCATCTCCGGGAGATGGTCCCGAGGAACTGGTGTTGGCTTTGCGGGGAGCCGCAGTACGACAACGTGAGCAAGCCGCCGGTTCGGGTTGAGTGCGACAAGTGTGTTTACGAGAACATGGAGCGGATGCGGCTGGCTGGTCGTTTTGATATCAAGCCGAAGGCCAGGATCCCGCATCAGGAAGCCCGTAGAGCTAGAAGGAAGTCATGAGCACGAAAAAGATGACCGTAGTTGAGAGATGGCGGGCGAACGAGGAGGAGCGGAAGAGGAAACCAGGGATGGCAAAGGCGAAGGCCATTAGGTTGAATTGCCGGGAGTGTGCCGGGGGTAGTTGGGGGGAGGTGTTGTGTTGTCATTTAATGGACTGTCCGCTTTGGCCCTGGAGGACGGGGCGTTCGATCAAGTCGAACGAGAAGAGCTTGCGGACGTACCTGGCGAAGCACCCGGATATAGAGAAGGAATTGGAAGAGATTATGGAATTAAGGGCCGAAGAGGCCGGGAAAACGAGCTGAAGGCCATGTTTTTGGCGCCGTGGGCTCTCGGGCGCATACCGTGGCGAGGAAAGTCTGCCGGGTAAGGGAAGGGTAGGGGTAAGGTGCGGTTTCCCCGAGAGAGGGAGTTCGGGGTGCGGTAAAAGGCCGTTTTTCCGATTTGGCGGCCTGTAATGACGCACCCAAAAAATATCGATGAAAAAAAGTATTGATTCTAAATGAGTTACAAAATATGGGGGGAAGGTGACACGGAAAATACACTTCACTCAATTGAAGGAGAACGAACGTAACGCGGGCCTAGGGCTCGACGACAGAGAACCAGCCGGAGGAAGTTCATACCCCTTGCATGCCGCGGCAGGGTCCGTAGACCCCGCCTTCCTTCATGGATTCCCAAGAGCCAAAGGCCAAGGGGTTTTCTATCTTGACAGAAAAGATTTCTAATGTATCATTAATACAGAGGAGGAAAGGACGAGAAAGAGAATATTTAGTGTCCTCCTGATTCTTACCGCTATATCTTGTGCTCCCGTCATCCAAACGAAATCGCTTGACGAAAGGTTGACGGAATACCGGAATATTTATTGGCAGAAGCACCCGGCGGCCCTCGCGGCATATCATGATTCAATCGCGGCACATAAGCATGATTCAATTGTTGATTACGATTCAAACATCGATCTGCTTTTGGGCTTCTATTATTATTCGCTCATCGCCACCCCGCCTTATCGAATCCGGAACTATAATTATTTGGCCAATTCTTATTGTCCCCCCAGAGTATGGGCCGCATGGAGTCCTCTTCAGAGGTCTCTTTGGATTGAATCCGCCCTCGACGACGAACTTAGGAACTATGAGGACGAAATTTGGTGGATCAATTTCAGGGAAAAGATGAAGATAGAAAGCGAAGTCCAACGGCTTATTGATGACCTAAAAAGGGAAATGGAGAGGGCCAAAGAGGATTGATCAGAGGCCTAACAAAACCTTTTTCCCCCGTTTGTTCTTCATCCATGAACTCAAGATCATGGTCAGGAGCTGGGACAGCGGCAACCCATTCTCTTGTCCTATCCTTACGAGCTCTTCCTTGATCCACATTTTATTTTTCGGCAATCGGAATTGAATGTCATGGTTTCGAATAGCCATTTTCTTTCTCCTTATTCCCGAGCCTCGGCCTGTTCTTTTCTCATCTCTTCAATCTGCCAAGGCCTCCAATGTTTTTCATTCCCTTGAGTCGTTATGCCGGATCCTTTACAAACCGGACAGTAATATTTTCCATTGCCGCCCTGGCCGAGACAAACGGGACAAGTTATAGTTTTCACGTGAGGAACGTTTCTATCTAACGCGGACCCCCAGGCATCGCATCCTAAAACCCCTTCTCCTGTTTTTGTTTGCGCTATCCAGTATACGATCTTGATTCCTTCTTTTTCGGCTTTATGCCGTTCCTGTTCGATCTCCAGCCGGTTCATCGCAGAAAATACCCGACGTCTTCCATTGACAACCGGCCCATAGCCCAAACAGTTAATTATGTATGATCTTCCCATTTTCTTTTCTCCCTAATCGTTTAAAATCGCGCGAGTAAAATCAACGTAAGTTGACATGGACCCGGAGGAGATCGTCCAGCCTTGCCCTTCTCAAGTGCCATGTTTTTAGTCATTTAGACGCTCCAGCCCTGCGCCTTGCTGATTTTTTCAACCTCTCTCGCTGGGCAGGGCCCCCAGTAGAGATCCCGGTCAATCTCTATGCCCTGGACCTTAATCGTTGCGAGCTCGGGCAAGCTGAAGTATCCCCATTCGGCGTTTAGTGTGTCACCATTCAGGATCACAAATCCGAAAAAGAGATCCTTTTCCGGCGAGTATTCTGTCGCGTACCAATCGCTACCACCCAGAAAGAAATGCATCCGGATGACCTTGTCCTTCACGTTGATGTTCTCGGTTGAGTACATCGCCGGCAACCTTGCCAATTGCTTTTTAGTCGGTTTGTTCCACATTTTCTTTTCCTCCCCTCAGTTGTCCCGGTTTACGGGTTCAACGTCCAGCCCGTTGATAGCATAATATCCTTGATGAAAAGCCGGTGGCTCCTTGTAGACGCCATAACCTTGCGCTGTCGCAAAGACGAACCAGATCAACCCGCTTCGAATTGATAAGGCCTGCGCCGCTCGGATTGTGGAGTTCAGGTTTTTTCTGTCGTATCTCACCTTGTACCCCCAAAGAGCGGCCCTAAGTCCAGCCCGTTGTCTTTCTCATCGCCTTGGACCTGATCCGGGACCTGGTAATCAAAGCATTGCTGTTGCTGGCTTGCACCGCATGCCCCGCAAATAAGGTCCCCAAAGTGTTTGCGTCCGTCCGGCCCGTCCTCGGTCCTCTCATCATAAAAGAAAACTCGACCATGCCCGCAAGATATGCAATTGTCGCCTGTGATCCACTTTCTTTCGTTCATTCTCTTTCCCCCTCAGATCATCCCCAGGATGATTAACCAGGATGGATAGCCATGCTGACAAGTCCCGTCTGGTTCAACCCAGCAGCCATCAGGCGTTTTGCAGCCGCCCTCTTCCATCGCTTCAACCAGCTCGTCCGACGATGGAGACCAAGCCTTTTTCCCATCCTTCAATTTGTAGGTCATGTTTTCTTTCCTCCTTTAATTCGCGTTCATATAGGACGCCGCCGCCATTTGATAATCTTGGATCTGGCCTTGATCCGCCATTGAATAGAAGGGCGCCTTGTCGCCGGCCTTACTCGCTCCAACAATGACATGATCAAGTACCTTGATCCCCATCGTCGCCGCCGCAAAGACAATGGCTTTTGTAATTTCTTTGTCACAGTAGGACGGTTCGGGATCTCCTGAAGGATGATTATGCGCCAGGACAAGGCAGGCGGCGCCGCATTGAAGCGCTGTTACGATAATCTCTCGGGGATAGACAGGCGAGCTGTCTACGGTGCCAAGGAACTCCAGCTTATTGAGAATGACCTTGTTTTTTGAATTAAGGTATAGAACCCTGAACCATTCCCGGATTGCCCGCGCATCATCCTGGAAGTAATTCGCCACGTCTACAGAGGAGCCGACCATCGGTCCCGACGAATCGCAGACCTTCAGGACTACGAATTCGCCCGACGACCAATTTGATCTTGCCATGACCTTCTCTTCTTTCTTCATGGAAACCCTTTGTCTCCTCTGTCCATCTTGAGTGTAACATGGCTTTCTCGGTTGTCAATCCCCCTCCAGCTTTTGATCTCTACAATCTAGAGAGTACAATCTAGAGAGAAGAAGACAATCTATAAGGGGAAGGGGGGTAGGGGGGAAGAGGAAAGAGAAGATACAATCTAAAGAAGATATACAATCTAAGTTGAAGAGATGGAACTTGCTAAGAGAGAAGGATCAAACAATCTATAATGAATCAGCCGGCAAGGTGCTATCATGCCTGGGTTCTCAGGCACATAATCAAGCGGTTTCTTATAAGTGCAAGCAAACGCTAGGTTTCTGGGGATTATGTAGTTGACCGAATGGTTCTTATGCGACACAAGGAAGGAGGGGGGCGTATGGGCACTTTCCGGGAGGCCCTACCCTTTTATACTCATCCCTTGCTCCGTAAGTTTTATTTTTTCTCTTGAAGGGTTTTCTTTTTCCTTTTGTCCTTTTATTATTTTTCCAAGGATTCTTTGCATTTTTTCTTCAATGTCATTAATTCTCTTATTCCTAATTTGTTCAATCGAATTTTTCTTTATTACTTCTTGATCGGTTTTCGGCACTTTATCCTCCTGCTTGGTCCCAAATGTCCGTGACATCGTTTTTTCATGTCACCTTCTCCTCATATGGATATGTCGAAAAAAGGGGGGGTCTGTATGATTCATCCTGTTTCCGTCAAAATGTCACCCTTTCCCCATATAGCCCTTTTTTGGAGATAATCGATCCTGGGGCATCTGCGAGCGTTTTTCTCTTGATAGGCTTTTTGAGTAACAGGGGCCAGAGTCGAACTGGCGTGACCAGGTTATGAGCCTGATGGCTGGCCGATGCGCGCACCGCGAAAAAGGAAATTTCTATTCGTCCCACAAAACTGATGATTTGGCATTGATTTATCTTATCGGTTCCGGTGAAACGAGGAACCAGTTGCCCTCGATGTTGAGTGCCACGTTCTTGAATTCTGCGTTCCCGAAGGGCGTACCGGAAAGATTTACGGTAATATCTTTAATTCGAAGATCGGAACGCGGCTTTTCTTGCACAGTCAAATCGGACAGAGTATAAGCGATATTATTGGCTGAGTATGTTTGGCGGCAGCGTGCCCACCTCTCAGCAAGGCCTTCCGTGCCATATGTCGCCCCTCCGCAGACCGGGCAAAGATATCTCCCTTCTTTAGGCGTGCAGTGGAACAGGCATTCCAAGCACCACGTATTCTGGCATTTCTCGCATCTGACGATCTGCGACTTAAAGTCCGTTTTAATCGTCTCTTCAGATCGTTCCCCGTACTTCTTCTTAAAATCTCCCTTATAATCTCCGAGTTCTATTGGGAGGCTGAGATAATCGCGCCGAATCGCCTTTTCCAACTTCTTGTCGCACGTAGAACAGTGAAGCTGCTTAACATCTTTGTCTTCTGGCGTTGAAGCCGCTGTAAAGAGGGCCCACCCTTCTTGGCTATAGGATTCAATGACTGGAGCCGGGAAGAAATGGCACGAGTCGAAGAATCGATGCATCATCTCTTCTATGTCAGTACTTTTCTCGCAGAAGAATGCACGATAATGCTGTTCACATAAATCTTGGATGGATTTACTCGGCTCGATTGCCGAACTTCGTGGGCTTCGAAACGATGATTTGAGTATCCTGCGGATCCCATCGACAATTCCTGCCACACCGATAAAAAACAATATAACTCCAATTCCCATCGATGGAGATTTGTTACCATGCCACATGGCCCAGCCTAGAAAACCAACAAGCGCCATGCCTGCGATCATTGCGATTCCGCACCCTAGTCCTGTGCGGATAGACCTCATCTTTGCGGCCTCCACTACTCCCCGCTGCTTGGCCGAGCTGTCTGGCTGTTGAAAAAAGCCGATGACTGTTTGGACTCTTTCAGCATTTAGTGTGATCGATGGGTCGATGTGAAGATTAGAGGACATTTCAGCTCCCTCCTATAATACGAGATGACCAGATGATGGAGTCCATCGTAAGCGAGACCATCAATGCGGCTAGCATCGTGCACGCAGGATGATCGCCTATTCCTATGGAAATCTTCCTTAGGCCTTTGGTGCCCGTGGTCATACTGAACCCTCAGGCTGGATTCCCATTTTAGATGATGTGCAGCCCTCCCCCTCGAGAAGCACAACATCGATTCCTCTCCCTCTGAAGAGACTATATATTCAGCCTCAGATCGATGTCAAGCCGAACGTCACGACGGAGAACCATATGATCCCCTGCGGCAATACTCCTGCGTCCATCCAGTTTGTTTCCGGTGCTCGGAGTAGATATGATAAATGCGTGAATACCAAGGATATCCTGGCAAAAATCGAAGCGACGGAGTCGCCGCTGGCCAGACAGCTTCTGACGGCTGGCTTGATCACCAGGATGCTCGAAGATCAGGGAAAATCAGCGCCGGTGTTGATTGGCGGCTCTTCCGGAGAATGACACGTTGTCGGAGCTTTTTTCTTTCAAGTTATTATTATGCGCGTTGATAGGAACCGGCTATTGAACATGGTGCTTTCCTCTTTTTGTGGCGTCCTCTTCTTTCTTGACATCCGATCACGCTGCGATTTATCATCCCTGACGATGGGATGAGGCAAAATCGGCAACTGAATGCTCATCCAGCCGGCGCGATAGAAAAGGAAATGCTTATCCATCTATATCCATGTCCTCAACCGCGGACCGGTGGGCGTTCGTAGTCCGGTAGACGGGCTTTGAACCAATTCAAGGAGGTTGTGTTATGCCGATCCGCATAAGATGCCGTGATAGACCACTGGACAGGCAGCAACAATTGGATACAAAGGGGATAACACGCCTTCGGCAAGAAATCCCACGGCGTGTTATATGGACAGGAAACAAGAACTCCGCATCTTATGCGGATCAGTCTAATTATTGTTAGGCGCTACGAGGTAGTCGTGCGAAGGTGGAGGAGTCCGATGTCGAGAAGATATGCCCGTTTGATTGTCTGGACTCTCCTGGTAGCAGCCCCCCAACTTGCGGGTGCCGCGACCATCAAGACCAGGAGCGGAAAAGCGATAAGTGGAGAAGTACAGGGACGCATTGTCTTTAGGGGGCCGCTAGGGCCAGGCACGGAGGGCTATGCTCATAGTATCGCCTACAGCGTGGTGTCTGGTGACGCCATAACCAGCATTGACGCTGCCGCGGTGAGCCTTCTGGGCGATACGAAGATCGTGCGCGTCGTTAGGTACTTTTCTGGAGAGGAAGCGCCGGATGAGCGTCACACCCTTCTTACTGCCAATAGGGCACTCCTCAGCCTCAGGCAGCGGGCGATCGGGATGAGCCTGATGGTCGGCAACGGTCCCAGCCTCGGCAAGCTTGCAATCATAGAGGTGGCGGCCGACAACCTGACAGAAGTCCTCCTGGGCGAACTCGCGGATACGTCAGGCCAACAGAAGTTTGCTGAGGGAGTGCTTTTCGTCGTGCCGAACGAAGAAGAGGCCAAGGCCTCACTCGTGATTCTGCAGCGGCTCCGCGTAAAGACGCAAGCTGCGATTGAAGAAATCCCAGTCGCAGACGTTGCGGGGTCTCGCTAGTCGTCTAGGACTCATCTGTGCTAGGTGGGGCCGACAGGCGTGGCCAGGTTCGCGAAGAGCCGAGAAGGCAACAGGAAGGAGGCAATCGAATGAGAGTAGTCACTCTGTGTCTGGTGCTGGCTATACAGCTCCAAGCGAGTCCAGGTTCCAGCGGGGGCGCAGGGACCGTGAAGGACTTCTTGACTGGCTGGCAAGGCAAGTGGAACGCCGTAGCCGGCTACACCGAGAGCGGCGGCCGCTACACGGCTGCCTGGTCCGGAGCAGAAGTCACGATGTCTACAGGCAGCAGCATCGCCTTCACCGTTAAACCGGCCGCGGGCCAGCCTATCTTCGAGGGCAGCCTGAAGCCCACGACATCCAACGAGTACGTACTGAGTGTAACGTCCCCTGGCGTCGCCATCGTAGACCTTCCGATGCAGTATTCGGCGGACGGTGGCTTTTCAGGTGCCGGCACTTTCAAGAATGTGCCGGTCGACGCGAGTATTACTAAAACCGAGAAAGGCTACAAACTTCTGATCGTCGACCCGAAGCTGCCAAAGGACAACAACTACGTCCTTAGCTTTGACTTCTTTGATCGAAAGCCTAACTAGGGCCGTCGACGCGAGCCTCGCGTGTTAGGCGAACTGTGTGCGGGCGCGACCATGTTGACGAGCCGTAGATTGCCGGGAAGGGCGTCAAGCGAGGCCATTTCCTTTCGTGATTGCACAAACTCGGCATTCCCCGTATGATGGTAGGGGGCAAGTCCAGATGCTTGAAAATCTCACTTCAGAGGTGGCACCTTGAGCGGGGGCAGGTCAAGCGAGCGGAGGTAAGTCATGCCGAGTAATGTTGTTGACATTCATCTTCATATCGGCGCGCCGTGCGATCACGAAAGCGGATGCTACTGGTCCAAAAAGTTCGAAAGCGGCCTTGCCTACTTGGCCATGCTAGTCATCACAGGAAGCCTAGGAAAAAAGGTCACTCTAAAACGAGTCATAGATCATATGCTCGGTGTCGTTAACGGTTCGGAACATGTACAGAAAAGCGTGTTCCTGGCCCTGGATGAAGTATATGACGAGACAGGTTGCCGAAGGCTTGAGCTGACGAATCTCCATGTGCCCAACCGGCTTATCGCTTCCTTGGCAAAGGAAAATCCTCGAGTTCTTTTGGGTGCTTCCGTTCATCCCTTCCGGCCGCGGTGGGAGGAGGAGTTAGATTACTGCCTAGAAAACGGAGCCGTATTGTGCAAGTGGCTTCCTTCGGCCCAAATGATCGATCCTTCTCATCCTAAGTGCCGTCCGTTCTATGAGAAGCTAGCCCAATACGGCCTTCCCCTTCTATGCCATGCCGGTCCCGAGGCGTCTATTCCGCCGGCGAACGATGCTTTTAAGAAATATAATAACCCTCTATATCTAAGAGCCGCAATCGAAACTGGCGTGAAAATCATATTCGCCCATTGCGCGACGCCCTTGCTTCCCCCACCCTTTGAAGATGATCAGGATTACCTGGATCTTCTCACCTTGATTCGGGAGGATGAAGCCGCAGGGGGAATGCATGTCTATGCCGATTTATCGGCGCTTCTTCTTGGAACACGCGAGCAATATGTTTATCGAATATTAAAAGAGATAAATCCAAAAAGGCTCCTATTTGGAAGTGATTATCCCATACCCGTACTTGGGATCAGTAAACCCAAGGGATCGGCGGTGGCGCACTGGATGAAATATAGGGTGAGTGCGGATCATAGAAAGAATCCTTTAGATAAAAGTTATTCCGAGCTGGGAAAGGTATTTCCGGAAGAAGTATTTACGAATGCGAAGAGGGTTCTCCGCTTTTCTCACTGAGAGAAAAACTTGATGAGGTACAGCGAGTAAGATAGGGAGACCGTAAGGACATCCAAAAAAATAACCTTTAGGGGGGAGAAAATGGATCCAAATTTATTTCATCTCGACTGGGAACGTGCCTCTGAAGTATTGGCCGCGATCGTCATTCTTTCCTTCATGATTGAACGCGGGTTGGCAATCGTTTTTGAAAACAGGCTTTTCATTAAGCATTGTGAAGAGAAAGGCACGAAAGAGTTCATATCGTTTTTTGTTTGTGTGTTCGTTTGTATTTTCTGGAAATTCGATGCGCTCAGCGCCATTATCCTGGCGGATAAAAACAACATCGTTGGATATCTAATAACGGGCGCGATTATCTCGGGAGGAAGCAAGGCCTCGATAAAGCTCTTCAGGGACACGCTGGGCTTCATGAGCAGCGCAGAAAGGGAGCGGCAGGCAAAAATCTCCGTTAGGATTGCGGGTCTCAAGAAGGACGACTGATGAAAGCCCGTAAGTTTGTTCCAGCTTTTTTGTTGTTTTTTGTAATTGCCTTGGGCTTCTGCCTCGCCGACTACCTCAAGGTCAACAGAAAAGCCCAAATATTCAAAACTCCGTCCAAGGACTCAAAAGTTATATTTACGGCAGAGGTTGGTGCAGAGCTCCAGCTTCTAAAAGAGGAGCCTACAAATAGGAATAGTGGCTATTACAAAGTAATTAATTCGTCCTCAGGACAAATAGGGTGGATCTATAAGACATTTGGCAGGCGCTACAAGGGTTCAGCGGAGCCTATCCCCGCGGGGGAGCCGGTTTCGATGCAACCAAAGGCTAGTGCAGAGGCAGAGCAGCTGAATCGCCATTTGAAAATCGGCAAGCCTGTAGCCTTGTACGAACGCCTTCGTGAAGGCTATGTCCTCGCCCAGGATGCCAGGCTGAAAATTCCTTGTTGGGTACAATATGAACTTTCGCCAGAAGATCTACGCGACGGAATCCAGCGCAAGGATGCATTCAAAGCCGATACTTCGATCCCTTCTGGCTCGCGTGCGGAACTAAGCGACTACAGAAACAGCGGCTATGATAAAGGACACCTGGCGCCGGCCGCCGACATGGGCAGAAGCGAGAAAGTCATGAATGAAAGCTTTCTGCTCTCAAACATGGCCCCTCAGGTGGGAGTCGGGTTTAACCAAGGCATATGGAAAGATCTAGAGGATGCAGTCAGAGGATGGGTGGAGCAGAAGGGAGTGCTGACGATAATCTCCGGACCGGTTTTTTATATTAGCAACAACAAAGTTACATACCCGGTAATCGGGAAAGATTGTGTAGCCGTGCCCACGCACTTCTTTAAAATCGTCGTTGATGCAAAGAATCCCAACAGCGTTGACACTCTTGCTTTTCTTCTTCCCAACAAGGACCTAAACGGGCACGATTACAGCGAGTGTCTTGTATCGATAGACGAGATCGAGCAGATGACCGGACTGGATTTTCTTTCGGCGCTGCCCCAGGACATCCAGGATAAAGTTGAATCAAGCAAAGCCATTAAAGTGTGGTAAACGAGGCTGAAAAGCGCTTTATTCTAGAGTTGAATGAGGTTCCTCAAGTTTACGATAAGGAGGAGTTGAGGAGGAAGAGATGGCCGGAGCAATTGTTTCTGGCGTTTAACAGGAGGTAAGTATGATGATCTCAACTATGAGCAAAAAGAAGGTTTTGGTCTTCTCTGTGCTAGTTATTCTCAGCTTTTCGTGTAAACACGGAATCACGGTTGTTCCTGTCCGAGAAGCAGAGTTCAGAGCTGAGTATTCTCTTCCACTGGACGATACTGAAATAAAGACCGCCCTTGATTTCATTGCGAATGGCGGCGTGAACGGAGCCGAGGGATTCACCGCTAATATAGAGCCTGAGCCTTTTCGAAGATTTCTTGGTTTCTTCAGGGACGAGACGAATCTGACCGTGAAGGCCTTTAAGGTCCGGCCCGGGCTCAAGGAATATATCAACCCAACCAAGCCCGTCTATGACGTAATCGATGCCCGCGAGAGTAAGGGGGCCTATCAAAACAATCGGATGGCTTATCGCTTTAAGGATTTTTGGTTCATCCTGATCGTCGACAAACTGAAGGATGAGGATGGGCAGTACATAAAGGACGAAGATAAGAGATTTGCCCGCATCATAATGATGAAAACTTTTGATGGCAAAAAGAACGCAAAATAGGGGGACGAAATGCCAAATGAATTAGATGCTCATAGATATCTGCTGGAAAAGTTGACAGAAATCGAAAGCCTTGAATCGATTAAGGGGGTCGCAAGAGTATACGATAGCCGGATCGGGAATACAAACAATAGCCGCATATATTTTTTTCTGCCTGACCTTCACATCGTATCACGGAAATATAGGGAAGTGCACTTTGAATATGGATTCAACCACGAACGACTATTTGTTGATCTGCTCAAGAAGCTGATTCAATTGCGGGAAGACAGTGCCGGATTTCCTATTTCTGTATGCCAGCTCGGCGATTGTGTTGATCTGTGGAGGGAGAACCTAAAAGATCCTGAGATTGGCCTCTCGGACTTCCAGGGTGTGAGAGACGGCCTCTTTGAGCTTCGCGCTTGGCTGTGCTTGGGCAATCATGATGTAGAAATTGCTCAGATCCCTCGGTTGAGCCCCATGTGGCATTGGCGGTTGTTTTTCCCCGATCTTGACGATCCAAGGGTTTATGTAACGCACGGAGACGTTCTTGACTGGCTTGAACAGCTTCCAGACTCTTTGCAGAAATGGGCGGTTCATCTTTTTTCTCCCAAGCACGCAAAACCTGCCCAGAACCTCAACACTTTGGTCAAGTTAAGGAAGAAGAAGAGTTCAACGATGGACCCAACACAAGTCATTAATCTCGTCTCGGCCGATAAGATTAGTCCCGATGGAGGGCTCGACAGCATTCCATTCCAAAAAGAGCACAGGTATCTTGAGTCCTGTTACAAGAGAATTGATGCCATGAACAAAGGCGAGAGGCTCAATATTGCAGCCGCAGTTATTGCTCACACTCACAGCCCCGGAATCGCGGTCCTGGATGACGAGAAACGCTTTTTTGTGCTCATGGATTGTGGGTCTTGGCAGGGCAAATATATAAAAGGGGATTCGGAGCCAAGGGCTTGCTGTCAAGTTGGTGTTGTTTGCGGGAATGATTTCCGGATATACCAATTGGACGCTAATACAAGTATTTCTCCCCAATTTGAAGTTGAAACGGTACTATGAAAATCCGGCTGTTTTGATCTGGCCGGAGTGCCAAGAGATTTCCTTTCGACGTAAACCAGCTAACCTTGCCAGGACATCGGACCGGCTAAGCTAACGGTATATGCTTAGTGGCTCCTGACCCTCGGTCCAGTGGTTCAGCTGATCGCCGCGGTGATGAAGTAGAGAATAACGCTCCTCATAGGTGATCTGCTCCCCGAATCCTGGTCCATTTGGAAGAAAACTCACATTATGTCTGGACCATTTTTAAGGGATGAGGTCCAGTGGGAATCTTGAGGAAGCACCCATAGCTCCCGACAACACGACATAGCTTCTTTCTCCAGGTTGCTTCTTTGTAATCCTGATTACCAGTTTCTGACAAAGTGAATACTAAGAGGATTGACTTGATGCTGCTTGAGCCCGTCCTCTTCGAAGGCCAATGAAAAACAAAATTATGCCTGCGATAAAGCTTATTATGAAGCCAAAACCAAGCCAGATAGAGATACCTTCTGGTTGCTTTGCCAATTGCGGGACTTCAAGAAGAGTACCAAGGATAGCAAGTAACACGAAGTAAAGAAAAAGAATTGTAGCAAGGCGAAGCGTGACTTTCCAGGCAATTTGCATACTAAAATGAGATCTTCGAAATTTGCCCACTACGTAGGCGAGTGCCAATGGAAGATAAATCCCAAGAATCGCTCCGAAAGCAAAAAGCGCAATTGATATTGTTAAGGATGATAACATTGCTTTATTCGCCTCCTTTCCCAATGGTTTTACCCATATGAATAATCCAGCGGCCAGCGGGATAAGAGGACATTACCAGGAAAGTTATGGCAAGGGTAGTCACATAAGGGTCTAACAATTCCCGTGAAATAGCGCGCTCTAACAGCTTCCCTGTGACCCAGGGACCACCGAACCAGAATGTGGGGATAGCAAGTAACTCTGCAGTCAATGTGAGGATTGAGGAGCCCCCTTTTTCAGATACACCAATGGCGGTCTTCAGGATCAATAAGAACACAGTTCCAGTTATTGTCCCAATTAAGATGCCAAGTATGAGTCCGGTTATCAAGTTACCTCCGAACACTATTGAAGGATAAGAGTTTCCTTTTTGGCTGCCCTGTCTGAGTGAGCCTCTTCATGTTGATTTTCCCATCCAACCATAGCGAGGAAGTATAGATTATTTCTCAAAGAGATGTCAAGGACGGTCGAGGGCTCGAGTCCCTCCAGGCACGCCACGTTTTCCGCTTGTTTTTTATGACGCGTCTCTTCATAATGAACCCAGACTGAGAAAAGGGGATAGGCATGAAAACCCTGAAGTGGCTCGTTTTGGCAATATTGGCGATGTGAGGGTCTCCCCATTCTTTGGACAAGAAAGAGGCTTGAATAAGGTGTATTGAGAGCCTGCTTGTTTTGTCCGTGACATTGCTATTTTAGCTATTTTTAAGTTCAAAAGCCATTTTGGGCGAAACTCCAAAAAAACGGCTTCACCATTTGACCCAGGATCGATGATCTCGAACCTGTCCATATCAAACCCCTAGCTCCATGAGGACGGCCGGTGTCCCAAAGTAGACCTCATGCGGCGTCCGATAGCCGAGCGTCTCATGCAATCGTTCCGTGTTGTAGAACCGAAAATAAGAGGCCAAACGTTCCCTCGCTTCCTGGACCGTCCGATAATCATGCAGATAGACTTCCTCGTACTTGACCGTCCTCCACAGACGTTCAACAAAGATGTTGTCGTAAAGCCCACCGCGGCCATCCATGCTGATCCGGACTTCGGCGTCTTCCAGGAGCCCCGTAAATTCCTCGCTTGTAAACTGCGCCCCCTGGTCCGAATTGAAGATCTCTGGTTTAGAAATCCACAGCGCCTTCTTCAAGGCTTCCAGGCAAAACTCCTTCTCCAGCGTGATCGAAAGCTCCCAGGACAGGATATAGCGGCTGTGCCAATCCATGACGACAACCAGATAAACGAAGCCGTGGGCCAGACGAATGTAGGTGATGTCGCTGACCCAGGCTTGATCCGGACGGTTCACCGGTACTCCTTTCAGAAGATAGGGATAGATCTTGTGATCCGGCCCGCCGGCGCTCGTTCGCGGCTTGGGATAGATGGCCTCAAGTCCCATCCGCCGCATCAGACGCCGGATCCTCTTAGGATTGACCGGGTATCCCACGGCCCGCAGCCAGGCCGTCATCTTCGGCACGCCGTAAAAAGGCGTCTTCGTAAACTGCTCATCAATCCGATTCATCAGCATCAGATTGTAGGCGTCATCCCGCCGGGAGTCGTAATAAAAGGACGAGCGAGCGAACCTCAAAAGGTCACACTGCCTTGAGATCGGGATCATTGGATAGTCCGGATCGACAAAGGCCTTCTTTTTCTCTACCGGAGCAACTGAGATTTTTTTTTGAGCCAATCCAGTTCCACCTTGAGCTAGCCGATCTGCCGGTACAGTTCGGCTTCGGTTTCCTCCCGGTCCTTGTCGGCCCGCTTTCTCCGATCAGAGAAGATGTCGGGCAGCTTCTCCAGGAGCTCCGCTTTCCAGCGGCTGATCTGGTTAGAGTGGACGCCGAAAACGCCGGCCAACTGGGCGATGGTTTTCTCGCCCTTGATGGCCTCCAGAGCGACCTTGGCCTTGAAAGATGCTTCATACTGCTTCCGCATACTGACCATTGTGCCATACCTCCGTGTTGAGATATAGCGGGTCCGTTTTCCACCTTATTGGCCTGTCCAGTTTTTGGGGTCCGGCTCAGCTTGATCTCGAGCCGATGGGCATATATTGGTAGTTGGCCTCTCCCTCTCTTCGGGAGAGCTATCTATGGTTGAGCTATTCAAGACTTATATACGACCAAAACCTTATCGCCGGACATTAGGTCCCACGAATCGCAAAGACCTTCTTTTTTCAGGAATGAGGTCAGGTCCTTCTTCAGATTCGGCTCAGTCTTTCCTATCAAGAGCAGGATGACCTGACCCTTCCAATCTTTATACTCCATCACTTGTCCCTTCAAGCGCTGGTATTTTCCAGTAGAGTCGAGGTTGTGTTTGATTTCGATAATAAACTTGTCATCAATAACCAGGTCCGCGTGGAAACGACCATGAGCTGGTTGCTTGGTGATTTGGCGGTCTTCGAGTTCCTTATGGAGAAAGAGATACAGCGAAGTCTCATAGTCTTTCTCACTCTCGCAGTTGCGCGGACGCCACTTGTCCAAGAGGGCGGTCAGCACTGCGACTGGGTCCCATGTCCACTTGAGCTTATCGGCGATGCCCATCGTCACCTCCTTATTTTCGAGGTCACTTTTCGAGCGTTACCCGCATTTTTTCTAGATTCGATATGGACTTAGGCAACTTGTCTTCATAAATACCTATTTATAAATCAGCCTTGCGCTTAATCTGAGGATCAGTAAGAAATTTCTTGTTCGTCGTCAGCGGGTTTCGGGCTTGGGGGCTGATTTCTTAAGCTACAGATTCCGGCTATCATAGTAATCTAGCTGACGCCGTTTGGCAAGGGTTCAAGCATCGCCATCCGGTTCAACTCCCTCCTCATCTTCATGGTCTCATTGCGGATCTTTTCCATCTTTTTTTCTCACTTGATTTTCTCGTTCGAGCCGGGCCTCATAACGTCTTTCCAGGGAGACGCGGTCCTATCCGTGACGTTGGCCCGTTTCTTGAGGCCATTCTCCTGCTATGGCGGGAGTCTATCGTCCTCGACATCCGGAGCGGACCGTCCTTTACCGGGTGCTTTTCCATCATTTCGACAGGTTCCTGACTGAGTATGAGAGTCGTTTCGAGCGGGAGTACGGTTTTTTCCGGCCGATC
>Ga0315289_10006373_pt1 | contig 17343 bp, 17 predicted proteins | sample YL17G11_40_MG_FD_203452 | JGI IMG/M metagenome (GOLD analysis project Ga0315289, IMG submission 203452) | Sediment microbial communities from Yellowstone Lake, YNP, Wyoming, USA - YL17G11_40 | ecosystem: Environmental > Aquatic > Freshwater > Lake > Sediment | place: USA: Wyoming | collected... | reverse complement strand
CTTATGGCTCATGGACGCATAATGCCACAACGAAGAGAGGATGTCTAGAAATATTTATTCGTAAGTAATATCAATTACTTATATAACATACTCAAAATCAAGAAGTATGCCGAACAGTATTGGGACACATCCCTTTTTTCTTTGATAGAGGCCCCTTTGATACAGCTATTTTGCTGTTCATTGCAGTAGTATAAAGTATAATGTTAGGTTAATAAAAATAGGAGGGCAATATGAAAAAGTCAATCCTTGAGGTCTATGCATTAGCTGTATGCTTCGCAACAATCGTATGCTTTGTTGTCGCGCTTGGTGTTGCAATTTATGATCTCGTTAAAATCTCAAACCCAGAATTTACATTAAGTTCATATGAATACAAACGGCATCAAAACAATGATGAGTTTTGGAAGAGCTATCAATGCAGTTATGAAAATCGAGGGAAGGAAATGCAGCGCCCTCCTGAAGAAATTTTGACTAAACAGCGTCTCGAAAGTTATCCACTTGCAATCAAAGCTGAGAGAAGAGATGCATTTCAAAGCCTGACGACATCTACAATCGTACTCGTTATCGATGTTGTTGTTTTTTTGGTTCATTGGCTGATTGGTCGTCGTGCAAGAGGAACAAACCTTGCAACCTAACAAATCACTCAAGCCGACCCGGAATAAGCCGGGTTTGGTTGGCAAAGCACTGTGGCCGGGCGGCTTAGCTCCAGCGTTAGATGCTTAAAAATCAACCAATAATAACGCTTGACAGGCTTATGAAGTGGAAATCGTGGATTATCATTAGGAGGTCAGTACCATGAAAGCAAAAAAGTTAGCTCCAATCCATCCGGGAGAGATTCTTATGGAAGAGTTTCTCAAGCCCATGGGTATTAGCCAGTATAAATTGTCGAAGGACATTAATGTTCCGCCCCGCCGGATTAACGAAATAGTTCACGGCAAACGTTCTATCACTGCCGATACTGCTCTAAGACTATCTCGTTATTTTAATCTTTCAGAGCGGTTTTGGCTGAATCTTCAGGCGAGATACGATCTTGAGTTGGAGAAAGATAGGCTCAAGGGTCGAATCGAAGCCGAAGTTAAGATATTTGAATTACAAAGCGCCTAAAAGATCAATTCAGCGGATGCGGTAAAACGCCCCGCTTATCTCCAGCGTTAGGCCCACAAAGTAAGTGGGTCTCCACAAGACCATTCAGTGGATGCTAAAAAGATTTCAGAGTTTTCTTGATAGCAGTCATTCTTACCATATCAGAAGACAATTTAATCGGGAAAGCTTTTTCTCTTACTGACGCACAGGCTTGAGATATAACCCAGCCAAAGGCGGCAGGGTTAAGGTCAGAGAACAAGGCCACTGCTTGAAGGTACCTGGCTTTGTTTCCACACCTCCGTAATTGCCGAGATTGCTGCCACCGTAATAGCTCGCATCACTATTGAGGATTTCACGATAAAACCCTTCAACTGGTGCCCCCAGTTGATAGTGAAACCGAGGCACTGGTGTAAAGTTAAAAACACAGTAGAGGAGGTCATCCGAATGAGAGCCCTTCCGAATAAAAGCCAAAACGGACTGGTTAGAATCATGGAAATCAATCCACTGAAATCCATTTGGATCAAAATCCTTCTGCCAGAGAGCTGGTTCCTGGCGGTACATAGTATTCAAATCTTTTATGAGAGAGAGTATTTGCCGGTGCTGGGGATCGTTCAGGAGGTGCCAGCGCAACCCTTGCTCTTGATTCCATTCCCAGTCCTGGGCAAATTCTCCGCCCATGAAGAGAAGTTTTTTACCGGGATGAGCATATTGGTAGGCATAGAGGAGCCGAAGATTGGCAGATTGTTGCCAGCGATCTCCCGGCATTTTATAGAGGAGTGATTGTTTTCCATGCACCACCTCATCGTGTGATAAAGGGAGAATGAAATTTTCATGGAAGGCATATAGGAGGGAGAATGTCAGGTTAGAATGGTGATATGATCGGTAAAGAGGATCTTTTTCCATGTAGGATAACATGTCATGCATCCAGCCCATATTCCATTTAAATCCAAAGCCCAATCCTCCCAGATAGGTGGGACGTGAAACCATGGCCCAGGCAGTGGATTCTTCGGCAATCGTAAAACAATCCGGATGGTAATGATAAAGGGTTTCATTCAATTCCCGTAAAAATGCAAGGGCTTCTAAATTTTCCCGGCCACCATGTTCGTTGGGAATCCAGGAGTCATCTGCACGAGAATAGTCCAGGTAAATCATGGATGCCACTGCATCCACCCGGAGGCCATCTATGTGGTATTTATCCAGCCAGAAGAGGGCATTGGCTATGAGGAAATTTTTAACCTCATGACGACTGTAATTGAATACGAGGGTTCCCCATTCCTTGTGCTCACCCTTCCTTGGATCTTCATGCTCATAGAGGTGCGTTCCATCGAAACGTGCCAGGAAGTGTTCATCCCGTGGGAAGTGAGAAGGAACCCAGTCCAAAATGACGCCCAGACCCTTCTGATGGCATGTATCAACGAAAGCCATGAAGTCTTTGGGCTCGCCAAATCGTCCTGTTGGTGCGAAGTAACAGGAGACCTGATACCCCCAGGAGGCATCAAAAGGGTGTTCCATAACGGGAAGGAGTTCTATATGGGTATACCCCAGATCCTTAACATAAGGGATGAGCTCCTCAATCAAATCACGGTAGCTCAAATAGCGATGAGGCCGGTCTTCTGGTCTGCGCCAGGATCCAAGGTGCACCTCATAAATTGACATGGGTTGATCATAGGCACGTTTTTTACGACGCCTTGCCATCCATTGTTCATCGTGCCATTGATATCCTGCAAGAGAATAAACTATGGTTGCTGTTTTGGGTCGCACTTCAGCATAAGAACCGTATGGGTCTGCTTTAAGGATTATGTGGTTTGCTTTTGTTTTTAGCTCAAACTTATAGATTGCCCCTTCTTTTAGTTCCGGTATGAAAATCTCCCAGATGCCACATGTGCCTAACACGCGCATGACATGTCGGCGTCCATCCCAGGAATTAAAATCCCCGATAACACTGACACGTTTTGCATTGGGAGCCCAGACCCGAAATACTACTCCTGGTATGTTATCCACCTCACACACATGTGCTCCTAATTTTTCATGTATGTGATGATGGCGTCCTTCCCCAAAGAGATAACGGTCGAGATCGCTGAGTAACGGTAAAAAAGAATAGGGATCAAGCCAGGTAGATTCGTGTCCTGAGTTAAAAGAGGCACGAAGACGCGGGTGAAGAGGGATCTCGATTTCAGGGAAAATACCGGAAAAGAATCCGGATGGATGAACCTTTTGCAAGGGTAACCAGACTCCAGGATTGGTCGACTGTACATAAACGGCTCGGGCATCTGGAACCAGACACCGAACTTCTACTTTTTTTGACTTGCCATCGGGTTCAGAAACCGGATGACGGCCCAATACTGAAAAAGGGTCATAGTAGTCAGCATTAACTACCTGCTGCCACAATTTAGGAAAAAACGCAGCAACACTTTTCTTTTTTTCAACCATGCCTATTATCACCAAACTGGTTAATGGAAAGGAAACAAAATCCTTTTTAGTCCCTCTTTAGGAGAGGGGATTATGCTAAGGAGCGATGAACTTGTTGGGCTGAAGAACATCTCAATATCTATGAATAAATAGTGATAGATTATGAGCTTAAGAAGATGTCATTTCCTGCTTTTGGGAGACGTATCACTTTTTAAACATAAGGATCGGAAACAACATAAAAGCTGGTCGCAGTAATGTGTGGCTGTCCCAAAACAATCGAAATTACCTTCTGCCCTTTGGATTTCACGGATTAGGTTTGTTTTGGTCTTACCAAAAGGCTTGATTCCTAATCGCTTAGCCATAGAATTGATTTCCTGGATCTTCATAGCCTTACCCTCCTTTTCTTGAGAGTGGATTATCACCCTATTAGACATTCACGTTCAATCTTTGAATGATTAAAGAACTTTATAAAATAGCCATTTGTAGCATTAATTTACAGACTGCCTTTTTCAGACATCATTGTGTTATAAGGTATCTCTCCAAAGAAAATTTGTCAATAATAAAAGGGGATTATCCTCTCTTGGGGAAAGGAGTAAGTCCTTTAAAAACCTACAGAGAATGGTGAATCTCCTTGACAGGCAATAGTGATAAATATAAGATATTCTAAAAGCTTTCCATGTTGAGGATATTTATATTTAAGGTGGTTGAGTGGCAGATAAATATACCCCGATAGACCTGAAAGGTTTAAAGACTTTCCCTTTAAAAAACAGGAAGAGCAAGGTAAGTATTAAGGAGTTTGGTAAGGCCTATAAGGCAAAAGGAAGCTTTCGTGATTTTTGGAAATGTCTTCCTTCCATCCTTGCCGGAAAAGAGTTAAAAGAGGTGGTGGCTCGTATAGTTGAAGCCAAACGAAAGGATCGCCCTATTGTCTTTGGATTTGGTGCTCATGTGATAAAGGTGGGTCTCAACCCTATTATCATCTCCTTAATGGAAAAGGGATTAGTCACCGCCATTGCCTTAAATGGTGCGGGGATAATTCATGATACTGAGATCGCTATGAACGGCGAGACTTCAGAAGATGTTGCTGCGGAACTTGAGTCTGGTAATTTCGGTATGGCAGAAGATACAGCCAAAGTGGTCAATCAAGCGATCAATGATGGTTTTGATAAAGGGTGGGGAATTGGGAGATCAGTGGGGATGAGGATCCTAAACAGTGATTTCCTCTATAAAGATTTAAGCATCCTTGCTACCGGGGCAAGATTGGACCTGCCAGTAACGGTCCATATCGCTATTGGAACAGACACCATCCATATGCATCCCTCCTTTAATGGTTCAAAAGCTGGTGAAGGGAGTCACCGGGACTTCCGTATCTTTTCCTCAGTAATTTCAAATATGAATGGAGGTGTCTACGTGAACGTTGGTTCAGCAGTAGTCCTCCCTGAGGTGTTTCTCAAGGCACTCACCTTAGTTCGCAACCTCAATTACACGGTGGAAAAGTTTACCACCGTGAATATGGACTTTATCCGGCATTATCGGCCTCTCACCAATGTGGTGAGTAGACCGGTGAGCAGGGGTGGGAAGGGTTATAGTTTCATCGGTCATCATGAGGTTATGATCCCCTTGCTTGCAGCAGCCTTGATTGAAGGACTGGAGGAGGAATAAAGGTAGAAAGAGAAATTAAGATCGTGATCGGTAATATCTTGGCCAAGGGGAGGATAGTCGAAGATCAAGAGGTCTTTAAAAGGGCCTCTCCCCATGAACCTATTAGGGTGGAGAGGTCTTGAAGGCTTTTTTAGAAAAGTTGGCAATCATAGTTTCCACAGGGGTATATACAGGTTATTCCCCTCTTGTCCCGGGCACAGTAGGGACTCTCGTAGGTATTCCCATCTTTCTCCTTCTCTCTTTCTTCAATCCTTTGATATATGGATTAGCCACCTTGATCATCTTCTCAATGGGGGTATGGAGTTCAGGAAAGGCAGAGGCGATCTTTGAGAGAAAAGATGCCCCTCCTATTGTAATTGATGAGATTGTGGGATTTCTTATTGCCATGTTTTTTGTGCCTAAGAAGGGTGTGAATATAATCCTTGGGTTTTTTCTTTTTCGGTTTTTTGACATAGTAAAACCCTATCCAGCCAACGTCATGAACAAACGAGTAAAGGGGGGATGGGGAATAGTGCTGGATGATGTTTTTGCAGGGATCTATACCAATTTCTCTCTCCAGGGGATTCGTCTCTTATCCTATCTGTATCAATCCGGTAAGGTTTAGGGGGTAACTGGTAGTGTCTTTAGAGAAAGAGGTGGGAGAACTGCTTCGGGCACAAGGATTAACCCTCTCAGTTGCAGAGTCCTGCACTGGCGGCCTCATCACCCATCGCTTGACTAATATCCCCGGGAGCTCAGATTACATAGAGAGGGGTGTGGTGGTTTACAGTAACCTCTCCAAAACAGAGCTTTTAAAAGTACCGGTAGAGATGATTGAGCATTATGGAGCGGTAAGTGAGGAGGTGGCTAAGGCTATGGCAAGAGGGGTGAGAGAGATAGCAAGGACCTCTCTTGGTCTTGCAGTAACTGGTATTGCCGGCCCTTCTGGTGGTAGCCCATCAAAACCAATAGGAACAGTATTCATTGCCCTTGTGAGTGAAAAAGGAATCTTGTGTAATGCTTATCACTTTAAGGGAAGCAGGGAAGAGATCAAATTCATGAGCTCAGAGAAGGCATTGGAAATGCTGTGCCGTTTTCTTCGAGAGAAACATTAAAGGGGTCAAGATTCCAGATGTCAAAATCCAAATGACAAAATCCAAAGTTCAAATTTGACATTTGAGATTTGTCATTTAACATTTAACATTTTCACCTGACCCCTTGAACTCTGTATTTAAAGTCATGGTAAAGATTCGTTCCTTTATTGCAATTGAACTTGATCAAAAGGTCATTGAGAAATTAAGGGAGATCGAGTATAAACTTAAATCAGTGAGAGCAGAAGTGAAGTGGATAAACCCATCTTCCATTCATCTTACTTTAAAGTTTTTAGGCGGGATTGATGAGGGGATGATTGATGAGATAGCTAAAAAGGCACAAGAAGTTGCCAGGAGGTATAATCCCTTTAACCTTAAAGTGGAAGGTATCGGCACCTTTCCTCCTGGAAAGAATCCCCGAGTGGTGTGGATCGGTGTGAAAGATGAGACGGGCAAGATCTCTGCGCTTCAGGAGGAGATCGAGCACGAGATGAATAACCTTGGTTTTGAAAGAGAGCAGAGGGCATTTACTCCTCATCTTACCCTGGGAAGGGTTAAGTCAGCAAAAGGGAAAGATGAATTATTGGAGAAAATTGAAGAGGGTAAAGGTATTAACCTGGGAGAATTCACCGTTAAGGATTTCCACCTCTTTAAGAGCGATCTTCATCCTCAGGGAGCCATTTATACTAAACTTAAGACTTTTATGTTAAACTTACTTTAACGGGAAGGAGGCCTATATGGGAGGAGAGTTAAAAAAAGACAAGGCAATAGACCTGGCCATATCCCAGATTGAGAAGCAGTTTGGGAAAGGTTCAATCATGAGATTGGGTGGAGACACCATCATCCGTGATATCCCTATCATCCCCACTGGCTCCTTGAGCCTGGATCTTGCCTTAGGCGTTGGCGGAATACCGAGGGGAAGGGTGAGTGAAATCTTTGGCCCAGATGCATCGGGTAAAACCACCCTCGCGCTTCACATCATTGCCGAGGCCCAGAAGAAAGGAGGCATAGTCGCCTTCATCGATGCTGAGCATGCTTTGGATGTTAAATATGCGCGGAAGCTGGGGGTTAAGACTGATGATCTCTTGATCTCTCAACCGGATACCGGTGAGCAGGCATTGGAGATCGCTGAGGTATTGGTAAGAAGTGGGGCAATCGATTGCCTCGTGATTGATTCAGTAGCTGCACTGGTCCCCAGGGCTGAATTGGAAGGGGAGATGGGAGATGCCCATATGGGACTGCAGGCAAGGCTGATGTCCCAGGCCCTTCGAAAATTAACGGCAGCAATCAGCAAGTCTTTGACCTCTGTGATCTTTACGAACCAGATCCGGATGAAACTCGGGGTTATGTTTGGTAACCCAGAAACAACCACGGGGGGTAATGCCTTGAAGTTCTATGCCAGTTTGCGTTTAGACATCCGAAGGATTGGGTTGATCAAGGATGGGGAAGATATCGTCGGAAACAGAACCCGGGTAAAAGTGGTGAAGAACAAGATGGCCCCACCCTTTAAAGAGGTAGAGTTTGACATCCTCTATGGCGAAGGGATCTCCAAGGCAGGTGATGTGCTTGATCTGGGTGTGGCCAACAATATCGTTGAAAAGAGTGGGGCATGGTATTCCTATAAGGATGAGAGGATTGGTCAGGGCAGGGAGAATGCACGTATTTTCTTAAAAGAGCACCCAGAGATCATGGAAGGGATTGAGAAGAAGATACTGGAGGTACATGGAATATCAAGGGAAGAGAGAAAAGAAGGTGAACAGGAGACTGGGAAAAGTTGATAGCGTTAAAAAGGCGATGGAGGCAGCTTATCGAATTCTCTCGATCCGCTCCCGAAGCGAGAAAGAATTAAAGGAAAAGTTAATTAGAAAAGGTTTTGAAGAGAACGTGGTTAATGAAGTTATCCACTCATTGAGAGATAAGGGCTATTTGAACGATGCAGATTTTGCCCTGAATCTTGCCCAGTACCTTTCACGCACACGCAATTATGGCCTGATCAGGATTGCTGAGGAGTTACGGAAAAAAGGGATACCATCAGGGATTGTTCGAGATACCTTAATCAGGCTTAAGGGAGAGATAGATGAAAAGGAAATGGTTATCCATTCTCTCGCGAGGAAATTGAGGGGTAATGACTATTCAGGGATGGATGAAAAGGAGAAGAAAAATATCGTGCACTATCTCTATCGAAAGGGATTTCCTCTGAGTACGATCTATGAGGTATTAAAGAATAAAAATTGGGATGGCATTGGAGATGACAGGGAGTGAGATCAGGGAAAGGTTTTTGCGCTATTTTGAGGAGAGAGGACATGTGCGCGTGGAGAGTTCTTCCCTTATCCCCAAACAGGACCCCACCCTCCTTTTCACCAATGCCGGGATGGTCCAGTTCAAAGGCGTATTTCTGGGCGAAGAGAAAAGAGGGTATAGAAGGGCTACCTCATCCCAGAAGTGCTTAAGGGCAGGGGGGAAACACAACGACCTGGAGAACGTTGGAAAAACTGGTCGCCATCACACCTTCTTTGAGATGCTCGGTAATTTTTCCTTCGGTGACTATTTCAAGAGAGAAGCTATAGAAATAGGATGGGAGTTTCTGACCAGGGATCTCAATCTCCCCATGGATAAAGTGTGGGTTACTGTTTTTAGAGAAGATGATGAGGCACGCACAATCTGGCGAGATGTGATAGGTATCTCCGATGACAGAATTGTAGGCTTAGGAGAAAAGGATAACTTCTGGTCCATGGGCGATACCGGACCGTGCGGACCATGCTCGGAGATAGTAATTGATCAGGGTGAAGAAGTTGGTTGTAAGAGAACGAGTTGCTCAGTGGGATGTGACTGTGACCGTTTCCTTGAGCTCTGGAATCTTGTCTTCATGCAGTTTAACCGGGATCAGACAGGCAGCCTTACCCCCCTTCCCCGGCCGAGTATCGACACAGGGATGGGACTGGAGAGAATTGCAGCAGTTGTCCAGAGGGTAAAGAGCAACTATGGGACTGACCTCTTTCTCCCCATCATACACGAAGTGGAGGAGATCTCTCAGAAGAAATTTGGAGAGCATGAAGAGGACGATACCTCCATTCGTGTGATTGCTGATCACAGCCGTGCTATCGCCTTTTTGATCAGCGATGGGGTTTTACCCAGTAATGAAGGGAGAGGTTATGTTCTGAGGAGGATCTTAAGACGTTCTTCCTATCATGGGAAGAGGTTAGGTTTAAAAGATCCCTCCCTCTATCGAACCTGTAACGTTGTGGTAGACATGATGCAGGAGGCCTACCCTGATTTGAAGAGAAACCGGAATTATATTGTAAGTATAGTTAAGGGTGAAGAAGAGAGGTTTTCCGAAACCTTGGATAGCGGCCTTAAGATCTTACATGAAGAAAAGGAAAAGCTTAAGGCAATGGGAAGGAGGGAGATCCCGGGAGATCTAATCTTCAGGCTCTATGACACTCATGGTTTCCCCTTTGATCTCACCTCTAATATTGTTGAACCTGAAGGATGGGTCTTAGATGAAGCAGGATTTAATCAAGCGATGGGGGAGCAAAGGCAGAGATCCCGCCAGTCCTGGAAGGGATCAGGTGAAGGGCAGGTAAAGGAAATCCATAAGACCCTAAGCAAGAATGGAATAAAAACCTCCTTTGTTGGATATAAGACGACAACCTCTCTCTCCTCTGTTTTAGTGTTGATCAGTGACGGAGAGAAGATAGAAATTGCTAAGGCAGGGGATAGGGTTGAAGTCGTCACTCAAAAGACCCCATTTTATGGTGAATCAGGGGGACAGGTAGGAGACCGTGGTGTAATCATGAGTGAAACCTGCACCTTTGAAGTGGAAGATACCGTAAGACCTTTCCTAGAGATTGTTGTTCATAGAGGGAGCGTAACAAAGGGAGAGTTGAGGGTAGGAGATGTTGTCACCTTAAAAGTGGATGAGAAGGGGCGGAAGGCAACAGCCTCCAATCATACGGCTACCCACCTCTTGCAATATGCCTTGAGAAAGGTCTTAGGTGAGCATGTACATCAGGCAGGGTCTCTCGTGTCACCCGAACGGCTCCGTTTTGATTTTGCCCATTTTTCCCCCATGACCGAAAGGGAACTAGATAGGGTGGAGGAATTGGTCAATGAAAAGGTAAGAGATAATGCTTGCGTAGAGGTTATTGAAGACATACCTTTCAAGGAGGCTCAAGATATCGGTGCCATTGCCCTCTTTGGAGAAAAATATGGTGAGAAAGTTCGGATGGTGAAGATCGGTGATTACAGCCTGGAGCTTTGTGGAGGCACCCATACGCAGATGACAGGAGATATTGGTCTCTTTAAGATGATCAGTGAAGGTGGAGTAGCTGCTGGCGTAAGAAGAATTGAGGCCCTGACAGGTCATGGAGCCTTAACATTTGTCAAGGATGAGGAAAAAAAACTTGATGAGATTGCCCAGAGGATCAAGGCCTCACCATCTGAGATGGTACAAAAAGTGGTTAAGATGCTGAATGAGCAAAAGGAACTTCAGAAGGAGATCAGTGTCCTCAAGGGGAGGATTCTTACCAAACAGTCCGGAGACCTTCTTGAAGGCATACAGGAGATTGGAGGAATTAAGGTGTTGGTCAGGAAGGTAGAGGTAGCTGATCCTAAGGAATTGAGGGATTTTGCTGATCGATTGAAGGATAAGATTGGTTCCGGTATAATTCTCTTAGGAGGAATAAGCGAGGGTAAGGTTTTACTTCTGGTAAGGGTAACTGAGGATCTGATCCCCAGATTCCATGCAGGGAAGATCATTTCTGAGATGGCAAAGGTGGTAGGTGGCAGTGGAGGAGGAAGGGCAGATATGGCACAGGCAGGAGGTAAGGAAGTGAGAAAACTTGAAAAGGCTCTGGAGATGGGTGTTAAGACAATTCAGGGGAAGGTTTAAAAGAGGATGAATTTCTTATTTTCTTTCTCTTTTTCTTTTTTACTTTCTTCCTTTTCCTTTTCAGTAGCTGTCCCGAGTAAAATCCTTGCCTCTCGGGCATATACACTCTTAGGAAACTGTTTGAGCAGATCGGAAAAGATCCTCTCGGAGTGGGGTTTATCTCCCATCAGTGCATATGCCTTGCCCAGATGGAAAATGGTTTTGTCTTTTTCTATGTCAAAGGGATATTTCTCTAAGATGAAGGTAAGTCGATCAATTGTCCCTTTATAATTCTGGGTTTTGAGATAGTAACTACCGATGATGAACTCATGTTCGGCTATGCGTCTCTTACAGGATTTGAGTCGGCTTAGGGCCATCCCGGTATAGGGGTTCTGAGGATATTTGGAGATGAGAAATTCAAACTCCTCAGATGCCTTTTCCGTTTCCGTCTGATCCCGATCAACGGAGAGGATCTGTTTGAAATGACACATTCCAGTCTGATAAATTGCATAGGGGATGAGAGGGTTGGCAGGATGAAGCTTACGGAACTCTTCATATTGGTAGATCGCCTCGATGTAGTTTTTTTGAAGATAGTTGGAGTCTGCAATCCTGAGCTCAGCTTGGATAGCATAGATGCTTAAGGGGAACATATCTTTGAGATTCTGAAAAAGGGGGACTGCTTCATAGTAGTTCCTTTTTCGATAAGAGGACATCGCCTCATTATAGAGTTCTTCCTCAGTGTCTGCCTTCTTAACTTGGGGAGAAGTGGCACAGTTTGAGAAAAGAAGGATTGCGAAAAGGAGAAGGGAAAACTTTTTTACCATAATGATTTTTTGATGAAACGATTTTGTTAGAGTTTTTTACCAAGAGAGTGATTGAAAGTCAAGGTGAGAAAGGTATTATGAAAAGATTAGCAGTAATTATCCTTGCCGCAGGAAAGGGGAAGAGGATGAAGTCCCAGCGGGTAAAGATACTTCACCTGCTCTCCGGTTCGCCAATGCTCTCCTATACCCTGGATCTTGCTCGCGGCTTAAAAGCGAAGAGGATCGTCGTGGTAATTGGTCACCAGAGTGAGGAGGTAGAGAATACATTTCATGAAGAGGGGATTGACTTTTGCCTTCAGGGGAAGCAGTTGGGTACAGGGGATGCGGTAAAATGCACTCAAAGCGTGCTGAAAAATTTTTCCGGGACCGTCCTGATCCTCTGCGGGGATGCCCCCCTTATTAAACCGGAGACAATTAAAAGGTTGATCCAACTCCACGACTCTTCTCGATCAAAAGTTTCACTCCTCACTACTCGGATGCGAAATCCTGCAGGATATGGGCGGGTGGTTCGTGATAAGAAGGGGAGGGTTTCAAGGATTGTTGAAGAGAAGGATGCCAAGGAGGCAGAAAAGAGGATTTCTGAGATTAATACCGGAATCTACTGTATGGAAGCAGATTTTCTCTTTAAAACCTTACCTAAGATCAAAAGAGAGAATGTCCAGGGTGAATATTATCTTACCGATGTGGTGAGCATGGCAGTAAAGGAGAGAAAAAAAGTATCAGCCTTAGTGGTGGATGATCCTGATGAGGTGATGGGGATCAATGACCGGATTGACTTGGCCAAGGCTGATTTGATCATGCGACAAAGGATAAATAATGAGTTAATGAAAGAAGGTGTGACCATTATCGATCCTACGGTTACCTATATTGATAGAGAGGTGAAGATTGGGAGAGATACGGTCATCTATCCCAACTGTATTATTAAGGGGAGTACTGTAATTGGAGAAGGCTGCCTGATTGAGTCAGGTTCAACGATTGTAGATTCAGAGATAGGTAATGGGGTAGTGGTGAGAAGTTGTTCGGTAATTACAGAGAGCAGGGTTAAAGATCGTGTACAGGTTGGCCCCTTTGCTCATCTCCGCCCTGAGACTCAACTGGAAGAAGGGGTAAAGATTGGCAATTTTGTTGAGGTGAAAAAGTCCACGATTGGTAAAGGTTCAAAAGCTTCTCACTTAAGTTACATTGGCGATACCACGATGGGTAAGGGAGTAAATGTGGGGGCAGGAACCATTACCTGTAACTATGATGGGAAAAGGAAACATCCAACCTACATCGGGGATAGAGTCTTCATCGGGAGTGATACCCAGTTTATTGCGCCGGTCAAGATAGGGAAAGACTCGATTATCGGGGCAGGTTCTACTATTACCAGAAATGTTCCCCCTGAATCATTAGCGGTAAGCCGGGTCAAGCAGATCAATTACAAGAGAGTGTTTGAAAAAAAACCGGAGAAAAAGGGCTGAAGAATGTGCGGAATCGTTGGTTACTTAGGAAGAGGTGATACCCAGAATATTTTGATCGAAAGCCTGAAGCGCCTCGAGTATCGAGGTTACGACTCAGCAGGAATTGCGGTCTTCCATAAGGGTAAGATAGAGATCAGGAGATGTCGAGGTAAAATATGGGATCTCGAGTGTTCGATTCGAGGAGAGAGGCTTGATGGTCATTTAGGAATTGGTCATACCCGCTGGGCTACCCATGGGAGACCTTCAGAAGAGAATGCTCATCCTCACCAAGCAGGGGGGGTGGTAGTGGTCCATAACGGGATCATAGAGAACTATTTAAACCTTAAAGAGATACTCATCAAGGAGGGCCACCATTTTCGCTCTGAGACTGATAGCGAGATCATCGCACACTTGATTGATAAGTATGTGGAAGAGGGTTTGAGTTTCGAGGAGGCGGTGAGAAAGGCGCTCAAGAGGATCAAAGGTTCCTATGCCATAGCAACCTTGTATGAAGGTGATCCCAATACATTAATTGCTGTTCGGAAGGAAAGCCCTCTCATTGTTGGTGTGGGGGATGAGGATCGTTTTGTCGCCTCGGATATACCTGCTATCCTTAAGTACACTCGGAAGATGATCTTCTTGGAGGATGAGGAGATGGCGATTCTTTCATCCAAGGGTGTAAAGATCACTACCCTGGAGGGGAAGGTGGTTAACCGCGAACCTAAAGAGATCCTGTGGGATCCAGTTCTCGCTGAAAAAGGTGGCTACAAACACTTTATGCTCAAAGAGATCCATGAACAGCCCAGAGCAGCCATTGATACCATAAGGGGAAGGATCTCTCTCAATAAGGGAGAGGTGTTCTTAAAAGAGATTCAGCTTACACCTGAAATGCTAAAGGCATTGAAACGGATAGTGATCATCGCCTGTGGTACTTCTTGGCATGCTGCTTTAGTTGGAAAGTTTATGCTGGAGGACTTATGCCGGATCCCAGTAGAGGTTGATCTGGGATCAGAGTTTCGCTATCGAGACCCAATCTTAGATAAGGATACTTTACTCATCCTCATTTCTCAGTCCGGGGAGACTGCAGATACACTGGCTGCCTTGAGAGAGGCAAAAAAAAAGGAGGTAAAGTGCCTCTCCATCTGTAACGTGGTGGATAGCAGTCTAACCCGTGGATCAGATGGAATTATCTATACTCGTGCTGGGCCAGAGATTGGAGTAGCCTCTACCAAGGCATTTACCACACAGCTTGTTGCCCTCTACCTTTTTAGCCTTTATTTAGCTAAGGTGAAAGGGAAGATAAAGAAGGAAGGTATAAAAGAGCTTTTGAAAGGGTTAATTGAACTCCCACACCTGATGGAAAAGGTGTTGAGCAACGAGGGTGAGATTGAGCGGATGGCCAAGAGATATGCAAACGCCCGGGATTTTCTCTATCTTGCCCGCGGCATCAATTATCCCATTGCTCTGGAAGGTGCATTGAAATTGAAGGAGATCTCATATATCCATGCCGAAGGCTATCCTGCGGGAGAGATGAAGCATGGGCCGATCGCCTTGATTGATGAGGATATGCCGGTAGTGGTTTTATTCACCCGGGATAGGACGGGTGAAAAGGTGTTGAGTAATATGGAAGAGGTAAGGGCAAGGGGCGGGAAGTTGATTGTGGTAACCACGGAGAAGGATAGAGATGTGCTCAAGAAGGCTGACGATTTTATCTCTATCCCCAGGACAAACCCCTTACTTACTCCTGCTGTTTTCGTCATCCCTCTCCAGCTTTTTGCCTATCATGTGGCAGTGCTTCGGGGAACGGATGTTGATCAACCCCGAAATTTAGCTAAGAGTGTTACCGTAGAATGATAGGCAATTGCTTGGCAACCACCATAGGAAGCCTGCCTTTCAGAGATGTCCAGGAGGCAATAAATTTCATCTTACGATGTCCACATTCTCCCTTAGGATTCTCCTCCCTATTAAGATGCTGTTTAAAAACGTAAAAATCACATCTTTTATTTTTATTATCATCCTCCTCCTTCTTCGTGAGACCCGTGTAGATTGTGGTGAGAGGAATCCGTCTCTATCCTCTCTTCCTCGTGCGCCAAACTTTGTCCTGAAAGATGTAAATGGGAACAGAGTGAGTTTGTCTGATTTTAAGGGCAAGGTGGTACTCCTTGACTTCTGGTGTACGTGGTGCCTTCCCTGCCGGGCTGAGATACCCCACTTCGTAGACCTCTATTCAACCTATCGGAATAAAGGTCTCCAGATTGTTGGGATAGCCCTTGAACCCCACAATGTTAAAGGGGTTAAGAAATTCGTCCAGAAATATCGCATAAACTATCCTGTCCTGATTGGAGACTATAAGGTATCTTTTGACTATGGAGGGATAAGCAGTATCCCTACCACCTTTATCATTACAAGGGATGGTAAGATTTTTCGAGGCTATTTAGGTTACCAGGAGAAGTCGGTCTTTGAGAAAGATATCCAGGTGCTCCTTCGCAAATGAGTACGGAAATAAGCAGAACGAGATCAATTACACTGAAGGTAGCTTTCCAGGTACTAATTATCGTAATCCTATCAAGTCTTTTAGGAATTGGCAGTAATCTGATCCGGAGGGATCAGATATCATTTATCTCCCATTCCTCAGATTTTGTCAAAGAGAGAAAGACCGAAGATTGCATAAGTCTTGAGCAGGCAAAAGAACGGTTTGATAATGGGACTGGTTTCTTTATTGATGCGAGATCAGATGAAGATTACAGCAAGGGACATATCCTCAATGCCTTAAACCTTCCTGAAGAGGATCTTGACAGAAGAATCGATGAGGTCAGGGGATTAATCCCTGAGGACTCAGAGATAACTGTCATTGTCTATTGTGATGGTGAAGAGTGCGATTCCAGCAATAGGTTGGCAGAGAGGTTAAAAGCGTCTGGCTATACGAATGTTCGGGTGTTCTTCGGTGGATGGAACGAATGGGTCAGGGCTGGCTATCCGATAGAAGGTTAAAGTGAATGAAGAGATTTTTTGAGCATCCTTTGTTTCTCTTTGTACTTCGACTTTTTCTGGGATTGATTTTCATCTATGCAAGCTGGGATAAGATCCTTTATCCAGCCCAGTTTGCCAAGGTAGTTTACAACTACAGAATCGTCCCTATCCCGCTCATCAATCTCTTTGCCCTTATTTTGCCTTGGATCGAACTGGTCAGTGGCCTAACCTTGATCTTCGGGATATTTACCCGAGGCAGTGCACTGATCATCACCTTACTTCTTTTCATCTTTACTATTACTGCTGCGATCAGCATCTACCGCAATCTGGACATCCTCTGCGGCTGCTTTGATACAGCAGGAGGGAGGAGGGTAGGGGTTAGATTACTCATCGAGGACTCATCTTTAATGTTCTTAGGTATCTGGGTGCTTTTGAAAGAGAAGGGAATGTGGGGATTGGATAGGTTAAGGGAGGGAATTTTTGATGCATATAGGAAAAAGGGGGAACACTATGGAGCAAAAATCTGAAGAACAAAATCTGGCTCTCTTTATCGATTTTGACAACATCGCATTGGGACTGAAACAGTCTCCCATAAAGAAATTTGAGATCCGCCTGGTTCTGGAGCGGTTACTCGAGAAAGGAAAGATAGTCATCAAGAGGGCATATGCAGACTGGAGTAACTACACTGAATACAAGAGCGAGCTGCATTCAACCGGGATAGAACTGATCGAAATCCCCAAGCGTCAGATTTCCGGCAAGAACAGTGCTGACATCCGACTGGTGGTAGATGCGATGGATCTGTGCTATGCCAAGGAACATATCGATACCTTTGTCATTGTGTCCGGTGATTCAGACTTTGCACCTCTGGTTTGCAAGCTGAGAGAAAACAACAAGTCAGCAATCGGAATTGGAATCCGCAATTCCTCATCGGAACTGCTCATTCACAACTGTGATGAGTTCATCTTTTATGATGACCTGGCCCGTGAAGCTGCTCCAACAGCCTCAATGGCGACTATCCC
>Ga0315289_10006372_pt1 | contig 17346 bp, 12 predicted proteins | sample YL17G11_40_MG_FD_203452 | JGI IMG/M metagenome (GOLD analysis project Ga0315289, IMG submission 203452) | Sediment microbial communities from Yellowstone Lake, YNP, Wyoming, USA - YL17G11_40 | ecosystem: Environmental > Aquatic > Freshwater > Lake > Sediment | place: USA: Wyoming | collected... | reverse complement strand
CGTGCCGCGTCGGTGAAGCCAGCACGCGCGAAATAGGCATAGTACACCCGCCAGGCTCCTTGCCCATCCTCCGCGGCCTGGCGCGCCGGCGAAGGGATGACCTTGGGAGCCTTGTCTACCAGCTCCCGGATCACAGCACGATCCAACGGCTCTACACCCCACTTGCACTCGCCCAGCAACAGTGACCGGTCATGCCAATTGATCGCTACCACGTCTACCTGGGCGTCAGACGACCAATAGCTGCCGACGAATTCCGGCGTCATGGGCAGACGCCGGGCGCGCGCCTGGGTCAGCACCCACTCGCGGCAGAGGTCCTCGAAGGCCGTGGCGCCGATAAAGGCACGAAACTGGTCGCTGATACGTTCCCACAGGAGGTCCGATAGCTCCTGCTCGACCAGATCCAGGTTGGGAGCGATAAAGCGGAAGTAAAAACGCAGATAGGGATCGGCCAGGTGGTAGCGGCTGTTTCGGCTGGCCTGGCGCTGATCGCGTGGCACCGTCGCCGGGACACGCCGTTCAACGAGTCGCAACCCTTCCAACTGCTTCAGGTAAGGACTCAGGTATGATGCCGCCAGCCCCAGCGTGTCCCCGATCTCGCTTGGGGTGCGCTTCCCGGCCGCGATGGCTTTGAGGATGCCCTCGTAGGTCTTGCTTTCTCGCCGGATCACGTCACCGATCAAGATGAAGGGCTCGCTGCGAAAGAGGCCCGTCCGGCGCATGAACAGACTCTTCAGGTTTGTCCCCAGGCTCTGCGCCCCATCGAACTGCTCCAGGTAGGCTGGAATCCCGCCAACAACGGCATACACGGCCACCCGCTCGGCCAGCGTGTACTTGGGCAGGAAATCCGCCAGCGCAGGGAAGGCCAGGGGTGTGACGGGCAGTTGGGCGGTGAAGCGGCCGTACAGTGGCGCGTTGTAGCTCATCTGCTCGACCATGATGCCAATGTGGGAACCCGCGAGCACGATGGTGGCCTGGCGCTCCTTGAATAGGTGATCCCACGCAGCTTGCAGGTGTGAAGGCAAGGCGGGGTCGGACTCGGCCGCATAGGAGAACTCGTCAATGATCAGGATCACCGGCTGATCGCCGATGAGGCGAGCCGTCGCTTCGAAGACCTCTTCCCAGGAGTCAAAACGCGGCGCAGCCTGGCTTCCGGGATGCGCCCAGTGCCACACGGAGCGCATGAAACCTTGGCGAAGCAACGCCGGCGTTTCGCGCGTCGCGACCCAGTAGATCACCGGGCGACCGGACTGTTGAGCCCAGCGCAAGATGAGCGTCGTCTTGCCCACCCGACGCCGCCCATACACCAAGATGAACTGGGCGCCACGACGGGCGAGCACGGAGTTCAACTCGTCAATATCTCGTTGGCGCCCGATGAACTTGTGGGCCATGCTGTACCCCTGTTGCAGTAGTATAAGTAGCTTATTCTAAACAGCTTCTATTATACCCAAGAAGAAGCAAGCGTCAAGAGGGGCAGACCACCTCGGCAGCGCAAAGGCGACGGGAATCAGACCTACCCCATCCTATCACCCCGCGTGCCAGACAAATACCCCCTCACGCCATGATGGCGGCCTGCTTGGGGGTTATCTCATGCCGGAGCGGCTGGCCGGCGAGGTACCGCCGCAATTCCTCCACCATCAGGCGGCCCATGCGGCGGCATTCAGGGCCCACGGAGCCGGCGATGTGCAGCGTGAGCAAGACGTTGGGCAGCTCCCACAGGGCGGAATCCGGCTGGGGCGGCTCCGGATAGGTGACATCCAGCACGGCGGTGAGGTCAGGCCGGGCCGCCAGCACGGCGATCATCTCGTCTTCCCGCACGACGGCGCCCCGCGACGTGTTGATGAAGGTGGCATAGGGCTTCATGAGCGCGATGTGCGTGCCTGTGATCAGCCCTTCCGTTTCCTTCAGCCAGGGCGTGTGCACCGACACGACATCCGCCAGGCCGAAGAGGTCTTCGAGCGTCTGGAGCGCCACGCCCAACGCGGCCGCGGCTTCGGACGCCACGTAGGGGTCATAGGCGATGACATGCAGGTCAAACGGCCTCAGTCGTTCGACCACCAAGCGGCCCACGGCGCCGAGCGAGACAATGCCCACAGTCGACCCGTACCCGCCTGCCACCGGCAAGCGGTCGAACCGGCGCGCTTGCCGGCACGCGGCGACGTGTTGCCAGCCGGTTTTGAGCCCGAACAGGATTTGCGAGAGGGCATACTCGGCCACTGGGACGGCGTTGGCCGTGTAGGCGCTGGTGATACGGATGCCTCGGGCCCAGAACGCCTCAGTGACGAGGTACTTGATACGTCCCGCAGCAAACAGCATGGATCATATCGTTCACTGCCAACATGATGCCTGTCATACCCTTCCGTGGGCCTTGCGTGCTAGTCTGTACAGTGGCTGGGTGCTGCCAGAGCCGGCCGCCAGTCGTAGCCTAAGCCTGGGAAATGCCGGGTCCCACCTGGGAGCCCGGCTTTGTTGCGCAATTCAAACGTGTCGGTGCTCTGCTCAGGCGATGCGCCTGACACCATCTCCCTAAGGGGGAACGACTCATGTCAGGAAGACAGATCGTCACTATCGACGGCAACGAGGCCGCGGCCTATGTTGCTCATAAGACGAGTGAGGTGATCGCCATTTATCCCATCACCCCGTCGAGCAACATGGGTGAATGGGCCGATCAGTGGAGCGCGGAGAAGAAGACGAACATCTGGGGCACCGTGCCCCTGGTGGTAGAGATGCAGTCGGAAGGCGGCGCCGCCGGCGCCGTGCACGGCGCGCTCCAGACCGGCTCGTTGACCACCACCTTCACGGCCTCCCAAGGCCTCTTGCTCATGATCCCCAATATGTTCAAGATCGCGGGGGAGCTGACCTCTACCGTGTTCCACATCGCGGCCCGCACGCTGGCGACACACGCCCTCTCCATCTTCGGCGACCAAAGCGATGTGATGTCGGTGCGTTCCACCGGCTGGGCCATGCTGTGCAGCAACAACGCACAGGAGGTGATGGACCTGGCTCTGATCGCCCACGCCTCTACCCTGAAGGCACGCGTGCCCTTCGTACACTTCTTCGATGGCTTTCGCACCAGCCATGAGATCCGAAAGATCGAAGAACTCGCGGATGAGGACATCCGTGCCATGATCGATGAGGATCTCGTGCTTGCCCACCGCCGCCGTGGCATGAACCCCGAGCACCCGGTGCTGCGCGGCACAGCCCAAAACCCCGACGTCTTCTTCCAGGCCCGCGAGGCGATCAATCCCTATTACCAGGCGACGCCGGGCATCGTGCAGGAGTACATGGACCGCTTCGCGCAGATCGTGGGGCGGCAGTATCACCTCTTCGACTACGTCGGCGCGCCCGATGCCGAGAGGGTGATCGTGATGATGGGCTCCGGCGCCGAGGTGGCCCACGCCACGGCCGACTACCTGAACCCCCTCCCTGCGGTCGAGGGCGCACACGTAGGTGCGCCCCTACTACCGATGGGCGACGGCGTAGGGGCGGACCTGTGTGTCCGCCCGAAGGTGGGTGTGCTAAAGGTGCGCCTCTACCGGCCCTTCAGCGCCGAGCACTTCCTGGCCGCGCTGCCGCCTACAGTAAAAGTGCTCTGCGCCCTCGACCGCTGCAAGGAGCCTGGTGGGCTCGGCGAGCCGCTCTACCAGGACTGCATCACGGCCTTGTATGAGGCCGGCCGCCCCATGACGGTGTTGGGCGGGCGCTACGGTCTGGCCAGCAAGGAGTTCACCGCCGCCATGTGCAAGGCCGTGTTCGACAACATGGCCGCCCCCGCCCCCAAGAACCACTTCACGGTGGGGATCGATGATGACGTGACGCACACCAGCCTATCGTATGATAGGCGCTTCAGCGTCGAATCGACGAAGGCCGTGCGTGCGCTGTTTTATGGCCTGGGCGCGGACGGCACGGTGGGTGCCAACCACAACTCCATCCGCATTATCGGCGAGGAGACGCCCAACTACGCCCAGGGCTATTTCTACTACGACTCGCGCAAGTCCGGCACCCTTACCACGTCGCACCTGCGCTTCGGGCCGGAGCCGATCCGCCTCACCACGCTGATCGAAGAGGCCAACTTCGTGGCCTGCCATCAATGGTTCTTCCTGGAGCGGTACGACATGCTCGCCAAGGCCGCGCCGGGCGCCACCTTCCTGCTCAACAGCCCCTTCGACCCCGATGAGGTGTGGGACCACTTGCCGCGCCCGGTGCAGCAGAGCATCATCGACAAGAAGCTGCGCTTCTTCGTCATCGACGCCTACAAGGTGGCCAAAGACACGGGCATGGGGGTGCGCATCAACACCATCATGCAGACCTGCTTCTTCGCCATCTCAGGTGTGCTTCCCCGAGACGAAGCCATCGAACAGATCAAGGCCGCCATCCGCAAGACCTATGGCCGGCGCGGTGAGGTGGTGGTGCAACAGAACTTCACAGCCGTGGACCACACCCTCTCGCACCTGTACGAGGTGCAGGTGCCGGCGCAGGCCACCAGCACGCTGGAGCTGGCAGCCCTGGTGTCGCCGGAGGCACCCGAGTTCGTGCAGAAAGTGACGTCCAAGATCATCGCCGGCGAAGGTGATGCACTGCCCGTCTCGGCCTTCCCCGTCGACGGCACCTGGCCCACAGCCACAACTCAGTGGGAAAAGCGCAACATCGCCCTGGAGATCCCGGTGTGGGATTCGGCCATCTGCATCCAGTGCGGCAAGTGCGCGTTCGTCTGCCCCCACGCGGCGATCCGCACCAAGGTCTATGACCCTTCTCTGCTGGGAAAAGCCCCGGCTACATTCAAGTCCATAGACTACAGGAGCCGCGATCTGCCCGGTGTGAAGTACACCGTGCAAGTAGCGCCCGAGGACTGCACCGGCTGCGGCCTTTGCGTGGAGGCCTGCCCGGCCAAGAATAAGAGCCAACCTAAGTTCAAGGCCATCAACATGGAGCCGCAACCGGCGCTACGCCACCAGGAGCGGGAGAACTTCCAGTTCTTCTACGATCTGCCCGAGTTGGATCGCACGCTGATCCCACTGAACAACGTGAAGAACTCGCAGCTCCTGCAGCCACTCTTTGAGTTTTCCGGCGCCTGTTCCGGCTGCGGGGAGACGCCATATATCAAGCTGATGAGCCAGCTCTTCGGCGATCGGGCGATCATCGCCAACGCCACGGGCTGCACCTCGATCTACGGCGGCAACCTGCCCACCACACCGTGGACGGTCAACAAGGAAGGGCGCGGGCCCACCTGGTCCAACAGCCTGTTCGAAGACAACGCCGAGTTCGGCCTGGGCTTCCGCCTGACGATAGACAAACAGAATGAGTTCGCCCGCGAACTGCTACAGGCCGTTTCCGCCGTCAACCTGATCGGCGCCGACCTGGTGGACGGGCTGTTAGCCGCGGACCAGTCTACCGAGAAGGGGATTGCCGATCAGCGCGCGCGCGTGGCTGAGCTGAAGCAGCTCCTGAAGCCCATGCCGGACGCCTGGGCCGTGCAGCTCGCGAGCGTCGCCGACGCGTTGGTCAAGCGCAGCGTGTGGATCATGGGCGGCGACGGCTGGGCGTATGATATCGGCTATGGCGGGCTGGATCACGTGCTCGCTTCCGGGCGCAACGTGAACGTGCTGGTGCTGGATACCCAGGTGTACTCCAACACGGGAGGGCAGGCCTCCAAGGCCACCCCGCGCGCCGCGGTGGCCCGCTTCGCGGCCGCCGGCAAGCCGATGCCCAAGAAGGACCTGGGCCTCATCGCCATGAGTTACGGCACCATCTACGTGGCCCAGGTGGCCATGGGCGCCAGCGACGCGCAGACCGTGCGGGCGTTCCTGGAGGCCGAAGCCTATCCTGGCCCGAGCCTGATCATCGCCTACAGTCACTGCATCCAGCAGGGCCTCAATTTGGTCTTTGGCCTGAACCAGCAGAAGCTGGCCGTCGACTCCGGCGCGTGGCCGCTTTATCGCTACAACCCGGCCCTGGCTGCCGACGGCAAGAACCCGTTGACGCTGGACAGCAAAGCGCCGAAGATCCCGCTGAAAGACTACGCCTACAATGAAACCCGCTATAGCTCGCTGGCCCGCGTCAACGAGGAGCGCGCCGAGATGCTGCTGAAACTGGCACAGGAAGACGTCGACACCCGCTGGAGGCAGTTCGAGCGGCTCGCGGCGGGGAACGGGGCAGGGGAATAGCGGTGAAAGGAACACACAAAACATGGCAGACCTAACCACCACCTACATGGGCCTGACCCTCAAGCACCCCGTGGTTCCGTCGGCATCGCCGCTGTCGAAGACGATCAGCGGTATCCGCCGGATGGAAGATGCGGGCGCGGCCGCCATCACGATGTACTCGCTGTTCGAAGAACAGATCGACATCGAGGCGTTGGCCCGGCACCATTTCATCGAGCAGGCGACCTTCTTGTCTGCCGAGGCGACGAGCTACTTCCCTGAAGCTTCCGACTACAACAGCGGGCCGGAAGGGTACCTCGACCTGATTCGCCAGGCCAAAGAGGCCGTTGACATCCCGGTGATAGGCAGCCTCAACGGCGTCACCACCGGGGGCTGGACGCGTTACGCCAAGCTGATCGAAGAAGCCGGCGCGGACGCGCTGGAGTTGAATGTCTACCTGGTGCCCGCCCGCACCAGCCTCACGAGCGACGGCGTAGAAAATACCTACCTCGAAATCCTGCGTGAGGTCAAGGCCCAGGTGAAGATCCCCGTAGCGATGAAGCTGAGCCCGTTTTTCAGCGCCCTCCCCAACATGGCTATCAGGCTGGACAGGGCAAGCGCGGACGCCCTGGTGCTGTTCAACCGCTTCTACCAGCCGGACTTCGACCTGGAGGAGCTGACGGTAACGCCCAACCTGGTGTTGAGCGACTCCAACGAGCTGCGGTTGCCGTTGCGCTGGGTCGCCATCCTGTACGGCCATGTCAAGGCATCGCTGGCGCTGACGACCGGCGTTCACACTGCGGAAGACGTGATCAAGGCCGTGATGGCCGGCGCCGACATCGCCTGCGTGGCTTCTGTCTTGCTGCACGAAGGCGTGGGCAAGATCGGGGACTTGTTGGCGGGCCTTTCCACCTGGATGGAGGAGCACGAGTACGAGTCGCTAGCCCAGATGAAGGGCTCGCTGAGCCAGGCCAACGTCGCCGAGCCGGCGGCCTTCGAGCGCGCGAACTACATGAAAGTGTTAGGGAGCTGGAGATAGGGGCGCGAAGCGCGGGCGAGGGACGGGTGACCAGGTAGATTGGTAAGTTGGTAGACAGGTAACTTGATAGATTGGTGAGAGAAAGGCTTCCGAAGCCCATTGCCAGCGGCTTCGGAAGCCTTTTGTGTTGACCCAGCGTATCTGCCGTGCTACAATCCGCGCTCAGCGCAGCGGACCGCCGTTGCGCCCGGGTGAGGGCATATAGTGCGATCGGAGGCATATTGCACGAAGGTGCACGCGATTCGCAGAATCGTGTATTCGGAATCGTGGCGGATGACCTGACGGGGGCCCTGGACGCCGCCCTGCCCTTTGCCGAGCGCGGCTATCGGGCCGGGGTGCTGCTGACCCCGCGCACAGCGGCGGGGCTGGGTGGGGAGCAGGAAACGGCGCTGCATGCGGCAGGCCTCGCGCTGGACGTTGTGGCGCTTTCGACCGATAGCCGCTCCGACCCAGCCGAAGCCGCCGCCGAAAAGGTGCGCAAGGCCGTCGCCGAGCTTGAGGCGCGCGGCGCACGCCGCCTCTACAAGAAGATCGATTCCACACTGCGTGGCCCTTTCAGCGCGGAGATATGGGCCGCCATGGAGGCCTCCGGCCGCGGCGTCGCGGCCATGGTCTGCCCTGCCTTCCCCGAACAGGGACGGACGGTGCGGGACGGCATCCTTCGCATCCACGGCGTGCCTCTGGATGCCAGCCCGTTCGGCAGCCCGCTTCGGGGGGTTTCCAGCGTCCCAGAGATTATGGAGGCGGCGCTTTCGCAGCCGGTCGTGCACCTGCCGATCGAGACCGTCGCGGCTGGCTCTGAGGCGGTGCGCGAGGCCGTAGCTGGTGCGCTTCGGGCAGGCTGTCGTGTGCTTTGTGGCGACGCGACCGAGACACCCCATCTGAGGACCATTGCGGCGGCCATCGATGGGCTTGACGTCGTGCCGTGTGGGTCCGCAGGCCTGGCGGGGGCGATTGCCTGGCTCTCGGCCGATTACATACAGTGCACTTTCCTGCCAGGCCGGAATCCCGTCGGAGAGCTGCGAAGGGCTGTGTCGACCCAGGGTAAGCCCGTCCTGATCGTGGCGGGGAGCCAGCATCCAGCCACGAAAGCACAGGCGCAGCGCCTGACTGAGTGCGGCATGGCGGTATTGCAGCAGCACGGCGAAGACGATGCCCGCCTGGCGCAATGGCTCACAGGTGGACATAACACGCTTATCGAGCTGACCTTCCCTGGCGAGCAGGCGGCGCTAACAGGTGACCGGGCGTACCGCGAAGCACGGTTTGGCGAGCTCGCCGGGACGGTCAAGCGATGCGTCGCTTGGGCAGGCGGCCTGGTGATCTCGGGCGGCGACACCGCACGGGTCGTTCTGGAGGCGCTTGGGGCCCAGGCGCTCGTGATCCGTGGGGCGCTGGAGCCGGGCGTCCCGGTCTGCATCATTGAGGGGGGCGCGGCCGACGGCCTGCCTTTGATCACGAAGGCGGGTGGTTTCGGCGGCCCCGATACCCTGGCAAGGGGTGTTGAGCGTCTATTGGAGATGTGACACGAATGAGCGCGAAACCGATTCTCGCGATCACGATGGGCGATCCAGCCGGGATTGGTCCCGAGGTGGCGCTCAAGGCGCTCGAGCACCCCGAGGTATGGGAGATCTGCCGGCCGGTCGTGATCGGCGATGCCCGCCGGCTGGCGGAAGCGGCACAGGTCGTGCACTCCCGGCTGCCCGTGCGGGGGGTGCGGTCCGTCTCCGAGCTTGGCGAGCAGGAAAGTGCACTCGATTCGCAGAATCGTGTATATGTACTCGATCTGGCCTACGAGTACATCGAGCAGGCTGTGCGCCTGGCGCTTAGCGGGGAGGCGGCGGCGGTGGTGACCGGCCCCCTCAATAAGGAGGCCTTACACGCCGCGGGGCTCAAATTCGCGGGCCATACGGAGATCCTGGCCGACCTATGCGGCGTGAAGGGCACGGTGATGATGCTGGTAGCCGGCGCCTTGCGCGTGAGCCACGTGAGCACGCATGTCTCGCTCAGGCAGGCCATCGAGCGCGTGACGGTGGAGCGCATCCTGCACGTGGTGCGGCTCACGCATGCCGCCGTGGCCCCCCTTCGGGTGGTGCCTGCGGAGCCGCGCATCGCCGTGGCCGGGATCAATCCCCACGCGGGCGAGAGCGGGCTCTTTGGGTCCGAAGAACAGGAGATCATTGTGCCGGCCGTGGTGCAGGCGCGGGCGGAAGGCTTTGACGTCCGCGGGCCGATCCCGCCCGACACGGTCTTCTACCGCGCCGGGCAAGGCGAGTTCGATGCCGTCATCGCGATGTACCACGACCAGGGGCACATCCCGGTGAAGCTGGCGGGCTTCGCAGATGGAGTCAACGTGACGCTGGGCCTGCCCATCATCCGCACCTCGGTAGATCACGGCACGGCCTTCGATATCGTGGGAACGGGCCGAGCCGACGAGCGCAGCATGCTGGCCGCGCTGCGCCTGGCCGCGCAGATGGCCTCACAACGAAACGCGAACGGTTGAACGTTCAAACGCTGGAACGTTGGAACGTTAGAACGCCTAAAGGGGGGAACTGATGCAGAAAAGTGGACTCGATTCACAGAATCGCATAAGCGAAAAGCCGACCGGCCGGCGCGCGATGCGCTCAGACATGGTGAAACGCGGCTTCGAGCGCGCGCCCCATCGCTCGCTGTTGCGGGCGACCGGCGTTATCCAGAGTGAGGATGACTTCAACAAGCCTTTCATCGCCATCGCGAACTCGTACACCGACATCATCCCCGGCCACGTGCACCTGAAGGAGTTCGGTGAGGTGGTGCGCCAGGCCGTGCGAGAGGCCGGGGGCGTGCCGTTCATGTTCAATACCATCGGCGTGGACGACGGCATCGCCATGGGCCACATCGGCATGAGGTACAGCCTGGCCAGCCGTGAGCTGATCGCCGACTGCGTGGAAACGATGGTCGCGGCGCACTGGTTCGACGGCATGGTCTGCATCTCTAACTGCGACAAGATCGTGCCGGGGATGCTTATGGCGACAATGCGCCTCAACATCCCGACGATCTTCGTGAGTGGCGGGCCGATGAAGGCCGGCGTCACTGCCGCCGGCAAGACCGTCGATCTCTCCAACGTATTCGAAGGGGTTGGCGCATACAAGGCCGGGCGGATGAGTGACGCCGAGCTGTTGGACCTGGAAAGCACGGCCTGCCCGACCTGTGGCTCCTGCGCGGGGATGTTCACCGCCAACTCGATGAACTGCCTTTGCGAGGCGCTCGGTATCGCGCTGCCCGGCAACGGGACAATTCTGGCCGTGGACCCGCGCCGGCAAGAGCTGGCCCGGCAAGCCGGACGCCAGATGATGGCGATGATCGACATGGACCTGCGCCCCCGCGCCATCGTGACGCCCAAAGCCATCGACAACGCCTTCGCCTTGGACATGGCGATGGGTGGCTCCACCAACACGGTGCTCCACACGCTTGCCCTGGCCCACGAAGCAGGCGTGGACTACCCGCTTGCCCGCCTGAACGAGGTGGCCGCGCGTACGCCGAACATCTGCAAGGTGTCCCCCTCCTCCCACTACCGCGTGGAAGATGTGGATCGGGCGGGAGGGGTCTCAGCGATTCTGTGGGAGCTCTTCAAGCGCCCGGGCATCCTCCACCCCGAAGCGCTCACGGTCACCGGAAAAACGCTCTACGAGAGTGTCAAGGGTGCAGAGAGCCGTGATGCGGCATGTATCCGCCCGCTGGGCAATCCCTACAGCGAGCAGGGGGGTCTGGCCGTGCTCTTCGGCAACCTGGCGCCCGAAGGCGCGGTGGTGAAGGCGGCAGGGGTCGCTCCCGAGATGCTGTGCCATCGCGGCCCTGCCGTGGTGTTCGATTCGCACGATGAGGCCAACGCAGGTATCCTCAACGGCCAGGTCAAAGCCGGCGATGTGGTCGTGATCCGATATGAAGGCCCCAAGGGCGGGCCGGGCATGATGGAGATGCTGGCGCCAACCTCCAATATCGCGGGGATGGGCCTGGGCGGCTCCGTCGCGCTGATCACCGACGGCCGTTTCAGCGGCGCCACGCGCGGCTCCTCCATCGGCCACATCTCCCCCGAAGCCGCGGCGGGCGGCCCGATCGGGCTGATCCGCAGCGGCGACATCATCGCGATCGATATCCCGGCGCGCCGGCTCCATGTGGAGTTAACAGAAGATGAACTCGCGCACCGGCGTAGCGAGTGGAAACTGCCGGAGCGGCAGCTCACGGGGTGGCTCAAGCGCTACGCGGCCATGGTCACCTCCGGCAGCCAAGGGGCGGTGTTGCAGCTCGAATGCTAGGCGCGCTGCAGGAAGCAGGCGCGGGCCGGCCCTTTTGAAAGAAGGAGACATCATCAATGACCCAATCTCCTACACGATTCTGCGAATCGAGTGCACTTTCCTGCCTCTCGTTCTCGGTTTTCACCAAGCCGTGGAGGCTCCCCCTGCCCGAGCTTGCCAGGCAGGTTGCCGGTTGGGGCTTCGATGGCGTCGAGCTGCCTGTGCGTCCGGGTTTCCAGGTGCTGCCGGAGAACGTGCAGCGAGATCTCCCGGTCGCCGTGCGGGTTCTCGCCGATCATGGCCTGCGGATCTTCAGCGTGGCCGGGCCGACCGACGAAGCGACGATGTCTGCCTGCGCTGAGTGCGGGATCCCGGTTATCCGTGTGATGGCGCCGATCGGCGAAGACGGGTACCTTGCCAGTGTGGAGCGTTTGCAGCGCGAGTATGACGCGCTCCTGCCTCTCCTAGAGAAGTATGGTGTCACGGTAGGCGTGCAGAACCATTGCGACCGCATGGTCAACAATGCCATGGGGCTGCGCCACCTTTTGTGGAAATACGATGTCCGTCGTTTCGGCGCCGTGTGGGACGCGGCCCACAACGCCCTCAACGGGGAAGAGCCCGAAATGGCCATCGACATCATCTGGTCGCACCTGATCATGGTCAACCTAAAGAATGCCTTCTGGCGGCGGCTCAACGGGCCCGAAGCCGAGGTCGCCCAGTGGCGGCCCTGGTGGACCTCTGGGCGCCAGGGGTTGGCGTCGTGGCCGCGCGTGGCGGCCGAGCTCAAGCGGCGCGACTACCGGGGCGTCATCTGCCTGACGGCCGAGTACAGCGATGAGGCGTCGGTGGAGCGCCTGATCGCCGCGGACCTGAAGTTTGCCAGGTCGCTGCTGGCCCATGGGGACATGGAGCGCGAACCCAAGGGAGGATAGCATGCCCCATCTGTCTACCGGGCAACAGGTGCGTGTGGCGATGGTCGGCGCCGGCAACATGGCCAACACGGTGCATTACCCATCGCTGGCCTCATTCCCTGATGTGGCGTTTGCCGGCATCTGCGATCTGCACCCTGACCGGCTGCAGGCGACGGCCGATAAGTATGGCATCGAGAGGCGGTACACCGACTACCGGAAGATGATCGAAGAGGTGGCGCCGGATGCTGTTTACGTCATCGGCCCGCCGGATGTGATGTACCCGCACTGGATGTGGTGCCTCGAGCAGGGCCTGAATCTCTACATCGAGAAACCGATGGGCCTGACGCTGCACCAGGCGCGTTCCCTGGCCTATATGGCCGAGAAGAAGGGCTGCATCACCCAGGTCAGCTTCCAGCGGCGCACCTGTCCCATGGTGGTGAAACTGAGAGACGAATGCCTAAAGCGCGGGCCCATTGTCCATGCCGTGTGCCGGTTCTACAAGTACCTTATCGTGCCTTTCCTGGATGCGCGCGATCACATGATGGATGACGGCGTGCACGCCATCGACACGTTGCGCTGGATGTGCGGCGGCGAGGTGGTGAAGTTGGAGAGCGTGGCCCGCCGGGTGATGGTGCCGGATATCAACTTCATCTCAGCGACGCTGCACTTTGACAATGACGCCATCGGTTTCATGGTCAACAGTTGGACCAGCGGGCGCCGCATCTTCGCTGTGGAGATGCACGCGCCCGGCATCTGCGCCGAGGCCGAGCACGAAGGCAAGGGCCGGCTTTACGCCGATGGCGACACCCAGGGCATCGAGTATGATACGCGCGAGGTGGCAGGCAGCGACGCCCTCTACGTCTTCGGCGGCTTTCAGGCCAAGAACCGGGAGTTCATCGACAGCCTACGCACCGGGGAGTTGCCCGCCTCCAACTTCTCAGACGCGGTCAAGACGATGGAGGTCGCTGAGCGCATTCTGGCGCAGGCGTTGCTCGGCGAGCACAAGGAACCGCATCGTATGTGATAGATGGGCGCGGCCTCGCGCCAGCCCTTGGCCCGGCGCGGCCGGCGAGGAGTATCATTGATGGAAAGGCGTGTGTGTGGCAACTCAGGCATCGCCCTGTCGATCTTGGGCATCGGCTGTTGGTCATTTGGCGGCAGCGGCGATGATTACTGGGGGCCGCAAGATGAACGGGATGCGGCGGACGCCGTCAGCGCGGCGCTCGACAACGGCATCAACTACTTCGACACGGCCGCGATGTACAACGATGGGCGCAGCGAGGAGTCGTTAGGCCGGGCTCTGAGGGGCCAACGGCACAGGGCGATCATCGGCAGCAAAGTCAGCCCCGCCAATACGGACCCCGCCGTGTTGCGCCAGCATTGCGCGGCCAGCCTGCGCCGCCTGGGCGTCGACGCTATCGATATCTACATGGTGCATTGGCCAATCACCGACCACTCCGTGGAGGATGCCTTTTTAACCCTCAGGGCGCTGCGTGACGAGGGCAAGGTCCGGGCCGTTGGCGTGAGCAACCACGGCGTGCGCCAACTGACCGAGGCCGTTAGCACAGGCGCCCCGATTGCCGTGAACCAGCTTTGCTTCAACCTGCTCTCTCGGGCCATCGAGGCCGAAATCCTGCCGCTCTGCAGGCAACGGAATGTCGGGGTCATCGGCTATATGCCCCTGCAGCAGGGACTTCTCACGGGGAAGTACCGCTCGGCGGAGGAGGTGCCCTGGATCAGGATGCGCACCCGCCACTTCCAGGGCACCCGCCGTGGCGCGCGCCACGGCGAGCCGGGAGCCGAGGCGGAGATCTTCGCAGCACTGGACGGCATGCGCGACCTGGCGGGCGAAATCAATGTCCCCATGGGGCAACTGGCGCTGGCCTGGGCCCTGGCTCGGCCGGGTATCACGTGCGCGCTGGCCGGGGCGCGTACCGCCGCGCAGGTGGTGGAAAATGCGGCCGCGGCGCGGCTCGCCCTCTCGCCCGAGGTGATCGCCAAGCTGGACGCGCTCACCGATCCCGTCACGCGCAAGCTGGGGTCCAACGCGGATTACTGGGAGAGCACCGAGAATAGCCGCATCCGGTGACGGGAGGCAACTCCTGAGCCGACTACCACCGTTCGTAATGGACCAGCTCGGCCTTGCCTTTGCGCTCCCTGGCGCCGGGTGCGTCGGCCGGATAACCCAACGGCGTGAATGCCACGGGGTCAACGCCCGAAGGCAGCCCCAACACCTCGCGCGCGGCGGCCGGGTCAAACGCGGCGACCCAACACGTGCCCAGCCCCGCCTCTGTGGCGGCCAGGATGAGGTGATCCATCGCGATCGCCGCATCCACGTCGTTGTATGACTTGCCGTCGACCTTCCGGACCCAACCCTCGGAAGCCACAGAGCAGATACAGATCACCAGCGGCGCCTGGGCGAACCACTCGCGACGGTAGATGCGCCTGAGGTCGAGCTGGCGGTCGGGGGTGTGGATCACGATGACCCGAAACGGCTGGCGGTTCGCGGCCGTGGGGGCCAAACGGGCCGCCTCCAGCAGAGACTGGAGCACATCGTCTGGAACAGGGTCAGGCTTGTAAGCCCGGACGCTATAACGTTTGCCTATGAGTTCCTGAAAGGTCATTCTCTCCCTCCGATCGATTAAACACAGTGTACTTTCCTGCAGGGCAGCCCACCCGAACTGCTCCGCACGGCACGCGGCTGTGTTCTATGTCACCTCGGCCTCGTTTGCGGTTCAGAAGCGGCTCTTCGAGTCTTCGTCCGGCTCTTCTTCCACCCTGTCCAGCAGACGGCGCAGCATCACTCTGTCTTCCTGGGTGAGAAAGTCAGGCTGCAGGCCGTTCTTTCCCAACACCGCCTGGCCGAACCTGCTGTCGGCCAGCGTGCGCAGGTCCTCTTCCAGTGGATCCGTCAGGCGGTGATCGCTTACGATGCGCCCGTCCTTCATGCGCAGGATGCGCCGGGTCACCTGGGCCACGCGCCGGTCATGCGTCACGACGACCACGGTCGTTCCCTGGCTTCTGTTGAGCTCGGCCAACAGGTCGAGGATCTCTTCCCCGCTCTGGCTATCGAGGCTGCCCGTCGGCTCATCCGCCAGGAGCAGCTTCGGCTGGTTGGCGAGCGATCTCGCCACAGCGACGCGCTGCCTTTGGCCCCCCGAAAGCTGCGCCGGCATGGCGTTCGGCCGGTCGCCCAACCCCACCATCTCCAGTAGATCCGCGGCGCGCTGCCGGCGGTTTTTCTGGCTGGGCACCTGGCCCTGCATCGGCACCTCGATGTTCTCAAACGCGGTGAGGGTGGGCAGCAGGTTGTGAAGCTGGAAGACGAAGCCAACGGTATGCGCCCGGAAGGCATCTACGTCGTGCAGCCTGGCGACGTTCTCTCTCGCCACCCACACTTCGCCGGATGTGGGCTGGTCCAGGGCGCCGAGCATGTTGAGCAGTGTGCTCTTGCCGCAGCCGCTGGGGCCCATCACGGCCAAAAACTCCCCGGCTTGCACTGTGAGGTTCACGCTATCCAGGGCACGGACGGCATTGCCGCCCGTGCCGTAGACCTTGACCAGGTCGATAGTGCGGATGAGGTCGTCGCCCATGGGTGCGTGCCTACTGGGGCCGGATGTTGACGAATGCCGTCATGCCCCACCGCAAGCTCGGGTCAAGGCCATCCACCTTGACCACGACCGTGTAGTTGGTGCTTCCCTTCTCGACGGTGCTCATCGGAGCGATCCGGGCGATGGCGCCCCGGAAGGTCCGGCCAGGAAGGGCATCGAAGGTCACCTCGACCGGCATGCCGGCTTTCAGGCGGGTCACGTCTGTTTCGCGCAGGTCGGTCGTCTCAACCTGCATCTGGCTGGTGTCGCCCAGCATCAGCACAGGTTGGCCGGGGGTTGCCAGCTCGCCGGGTCGAACCAGGATGGTGCCCACCTGCCCGGCGAAAGGCGCGATTACCCGCGTTTGGTCCACTTGCGCTTCGGCGGAGACAAGGGCCGCCTTAGCCGTGTCAACGCGCGCGGCCGCAGCCGCCCTATCCTCGGCTGTAGCGCCGGCCAACAGGCCATCCAACGCGGCCTGGGCGGCATCCAGCGCGGCCTGCGCCGAATGCGTTCTCGCGTCAGCAGCCGGCAGCGCGGCCTGCGCGGAGTTCACCCCTGCCTCGGCCGCGCCGATTTGGGCCCTGGCAACGGCTAATTGCTGTTGGGTCGCACCCTGTGCCGCCACCTTGTAGCCCGCCTTGGCGGCATCCAGGCCGGCCGTGGCTTGCTGAAGCGCCAGCGCTTGCGGCAGAAGGCCGATGTTCACGTCACCTTTCACGAGGTTGTAGGCCGCCTGGGCCTGGCTGAGGGCGGCCGCGGCCACCTCCACCTGGCGCTGGGCCTCCGTCAGCTCGGCAGGCGCGGGATGGCTGGCCAGCTCGGCGTATTGCGCCCTCGCGATGTTCACCTGTGCTTTGGCGGCCTCGACAGCCTGTTTGGCCTCTTCCAGGCCGGCGTGGGCCAGCTCGACCCCGGCCTGGGCCGCTGCCACCTCGGCGTGGGCGGCTGCCTGTTGCGCCGGCGTGGCGCCTGCCAGCAGTCGAGCTTGTGCGGCCTCGGCCTCCGCCACGGCGGCCGCCGCTGCGGCAACCTGGCTCTTCAGTACGCTGTTATCCAGCTCCAGCAAGATCGCGCCCGCTTCAACCTGATCCCCTTCCGTCGCCCGGATGGCCGACACCGTTCCCGCCGCGGCCAGGCTGAGGCCAGCCCATCGCGCCGGCAGCAGCTTGCCCGATGCCCAGATGACCCCCTCAAGGTTGGCTGCTTCGGGGGTTGCGGTGTCCTGCTGGGGGGATGCGACATCGGCCTGCCGCCCTGCGGTGTAGGCCCTGTAGCCGAAAACGGCAGCGACCAGGGCAAGAACGACCAGCGCAGCGATTCCTATATACACAGTGTACTTTCCTGTGCGCTTCATAGCTGCCTCACTCATACCTCAATGCTTCCACCGGCTGGAGC
>Ga0315289_10006371_pt1 | contig 17351 bp, 13 predicted proteins | sample YL17G11_40_MG_FD_203452 | JGI IMG/M metagenome (GOLD analysis project Ga0315289, IMG submission 203452) | Sediment microbial communities from Yellowstone Lake, YNP, Wyoming, USA - YL17G11_40 | ecosystem: Environmental > Aquatic > Freshwater > Lake > Sediment | place: USA: Wyoming | collected... | reverse complement strand
CGAAGCCGCCCTCGCGCCCGCCGGGACGCCCGCCGCGGCCACCCGGACCACCGGGACCGCGACCGGGACCGCCGGGACCGCGCCCGGGACCGCCGGGGCCACGCCCCGGACCGCCGGGACCGCGCCCCGAACCGCCGGGACCGCGCCCGGGGCCGCCGTCGCGGCGCGGAGGCCGCCCGCCGCGACGGTCGTCGCGGCGCTGCTCGTCGAGCTGCTGACGCGCCCGCGCCTCGTCGACCGGGTAGCCTTCGGGCAGTATCTCGCCCTTGTTGATCCACACCTTGACGCCGATGCGGCCGAAGGTCGTGCGCGCCTCTTTGAACCCGTAGTCGATGTCGGCGCGCAGCGTGTGCAGCGGCACGCGCCCCTCGCTGTAGTGCTCGGAGCGCGCCATCTCGGCGCCGCCCAGGCGCCCGCCACAGCGCACGCGCATGCCGGCGGCCCCGGAGCGCATCGCGCTCGTCAAGGCGCGCTTCATGGCGCGCCTGAAGCTCACGCGGTTCTCGAGCTGCTCGGCGATCGACTGCGCGACGAGCACGGCATCGAGTTCCGGCCGCTTGACTTCGAGGATGTTGACCTGCACGTTCTTGCGCGTCATCGCGTGGATCTCTTTGCGCAGCGCGTCGACCTCCGAGCCGCTCTTGCCGATGACGATGCCCGGCCGGGCGGTGTGGATGTCGATGGTCACGTTGTTCTGGTCCTTGCGGATGATGATGCGCGAGAGGCCGGCGTGGGCGAGCTTGCGCAGGATGTGACGACGGATGTCGCCATCCTCCGAGAGGAACTCCTTGAACTCCTTCTCCGTATACCAGTGCGACTTCCAGTCGTGGATGACGCCGACGCGGAAGCCGCCCGGATGCACCTTCTGGCCCACTAGGAACGGACCTCCCTCTGCTCCACGGCGATGGTGATATGGCTGCTACGCTTGCGGATGCGGTTGACCCTGCCCATGGCGCGGAACTGCCAGCGCTTGAGCGTCGGACCCTCGTCCACACGCGCTTCCTTGACGAACAGGTCGTCGGCCGAGAGGTTGGCGTTGTTCTCGGCGTTGGCGACCGCGCTGTTCAGCACCTTGACGACGTCGCGGGCCGCGGCGCGGTTGGCGAAGAACAGCGTGCTCCGCGCGTCGGCGATGGACTTGCCGCGGATGAGGTCGACGACCTCGCGCGCCTTACGCGGCGCGACGCGCACGTACTTCGCCTGTGCCCTGACTGCCATGACCTCTTACCTTCTCGCGGAGCGGTCTGACTTGACGTGACCGCGGAACGTCCGCGTGAGCGCGAACTCGCCGAGCTTGTGGCCCACCATCGACTCGCTGATGAACACGGGGACGTGCTTGCGCCCGTCGTGCACGGCGATCGTGTGACCGACCATGTCGGGAAAGACCGTCGAGGCCCGCGACCACGTCTTGACCATCTTCTTCTGGCCGGCGGTGTTCATCTCGCCGATGCGCCGCATGAGGCGCTCGTCGACGAACGGACCCTTCTTTGCTGACCTGCTCAAGAGGCGTCTCCTCCTGCCTTACCCACGCTTGCCGCGCTTGCGGCCGCGGATGATGAACTTGTCTGACGCCTTGTGGTTGGCGCGCGTCCGATACCCGAGGGTCGGCACGCCCCACGGCGTGACCGGATGACGACCGGCGGTGGTCTTGCCTTCGCCGCCGCCGTGCGGGTGGTCGACCGGGTTCATGGCCGTGCCGCGCACGGTGGGCCGGACCCCGCGCCAGCGCGTCCGTCCGGCCTTGCCGCCGTCGATGTTCTGATGGTCGGCGTTGCCTACCTCGCCGACGGTGGCGCGACAGGCGAGACGGATGCGGCGCAGCTCGCCGGAGGGCAGGCGAACGACGCCGTACCCCTTCTCCTTGGCCTGCAGCTGCGCACTGGCGCCGGCGCTGCGCACCAGTTGGGCGCCGCGTCCCGGCTGCAGCTCGATGGCGTGCACCGTGGTGCCGGTCGGGATGTTCTCGAGCGGCAGCGCGTTGCCGGCCTTGATGTCGGCGCCGGGGCCGCTTTCGACCACGTCGCCGACCTTGAGGCCGAGCGGCGCGATGATGTAGCGCTTCTCGCCGTCGGCGTAGTGCAGCAGGGCGATGCGCGCCGAGCGGTTAGGGTCGTACTCGATGTGCGCGACCTTTGCCGGCACGCCGTCCTTGTCGCGCTTGAAGTCGATGATCCGGTACCGGCGCTTGTGGCCGCCGCCCTGGTGCCGCGTCGTGATGCGGCCGTAGTTGTTCCGGCCGCCGTTGCGCTTGAGCGGCGCGACCAGCGAGCGCTCGGGCGCGTCGCGCGTGACGTCCTCGAAGGTCTCGACCGTCATGAAGCGGCGGCCGGGCGAGGTCGGCTTGAACTTCTTGATGCCCATTACCTGCCCTCGAAGAATTCGATCTTGTCGCCGGGCGCCAGCTGGACGACGGCTTTCTTCCACGCCGCCGTGCGCCCGCGGTTCATGCCGCGGCGCTTCGGCTTGGGGCGGATGTTGGCCGTCGCAACGTCCACGACCTTGACGTCGAAGAGCTGCTCGACCGCCTGGGCGATCATCGTCTTGTGCGCGTCCGGGTGCACCGCGAAGGTGTACCGGTTGTGGTCGATCTGCGCGTAGCTCTTCTCGGAGATGATGGGCCGGAGGATGATCTTTTCAGCTTCTACCATGTCTTATGCCTGGTTCAGGGCGTCGAACGCCTTCTCGGTGAGGACCAGCGAGCGGGCGCGGAGCACCTGCTCGGTCGAGAGCCCGCCCACCTCGGCCGTCTCGGCGTAGAAGAGGTTGCGCACGGACTTGCTGACCGCGGGCTCGTCGTGCGTGACGACGAGGACCGGCGCGGCGCAGTCGATGGCCGTCAGGAGGTCGTTGAGGCGACGCGTGCTGGGCGCGTCCAGCTCCAGGCCGGCGGCGACGAACAGGTTGCCGTTCTCGGCCCGGTTCGAGAGCGCCATGGCGAGCGCCTTCTTGACGACCTTGCGATTGACCTTGATGAGGAAACTTCGCGGCCTGGGCCCGAAGGCCGTGCCGCCGCCGGTACGGATCGGCGACTTGACGCTGCCGGCACGGGCGCGGCCCGTGCCCTTCTGCCGGAAGAGCTTGGCGGTGGAGCCGCTGACCTCGCCGCGCGTCTTCGTCGACGCGGTGCCCCTGCGCCGCGCAGCCTGCTCGCCGCGCACCACCAGGTGCAGCGCGTTCACGTCGGCCGGAACGGCGAAGCGGGTGGGCACGAGATCACGAGTCGCGACTTCCTTGCCGCTCTCGTCGACGACCGTCGCGCTGCCCGCCTTGCCGCGGCGCGGCTCGTGCACGGTGCGCTCGACGACGGGCTTGGGCGGCCTCTCGGCCCGGACCGGCGGAGCGGCCTTCTCGACCTTCGCCTTGGCGGCGCGCGTCTTGCGCACCTTCGCCGGCTTCGCGACCTCAGGCTCGGCGGCCTTCTCGGCCTCGGGCTTCTCGGCCTTGGCCTTCGCCGGCTTGGGCTTCGCCGTCTTCGGCGAAGCGGCCCTCTCCGCCTTGGGCTTGGCGGCCTTGGGCTTGGCGGCCTTCGGCTTCGCTGCCTTGGGCGCCGCGACCTTGTCGGCCTTCGGCTTCGCTGCCTTGGCCTCGGCCTTGGGCTTGGCGGCCTCGGGCGCGGCCTTAGGCTTCACGGCGCGCGGCTTGGCCGCCTTCGGCGCTGCTGCCTTGGCCTCGTCGGTCCCGGTCGTCCCGGGGGTGGTCGCGTCGACCTTCTTCTTGCTCTCGCCGGCGGCCACGACTACCTGCCCTTGACGACGACGACGGAGTTCTTGGCGCCCGGGACCGAGCCCTTGATGAGGAGAAGACCGTTCTCGAGGTCGCGGCGAACGATGCGCAGACCCTGCTGCGTCACGCGCTTGGCGCCCATGTGGCCGCTCATGCGCACGCCCTTGAAGACGCGGCTCGGGTACGCGCTGGCGCCGATCGAGCCCGGCTGGCGCACGTTGTGCGAGCCGTGCGTCTCGGGGCCGCGGCCGAAATGGTGACGCTTGATCGTGCCCTGGAACCCCTTGCCTTTGGACACGCCGATGACGCTGACGGTCTGCCCGTCCTCGAACGCCTCGACGGTGACGGTGTCGCCGACTTTGAGCTCGCCGACGCCGTCGAACTCGACAAGATGACGCATGCCGTGCTTGAGGCCGGCCTTCTTGAGGTGCCCCAGCTCGGGCTTGGAGATGTGCTTGTCGCGGCACTCCTCGAAGGCCAGCTGCACGGCCTCGTAGCCGTCCTTGTCGCGCGTGCGGACCAGCGTCACGGGGCACGGACCGGCCTGGATGACCGTGACGGCGACGACGTTGCCGTCGTCGTCGAACAGCTGTGTCATGCCGACCTTCTTGCCGATGATGCCAGCCATGCCCATGCTCAGAGCTTGATCTCGATGTGAACGCCGGCAGGCAGGTCGAGACGCATCAGCTGGTCGACGGTCTTGGGCGTCGGCTGATGGATGTCGATGAGCCGCTTGTGGGTGCGGATCTCGAAGTGCTCGCGCGAGTCCTTGTCCTTGAACGGGCTCTTGATGACGCAGTACACGTTCTTCTCGGTGGGCAACGGCACAGGACCGGAGATGGTCGCGCCGCTGCGTTGCGCCGTCTCGACGATGGACTGCGCGCTGCGCTCGATCAACTCGTGATCGTAGGACTTCAACCTTATGCGGATCTTCTGCTGAGCCACTCTAGCCTTCTCGCTCCTGTTCACGTGGCCGGGCGTGTCGCTCGCGCGGACGCTTCACGAGGCGCCCTCCCGTACCTTGGACCGACCCTATTCGATGATCTTCGAGATCGCTCCCGCGCCTACGGTGCGGCCGCCCTCGCGGATGGCGAAACGCAGACCTTCTTCCATGGCGATCGGGGTGATGAGCTTGACTTCCATCTCGGTGTTGTCGCCGGGCATGACCATCTCGACGCCCTCGGGCAGCGTGATGATGCCCGTCACGTCGGTGGTGCGGAAGTAGAACTGCGGGCGGTAGCCGTTGAAGAACGGCGTGTGGCGGCCACCCTCGTCCTTGGACAGGACGTACACCTGCGCCAGGTAGTGCGTGTGCGGCGTGATGCTGCCCGGCTTGGCGCAGACCATGCCGCGCTCGACCTCTTCACGCTTCGTGCCGCGCAGCAGGATACCGATGTTGTCGCCGGCCCGACCCTCGTCGAGCAGCTTGCGGAACATCTCGACGCCGGTCACCGTGGTCTTCATCGGCTTGTCGCGCATGCCGACGATCTCGACCTCTTCGCTGACCTTGACGATGCCGCGCTCGACGCGGCCGGTGGCGACCGTGCCGCGACCGGTGATGGTGAACACGTCCTCGACCGGCATCAGGAACGGCTTGTCGATGTCGCGCTGCGGCTCGGGAAGGTAGGTGTCGAGCGCGTCGGTCAGCTCGAGGATGCTCTTGCACCACTCGCAATCAGGCTTGCCGCACCCGCACTCGAGCGCCTTGAGGGCGGAGCCCTTGATGACGGGGAGCTCGTCGCCCGGGAACTCGTACTCGCTGAGGAGCTCGCGGACCTCCATCTCGACCAGCTCGATGAGCTCGGGGTCGTCGACGAGGTCGACCTTGTTCATGTAGACGATGATGTGCGGCACGTTCACCTGGTGGGCCAGGAGCACGTGCTCGCGGGTCTGCGGCATGGGGCCGTCGTCGGCGCCGACGACGAGGATCGCGGCGTCCATCTGAGCCGCGCCGGTGATCATGTTCTTGATGTAGTCGGCGTGGCCCGGGCAGTCCACGTGCGCGTAGTGCCGCTTCTCGGTCTCGTACTCGACGTGGGCCGTCGCGATGGTGATGCCGCGCTCGCGCTCTTCGGGGGCTTTGTCGATCTGGTCGAAGGCGGTGTACTCCGTGTTGCCGATGCCACGGTTGTGAAGGACAAGCGTCATTGCAGCAGTCAGGGTCGTCTTCCCGTGGTCGACGTGCCCGATGGTACCCACGTTCATGTGGGGCTTGCTGCGGTCGAACTTCTGCTTGGCCATGTCTGCTACTCCTTTTCCGGAACCCGGAGACTGAAGTCACGCGAAAACGGTGCGGCGCCCGGCCGCACCGAGGGCGGGTAGTATACCCCAGCCCCGCCCGCAAGGGCAAACGACTTTCGCGACCCTGTGCCGCGGCTTCGCGAGCGGTCCCGGGTCACGCGCCGCGCACCTTGGCGACGATCTCCTGCGCGATCTGCGCCGGCACTTCCGCGTAGTGCTTGAACTGCATCGTGTAGGTGGCGCGACCCTGGGTCGTGGACCGCAGGTCGGTCGCGTACCCGAACATGGTCGACAGCGGCACGGTGGCGCCGATCACCTGCGCGTTGCCGCGCTGCTCCATGCCGTCCACGTGCCCGCGCCGCGAGTTGAGGTCGCCCATCACGTCGCCCATGAACTCGCCGGGAGTGACGACCTCGACGGCCATCATGGGCTCGAGCAGGACGGGCCTGGCCTTCTGCGCCGCCGCCTTGAAGGCGAGCGACCCGGCGATCTTGAACGCCATATCCGAGGAGTCGACCTCGTGGTAGCTGCCGTCGATGAGTGCGACCTTGAGGTCGACCATCGGATAGCCGGCGAGGACGCCCGTGTTCATCGCCTCCTGGATACCCTCGTCCACGGCCGGGATGTAGTCGCGCGGGATCGAGCCGCCCATGATGCGGCTCTCGAACTCGTACCCGGCGCCATGCGCGTTGGGCTCCATATCGATGAGAACGTGACCGTACTGGCCCCGCCCGCCCGTCTGGCGCACGAAGCGTCCTTCGACCTTGTGGACCGCGCTGCGCACGGTCTCGCGGTAGGCGACCTGCGGCCGGCCGACGTTGGCGTCGACATTGAACTCGCGCGTCAGGCGGTCGACGATGATCTCGAGGTGCAGCTCGCCCATGCCGGCGATGATCGTCTGGCCGGTCTCCTCGTCGGTGCGCACGCGGAAGGTAGGGTCCTCCTCGGCGAGCTTCTGCAGCGAGGCGGCGAGCTTGTCTTCGTCGGCCTTGGTCTTGGGTTCGATGGCGACCCAGATGACCGGCTCGGGGAACTCCATCGACTCGAGGATCACCTGCTTGTCCTGAGTGCAGAGCGTGTCGCCGGTGCTGGTGACCTTGAGGCCGACGGCGGCCGCGAGCTCGCCGGAGTAGATCTCGTCGCGGTCCTCGCGATGGTTGGCGTGCATCTGGAGGATGCGACTGATGCGCTCGCGCTTCTGCTTGGTCGAGTTGTACACGTACGACCCGGCCTTGAGCGTGCCGGAGTACACGCGGAAATAGGTGAGCTTGCCGACGTAGGGATCGACCGCGACCTTGAAGGCCAGAGCCGCGAACGGTCCGTCGTCGTCCGGCTTGCGCGTCACCTCCGTGCCGTCTGGGCGGATCCCTGAGACCGGGGGCACGTCGAGCGGCGACGGCAGGTACTCGACGATCGCGTCCATGAGCGGCTGGACGCCCTTGTTCTTGAAGCTCGAGCCGCAGAGGACCGGGGTGATGCTGATGTCCAGCGTCGCCTGGCGGATGACCTCGCGCAGATGCTCGGGGGTGATCTGGCCACCCTCGAGGTACGTCTCGAGCAGATGGTCGTCGTGATCGGCGACCGCCTCGACGAGCTTGAGTCGGTACTCGTCGGCCACGGGGCGCATCTCTTCGGGGATGTCGACGACCTCCCAGTCGGTGCCCAGTTCGTCCAGATAGATGATGGCGTTCATCTCGATGAGGTCGACGATGCCGCGGAAGTCGCTCTCGCGGCCGATCGGCACCTGCAGGGCGACAGGGTTGGCCCCCAGACGGTCGACCATCATCTCGAGACCGCGGAAGAAATCGGCGCCGATGCGGTCCATCTTGTTGACGTAGGCGATGCGCGGGATGCCGTACTTGTCGGCCTGGCGCCACACCGTCTCAGACTGGGGCTCGACGCCGCCGACCGAGCAGAACAGCGCGATCGCCCCGTCGAGGACGCGCAGGCTGCGCTCGACCTCCATCGTGAAGTCGACGTGGCCGGGCGTGTCGATGATGTTGATCTGCGTGTCGCGCCAGAACACCGTGGTCGCCGCCGAGGTGATGGTGATGCCGCGTTCCTGCTCCTGCGCCATCCAGTCCATCACGGCCGCGCCCTCGTGGACCTCGCCGATCTTGTGCGTCTTGCCCGTGTAGTACAGGACGCGCTCGGTGGTCGTCGTCTTGCCGGCATCGATGTGGGCCATGATGCCGATGTTGCGCGTGTTCTGGAGAGTGTACTTACGCATCAGTCCAACGCTCTGCCCATGCATGCGAAAGCCCCCCACCGACGACCGTCAGTGAGGGGCCTTCGGCGGATTACCAGCGATAGTGGGCGAAGGCCTTGTTGGCCTGCGCCATGCGGAAGATGTCGTCCTTCTTCTTGAAGGCGGAGCCCTGTCCGGCGAGCGCATCGAGCATCTCGGCGGCGAGACGTTCGCTCATGACCTTCTCGCGGCGGTCGCGCGAGAAGGTGACCAGCCAGCGGATCGCCAGCGTGCGGGCGCGGCGGCCCGGCACTTCGACCGGCACCTGGTAGGTGGCGCCGCCGACGCGGCGGCTGCGCACCTCGAGATGCGGGGTCAGCGCCTGGATCGCGTCCTGGAGCACTTCGACCGGGTCGCGGCCCGTCTTCTCGCGCACGATCTCGAGAGCGCCGTAGACGATCTGCTCGGCGGTCGACTTCTTGCCGTCCAGCAGGACCTTGTTGATGACCTGCGTGACGAGCTTGCTGTTGTACACCGGGTCGGGGAGGATCTCCCGACGCGTCACTGTTCCCCTTCGCGGCATGGCCTACCTCGTCCCCTTGCCCTTGGCGCCGTAGCGCGAGCGGGCCTTCTTGCGGTCGGCGACGCCGGCGGCGTCGAGCGAGCCGCGGATCACCTTGTAGCGCACACCGGGCAGGTCCTTGACGCGGCCGCCGCGCACGAGCACCACGGAGTGCTCCTGGAGATTGTGGCCGACACCGGGGATGTACGTGGTCACTTCCATGCCGTTCGAGAGGCGCACGCGGGCGACCTTGCGGAGAGCCGAGTTCGGCTTCTTCGGGGTGGTCGTGTAGACGCGGGTGCAGACGCCGCGACGCTGGGGCGAGCCCTTGAGCGCCGGCGTCTTCGCCCGCTTGGTCTTGCTCTCACGTCCCTTGCGGACGAGCTGGCTGATAGTGGTCATCTACCCTCTTTATTCGGTCGTCCCGTGCGGACAGCGGTCGTACAGTGTAGCGAAGTGGGCCTGCAGCCGCAAGACGGCGGCCGCAGGCCCGTTCGCGTCAGTCGTCGGCTTCCCACTCCTGATCGGCCCTGCCGAGCCAGGAGGCGTCGCTGGTCATCATGCGGTCCGCCTCTTCGAGCGCCTGCGCCCTGCCCGCGGGGAAGATCTCAAGGTCGCGGTAGCGGCGCAGCCCCGTCCCGGCCGGGATCAGCTTGCCGATGATCACGTTCTCCTTGAGACCCTGGAGGTAGTCGACCTTACCCTCGATCGACGCGTCCGTGAGCACCTTGGTGGTCTCCTGGAACGACGCCGCGGAGAGGAAGCTCTCGGTCGCCAGCGAGGCCTTGGTGATACCGAGGATGATGTGCTCGGCCTCGGCCTCCTGGCCGTCCTCGGCGGCGACGCGCTGGTTCTCGACCTTGAAGACCAGCCGGTCGACGAGCTGCCCGGGCAGGAGCATCGTGTCGCCCGCGGTCACGATGCGGACCTTCTTCATCATCTGACGCACGATGAGCTCGACGTGCTTGTCGTTGATCTCCACGCCCTGCGAACGGTAGACCTCCTGGACCTCGTTGACGAGGTACCTCTCGGTCGCCGTGGGACCGGCGTGACGCAGCAGGTCCGCCGGGTACAACGAGCCCGGCGTCAGCGCCGTACCCTCGTCGACCCAATCGTCGTCCTCGACCAGAAGGTGACCGCGGCGGAGGTTCGGGTACTCCTTCGGCGTGCCTTCCTCGGGGTGGATCACGACCTTGACGCCGCGTTCGGTGTCCTCGATCGACGCGCGGCCCGACACCTCGGCGAGGCGCGCCACGCCCTTCGGCTTGCGCGCCTCGAACAGCTCGACCACGCGCGGCAGGCCGTGCGTGATGTCGGCGCCGGCGACACCGCCGGTGTGGAAGGTCCGCATCGTGAGCTGCGTGCCCGGTTCGCCGATCGACTGCGCCGCCACGTGACCCACGGCGTCGCCGATCTCGGCGGGAGCGTTGTTGGCGAGCGCGAAACCGTAGCACTTCTGGCAGACGCCGATCTCGGAGTCGCACTTGAGCACGCTGCGCACCGGCACCATCGGGTCGCTCTGCGAGCTGCGCTGCAGGACGTCGAGGACGCCCTCCCGCACCCCGAGGTCGATGAGGGTGTCGCGTTCGAACACGACCTCGCCGGTGGCCTCGTCGACGATCGGCGCCCCGAGGTGACGTCCGAGCAGGTTCTCGTTGGGCTCGTGCGTCCACACGGCCATGCTCTCGGCCGCTCCCCTGGGGCTGTGCTTGACCTTGACCTTGGCGTTCGGCAGGTCGGCGTGGATCTCGCGCAGCAGGCCGAGCTGCGCCGGCCCGATCTTCGTGCCCTTGGTGAGGACGACGCGATCGCTGCGCGGACGCTTGACCGCCTCGACGAGCGTGCAGCCATCGAGCGACGGGTTCTCTTCGCGGCGTCGCGACCACGGCGACATGGGGATGTGCTCGACGGTACCGCAGTCCACCTCGCTCACGGTCACATCCTGGCAGACGTCGACGAGACGCCGCGTCAGGTAGCCGGAGTCGGCAGTCCGCAGCGCGGTGTCGGCGAGGCCCTTGCGGGCGCCGTGGGTCGAGATGAAGAACTCGAGCACCGACAGGCCCTCGATGAAGCTCGACTTCACGGGCTGCTCGACGATCTCGCCCTTCGGGTTGGCCATCTGGCCGCGCCAGCCGGCGAGCTGACGGATCTGCTTGATGTCGCCGCGGGCGCCCGACGTGGCCATCATGTAGATGGGGTTGAGCGCATTGAAGTTGGCCTTGGTGGCGGCCGTGATCTGCACGTCCGCCTCGCGCCAGATCTCCTCGATCTTGCCGCGCCGCTCCTCCTCGGTGAGGAAGCCCATGTTGTACTGGTCCTGCACGGCGGCGACCATGTCGTCGTGCTCGTGGAGGATCGCGGCCTTCTCCTTCTCGGGGATGACGACGTCGTTCTTGGACACCGTCACTGCCGCCCGCGTCGCATATTGGAAGCCGACGTCCTTGAAGACGTCGAGCATCCGCGCAACCTTGGTGGCGCCGTAGGCGGCGACGAGCTCGTTGATGAACGCCGACAGACCCTTCTTCGTGATGGTCTGGTTGTGGAAGGTGTAGTCCTCTTCGCGGAAGTCCTCGCCGAGCACCTCGTGCAGGCCCTCTTCGACGCGATGGTTGAAGAGTCCCCGGCCGACGGTCGTGACGACCCGCTCGCCGTTCGGCAGACGCAGCACGATCGGCCGGCGCGTGAAGTCGGCGATGCCCGCGGCGCGCTGTGACGGCACCTGGCGCTGGTCGAGGATGCGCTGCTCGTAGGCGCGGACCACCTCTTCGTACCCGGAGAAGGCAAGCAGCGGCTCGTCGAAGTCGTCCGGCGTCGCCCCGCTCAGGTCGTCCCTCTCGTGGTAGGTCAGGTAGTAGACGCCGATCACCATGTCCTGACTGGGGACGGCGATGGGCTTGCCGTGCGCCGGCGAGAGGATGTTGTTGGTCGAGAGCATCAGCGTGCGCGCCTCGGCCTGCGCCTCCCAGCTGAGGGGGAGATGCACGGCCATCTGGTCGCCGTCGAAGTCGGCGTTGAAGGCGGCGCACACCAGCGGGTGGATCTGGATGGCCTTGCCCTCGACCAGCAGCGGCTCGAAGGCCTGGATGCCGAGGCGATGCAGCGTCGGGGCCCGGTTGAGCATCACGGGATGCTCGTTGATGACCTCTTCGAGGATGTCCCAGACCTCGGGCACCATCGACTCGACCATCTTCTTGGCGGCCTTGATGTTCTGCACCATCTTGCGCGCCACGAGGCGGCTCATGATGAACGGCTTGAAGAGCTCGAGGGCCATCATCTTGGGCAGGCCGCACTGGTGCATCTTGAGGTGCGGCCCGGCGACGATCACCGAGCGCCCCGAGTAGTCGACGCGCTTGCCGAGCAGGTTCTGGCGGAAGCGGCCCTGCTTGCCCTTGAGCATGTCGCTGAGCGACTTGAGCGGGCGGTTGCCGGGGCCGGTCACGGCGCGCCCGCGGCGGCCGTTGTCGAACAGCGCGTCGACGGCCTCCTGCAGCATGCGCTTCTCGTTATTGACGATGATGTCCGGCGCCTGCAGGTCGAGCAGCCGCTTGAGACGGTTGTTGCGGTTGATGACGCGCCGGTACAGGTCGTTCAGGTCGCTGGTGGCGAACCGGCCGCCGTCGAGCTGGACCATCGGCCGCAGTTCCGGCGGGATCACGGGGACCACGTCGAGGACCATCCACTCCGGACGGTTGCCGCTGCGCAGGAAGGCCGACACGACCTTGAGACGCTTGACGGCGCGCGCCTGGCGCTGGCCCTTGGCGGTGTGGATGGTCTCGCGCAGCTCCGTCGCCTCGGCGTCGAGATCGACTCGCTTGAGCAGCTCGCGCACCGCCTCGGCGCCGGTGCCGCCGGTGAAGTACACGCCGAAGCTCTCCGGCTCGTAGCCGGGCTCGCGGGCGAACATGCGCTCCATCTGCTGGTAGAGCGCTTCGTCGCCGACGACCTCGCGCGGGCCGATCGTCTTGAACTGCTCCCAGGCCTTGTCGACCTGCTCCTTGGCGTGCTCGACCGCTTTGAGACCGCGGTCGACGTAGTCGTCGCGCAGCTTGTCGGCCTTGGTGCGCTGCAGCTTCAGCTCGTCCTTGCCCAGCGCGGCCGCGTTGACGACGATGCGGCGGCACGACTCGAAGATGTCGAAGTAGTTGAAGAACCCGAACTCGTCCTCGGGTTCTTCGCCGGTGTGGAAGTCGTCGGCCTCGCGGGCGCCGTCGAGCACCTCCACGACCTCGTCGTGCATGGCGCCGATGGCGCGCACGCGGTCCTCGGCGTAGGCGTCGTAGCGAGCCTTGAGCTCGTCGATCTTCTCCTGCAGGAAGAGGAGGTCGTTCTCGCGGCGCTCGTTGTCGACGGAGATGATCACGTACGAGCCGCCGAAGTAGAGCACCTTCTCGAGCTCCTTCGGAGCGATGTCGAGCAGGTAGCCCATACGTGACGGCACGCCCTTGAAGAACCAGATATGGCTCACCGGCGCCGCGAGCTTGATATGGCCCATCCGCTCGCGGCGGACCTTCGCCCGCGTCACCTCGACGCCGCAGCGCTCGCAGATGATGCCCTTGTAGCGGACGCGCTTGTACTTGCCGCAGTAGCACTCCCAGTCTTTGGTGGGACCGAAGATGCGCTCGCAGAACAGACCGTCACGCTCCGGCTTGAGCGTGCGGTAGTTGATCGTCTCGGGCTTGGTGACCTCGCCCTTCGACCACGCCTCGATCTGCTTCGGCGACGCGAGGCCGATCCGGATCGAGTCGAAGTTGTTGATGTCGATCACTGGTCGCTCCCCTCTTCCCGGGCGGGGTCAGTCGTCTTCATGCTCGATCTCCTGGACCTCGATCGCCTCGGCGCCGATCTCGCCGACATCGATCTCATCGGCCTCGAGGTCGAGGGCGACGTCGCCCAGCACCTCGAGCCCTTCGAGCGGCTCGACCTCGACGTCGGCGAAGACGTTGACCTCGGCATCGCTCTCGTCGTCCGCGAACGGCTCGCCGATCTCCTCGTCGGCCGTGCCGGCGGCGATCACGTCCTGCAGAGCTGTGGTCTCGATCTCGGCCTCCTCGGCCTCGATACCCTCGGGCTGGCGCGGACGCACGCTCGTGAGGTCGATGCCGAGCTCCTCGGCGGCGCGAAGGAGGTCGTCCTCCTCGTCGCGTACCTCGAGCACCGCGCCCTCTTCGCTCTGCACGGACATGTCGAGGGCGAGGCTCTGGATCTCCTTCATCAGGACCTTGAACGACTCGGGGATGTTCGGCCGGGCGATGTTCTCGCCCTTGACGATCGCCTCGTACGCCTTCACGCGGCCCACGGTGTCGTCGGACTTGATGGTGAGCATCTCCTGAAGCACGTAGGCGGCGCCGTACGCCTCCAGGGCCCAGACCTCCATCTCGCCGAAGCGCTGGCCGCCGAACTGTGCCTTGCCGCCCAGAGGCTGCTGCGTGACCAGCGAGTACGGGCCGGTGCTGCGGGCGTGGATCTTGTCGTCGACCAGATGGAGCAGCTTGAGGATGTACATGTGGCCGATGGTCACTTTGTTGTCGAAGCGTTCGCCGGTGCGGCCGTCGTACAGCCACACCTTTCCCGAGCAGCGACGGCCCGCCGGCTCTTTGTCGTTGACCTTGAACTGCACCGGGTTGTCGGGGTCGTCGCGGGTCGTGCGGATAAGCAGGTCGTCGATCTCCTCGAGGGTCGCGCCGTCGAAGACGGGCGAGGCGAGGCGAGCCGGCGTGTTGCTGCGCTCGCCGTCGGCCTGATACCCGCGGGACGCCGCCCAGCCGAGATGCGTCTCGAGCACCTGGCCGATGTTCATCCGGCTCGGGACACCCAGCGGGTTGAGGATGATGTCGACGGGCGTCCCGTCCTCGAGGCACGGCATGTCCTCCTCGGGGACGATCTTCGAGATGACGCCTTTGTTGCCGTGACGGCCGGCGAGCTTGTCGCCCTCGGCGACCTTGCGCTTCTTGGCGACGTACACGCGGACGAGCTCGTTCACGCTCGGCGGGAGCTCGTCGTTGTTCTCGCGGCTGAAGATCTTCACGTCGATGACCTTGCCGCCCTCGCCGTGCGGCACCTTGAGGCTGGTGTCGCGCACCTCGCGCGCCTTTTCCTTGAAGATCGCGCGGATGAGCTTCTCTTCGGCGGTCAGTTCGGTCTCGCCCTTAGGGGTCACCTTGCCGACGAGCAGGTCGCCCGAGCCGACCTCGGCGCCGATGCGCACGATGCCGCGCTCGTCGAGGTCCTTGAGCGATTCCTCGGAACGGTTGGGGATATCGCGTGTGATCTCCTCGTCGCCGAGCTTCGTCGTGCGCGCATCGACCTCGTACTCCTCGATGTGGATGGAGGAGAGCACGTCGTCCTTGACGATCCGCTCCGAGAGGATGATCGCGTCCTCGAAGTTGAAGCCCTCCCAGCTCATGAACGCGACCAGCATGTTCTTGCCGAGCGCGAGCTCGCCGTGGTCGGTCGACGACCCATCGCCGAGCACGTCGCCCTCCTTGACCTTGTCGCCGGTCACGACCAGCGGCTTCTGGTGGATCAGCGTGCCCTGGTTGGAGCGCGTGAACTTGACCAGTTCGTAGGCGTCGGTCCCGCCCTTGCCAGCGTCGACCTCGATACGGTCGGCATCGACGTACGAGACCTTGCCGCCGCGCTCCGCCAGCACCACGTCGCCGGTGTCGACGGCGGCACGGAACTCCATGCCGGTGCCGACGTATGGCGCCTCCGTGGTGAGCAGGGGTACGGCCTGACGCTGCATGTTCGAGCCCATCAGGGCGCGGTTCGCGTCGTCGTGCTCGAGGAAGGGGATCAGCGCTGTGGCGACCGACACGAGCTGGGTCGGGCTCACGTCCATATAGTCGATCTCGCTCGGCGGCACCTCGACGATCTCCGCGCCGGCGCGCCGGCGCGCCAGGACGGTCTCGTTGGCGAACTTGCCCGTCTTGGCGTCGATCGGCGCGTTCGCCTGGGCCACGGTCACGTGACGTTCCTTCTTGCTCTTGGGGTCGACCACGACGGCCTCTTCCTCCGAGGCGTCGAGGTAGACGATCTCGTCCGTCACCTTGCCCTTCACGACCTTGCGATAGGGGGCGCGGATGAACCCGAACTCGTCGACCTTGGCCATGGAGGCCAGCGACCCGATCAGGCCGATGTTCGGGCCCTCGGGCGTCTCGATGGGGCACATGCGGCCATAGTGGGTCGGGTGCACGTCGCGTACCTCGATGGGCGCGCGCTCGCGCGTGAGGCCGCCCGCGCCCAGGGCGCTCAGTCGACGCCGGTGGGTGAGGCCCGAGAGCGAGTTCGTCTGGTCCATGAACTGCGACAGCTGCGACGAACCGAAGAACTCCTTGAGGGCGGCGACCACTGGACGGATGTTGACCAGCGTCGCCGGCACGATGGTGTCGGGGTCCTCGGTCGTGAGGCGCTCGCGGATGACGCGCTCCATGCGCGCCAGGCCGATGCGGAACGCGTCCTGCACGAGCTCGCCCACGGTGCGCAAACGACGGTTGCCGAAGTGCTCGTACTCGTCGATCTCGTGGGCGATGTCCTCGCGCCGCGTCGCCAGCAGGGCGACAGCTTCGGCGGCGTAGTCCTTGGCGTCGTCCGGCACGCCGAGCTTGCCCGGCAGGGAGATGAGCCGCCGGATCAGCTCCACGATGTCCTCGTTGACCAGCACGCGCACGTCCGCCTGCGGCAACTTGTCGGCGGGCATGTTGCCGTGCAGGCGCACGTTGAGCTTGTGCCGACCGACGCGCGACAGGTCGTAGCGCTTGGGGTCGAAGAACAGACCCTTGAGCATCGACGTCGCGCCATCCAGCGTCGGCGGCTCGCCGGGACGCTGCTTGCGGAAGAGCTCGATCAGGGCCTCGTCCTGCGAGCCCGTCGAGTCGCGCTCTATGGTGGTGCGGATGTAGACGGAGTCGTCGAACAGGGCGAGCAGCTCCTCGTCGGCCCCGTAGCCCATGGCGCGCAGCAGGACGGTCACCGGGAACTTACGCTTGCGGTCGATGCGCACGTTGACGGCGCCCTTCTTGTCGATCTCGAGCTCGAGCCAGGAACCACGCTGTGGCATGAGGTTGGCGACCAGCACCTGCTTCTCGCGCTCGGCCTGTTTGGGCTCCATGATGTAGGCGCCCGGCGAGCGCACCAGCTGCGTGACCACGACGCGCTCGGTGCCGTGGATGATGAACGTGCCCCGGTCGGTCATCATCGGGAAGTCGCCCATGAAGACCGACTGCTCGCGGATCTCCCCGGTCTCTTCGTTGATGAACGCGACCTTCATCGAGAGCGGCGCCGAGAAGGTCATGTCCTTGTTGCGACACTCGGCGATCGGCTTTGTCGGTTCTCCGAAGGAGTGCTCGCCGAACTGCACGAGCAGCTTCTCGGAGTAGTCCTTGATCGGGTTGATGTCGGCGATCGTCTCCCGCAGACCGTCGCTCAGAAACCACTCCCATGAGGTCCTCTGAATGTCGATGAGATGCGGGAGCGCGAGCGGCTGTTCGAGCTTGGCGAAAGACGTGCGCAAGCGATGCGGCTTGGGCTCGTTCAAGCGAGTCTCCTCAAGTCGGCGGGAACGCGGGGAACAAGAAGCTCACCAGGCCAGTCGTCGATCGGCATGGTCGCGGCAATGCACAGCGCCCAACAATACCATTC
>Ga0315289_10006367_pt1 | contig 17355 bp, 9 predicted proteins | sample YL17G11_40_MG_FD_203452 | JGI IMG/M metagenome (GOLD analysis project Ga0315289, IMG submission 203452) | Sediment microbial communities from Yellowstone Lake, YNP, Wyoming, USA - YL17G11_40 | ecosystem: Environmental > Aquatic > Freshwater > Lake > Sediment | place: USA: Wyoming | collected... | reverse complement strand
CCGACGCAACCCGCGCGGAGTCAGAAGGAAGATGAGCCACTACCGCCTGCGACAGCGAGCCGACCATTCACCCTGGGCCCCACGCCCCGTCGTGCGGCCCAAGATACCTAACTGAACAGTATTGGGCGTAGGCCGAGGGCTCCACCTCACCGCCAGCCGGGAACCATGCCCTTGCTCAAGTGGATGACGGGAACCGGTTCGTGGCTCTGCCGGCCCGGGCAACTGCGGCGGAAGGCGCTAGGCCTTGCGCTGCTGGGCGTCTGGGCGGCCGGGACCCACCTTCGGGCTGAGGCCCAGGAGGAGCCGAAGCGCATCCACATCTCCGTGGACGCCGACGAGGGGGAGTACGTGGCGGATGACGAGACCACGAGTCTTGAGGGGCACGTGCGACTGCACGCCACCAACCTGCCCGGCTACGTGCCCGAGGTGACGATCGAGGCCGACCGCATTCGGATCGGCCTGCGTTCAGGTGAGGCGGAGGCGGGCCCGGTCGCGACGGTCCGGATGCCGAAGATCCGGTTGAGCGCCGGGAACCTGCGGTACAACCTGCGCAGCCAGCAGTTCGAGGCGGGAAGCGCGCGTTCGGTGATCCAGGCACCCATTAACGGGCGGGAACTGACCGTCTATGGGCGGTGCGACCACATCGAGGGGACGACAGGCGACTTCGAGCTGCGCGGCACGCACCTGACCACGTGCGATCACAATCCGCCGCACTACTCCATTGACGTACGGCGGGTGCAGATCCGGCCCGACCGCAACAACCAGCTCATTCTCCACGGCGCCGGTATCCAGTTGTGGGGCATCCGGGTGCCCCTCGTCTCCCGTTACAGCCTGGACCTCGGCGCGGGCGGCACGAGCGCCAGTGGCCTGAGCGGGATCAAGCTCCCGGGCTTCTCGTCCGTCGACGGCTTCTACGTGCCGTACGTCAAGCGGTTCTCGGCGGCGAAGGACGCAGTGCAGACGGAGATGGATGCGAGGCTGTGCACCCGCCACCTAATCGCGGGCGCGTTCACCGCCGAGTACGCGCTGCCCGGCTTCCGCACGTGGGCCACGGTGGTCCGCCATCAGGAGAGCCCGGACGACGTCAGCCAGAAGCTCGTCCACGACGCGATGCCGGAGATCGGCATGGAGGGGGTCCACAAGATCGGGTCATCCATGTACTCGGCCCGGCTCATGGCGGGTCGCTACCGGGACGAGATCGCCGCTACGGGGTGGAAGGAGACGAACGAGGCCACCACGTTGCGGCTGGACTGGAACGTGGTCCAGCGCTCGACGCAGGGGTTGAGCGTGTTGTGGGCAGGACTCGGAGCTCGGGGGTCGGTGTACGGGACCGGGGATTCCTACCGGACGCTGGACTGCCGGGTGGGGGTGGGGTTCCGGCCGTGGACCAAGGCACGCGCGGAGATCGAGTACCGGCAGCACTTCTCGGCCGGGCACACGCCGTTCGAGTTCGATGACATCGATCTGCCGAGTGAAGCGTACCTCTTGGTGGGCACACCCATCACCCGGAACTGGTCGGTTCAGGCAACGGGACGCTACGACCTCGCGCAAGGGGAGTTGAGGGACTATTCAGTCGATCTTGCCCGCCGCATGCACTGCATCACCTGGCACCTCACCTACCGCTTCGTGGGGTCGCGCTTCAACTTCCTGGCGGAGCTGACCGACTTCATGCAACCGCGTTCGCTCGCGGCCGCGGCACGACTCCGGGAGGCGCCCCTGCCCGCGGTGTCGCCCGTGTCGCCCGAGCGCATGCGACGGCCGAGACCGGTGCGCAAGGCCGCTTCGGCGCACGCGAAGCTGCCACCGCCCGCCGCGCCCACCGAGTTCGCGCTTGCCGAGGGTGTCCACCCTCGCGCACCCGACCCTACGGGTCCCCTCTGCCGCCGCTTTCGGTACGACGGACATCGGACCTCGGACCTCGGACTTCGGACCTCGGACCTACTGAGTCTCCCGTAGGTCGGGAAACCGCGACTGGACCAAGGCGCCATCGTCCAGGCGCCGCGTGGACTGTACCAGGTTGCCCTACTTACGCGAGACTCCGTAACGGCACGGCAAGGGCGCGAACGGCAGTGGCAGTCGCGGCCCTGGGGCAGGCTCCCCTCGACAAGCTCGGGACGGAGCAGGGCAGGAAGCGACCGACCCAGGCGCGCAACGGAAGGACGACGAACGACGGAACGGCAACGGCATGCCGAGGTGGGAAAGGCCATGGGACTGCTGGCTCACATCTTCAGCTACAACGAACGTGAGATCGTGCGCTATCGGAAGATGGTGGCCCAGATCAACACGCTTGAGCCGCGCATGAGGGGGATGTCGGACCAGCAACTGGCCGGCATGACGATCCGGTTCAAGCAGCGCCTGGCCGAGGGGGAGACCCTCGATGCGATCCTCCCTGAGGCCTACGCGGTCGTCCGGGAGGCCGCGCGCCGTGTGCTGGGCGAACGACCGTTCGACGTGCAGGTCATCGGCGCCATTGCGCTGCACGAGGGGCGCATCGCCGAGATGAAGACCGGCGAGGGCAAGACCCTCACGGCGACCATGCCACTGTACCTCAATGCGCTCACCGGCCGGGGCGTTCACCTCGTCACCACCAACGACTTCCTGGTCCGCTGGCAGGCGGAGTGGATGGGCCGGATCTACCAGTTCCTCGGCCTGACCGTCGGCTTCATCCAGCACGACGTGCCGCCGTACAGCCCGATGCGTATTGAGATGTACGGCTGCGATGTGACCTATGTCCAGAACAGCGAGCTCGGCTTCGACTACCTCCGCGACAACATGGTGTCCGACCGGGAGGCGCAGGTTCTGCGCGATCTCCAGTATGCGATCGTGGACGAGGTTGACAGCATTCTCATCGACGAGGCGCGGACGCCGCTTATCCTCAGCGGGCCGGAGGACGAGTCGACCGACCTGTACCGCCGGGTCAACGAGGTCATTGTGCGGCTGACGCCGGGCAAGAAGGACGAGGACAAGACCGAGCACGGCGACTACATCGTGGATGAGAAGATCCACACGGCCCATCTGACTGAGGCCGGTCAGTCGAAGGTCGAGAAGGCGCTGGGGGTGGAGAGCATCGCCCAGGAAGGGGGCCTGGAGCTTCAGCACCACATCCAGGCGGCGCTGAAGGCCCATACGCTCTTCCATCGCGACAAGGAGTACATCGTCAAGATGGGCGAGGTCATCATCGTCGACGAGTTCACCGGGCACCTCCAGCCCGGCCGGCGGTACAGCGACGGGATCCACCAGGCGATCGAGGCGAAGGAGGGCGTGCCGGTCCAGGAGGAACAGCAGACGGTCGCCACGATCACTTACCAGAACTTCTTTCGACTATACGACAAGCTGGCCGGGATGACGGGCACGGCGAAAACGGAGGAGGCGGAGTTCCAGCGGATCTACAACATGCCCGTGATCGCCATCCCGCCGAACAAGCCCGTGGCGCGCCTCGACCACTCCGATGTGGTCTGCAAGACCCAAGAGGCCAAGTTCCGGGGCATCATCTCCGACATCGTCCGCTGCAAGACCCTTGGGCAGCCCGTGCTCGTGGGCACGCGGAACGTGGATGTGTCCGAGCTCATCGCCCGGCGTCTGTTGCGGGACAAGGTGCAGCTCCTCGCGCTCGTAACCGTGCTCCAGGATGAGATCCTGCGACGGAAGGACATCACCCGGGAGCAGCGGGAGGAGTGGATCCAGACCCTCCGCACTCCGCTCGACGAGCAGCTCCCCACCGGTACGCCTGAGTTCCAGGAGGAGGAAGAGGAGGAGGACGAGCAGGCGGACCGCCGCGACCGGAAGCGGGCGAAGAGAGTGCTGGCCCTACCCGTGGTGGCCAAGATCGCCCGGGCGCTGGGCCTCAAGCCCGATCCGCTCGACGCGTCGAACCTGGAGCGGCTGCTCGGCATCTGGGTAGTCGCGCCCGGGAACGCGACGCCGGAGGAGCGCGCGCAACTGGCCGGGCGCCTGAGCACGGTGCTCCAGGAAGACAAGGCGATCAACCCCCTGAACGCCAAGTTTCACGCCCAGGAGGCGGACGTCATCAAGGAAGCCGGCCAGGCAGGCTATGTCACGATCGCGACCAACATGGCAGGCCGTGGCGTGGACATCCGCCTGGGCGGCGCACCCGAGGAGGGGGAGGACCGATCCGCCGAGTACGAGGAGGTCAAGCACCTGGGCGGACTGCACGTCATCGGCACCGAGCGCCACGAGAGCCGGCGCATCGATAACCAGTTGCGCGGTCGATCGGGCCGCCAAGGCGATCCGGGGAGCAGCCGCTTCTATGTGTCGCTCGAGGACGAGCTGATGCGCGTCTTCGCGCCTGAGCGGATGCGGTTCCTGACCGGCGGCTGGCCCGAGGAGGAGCCGGTCGAGACGCGCCTCATCACCCGGACCATCGAGCGGGCGCAGCAGAAGGTCGAGATCCGCAACTTCGGCTTCCGCAAGCACACGCTGCAGTACGACAATGTGATGAACGAGCAGCGGACGGTGGTCTACGCCAACCGGCGGCGGGTGTTGACGGGCGAGGACGTGCACGACAGTGTCCGCGGCATGGTGGACCGGGTCATCAACGAGCTGATCCATGACCACGCCAACGCCGACCAGGACTCAAGCGAATGGGCGCTCGGGGATCTGTGCAGCGCGATGCGCGACGCAATCCCGGGGCTCGTCGAACGGCTGGCGGAGGAGGCGCTGCAGCGGGCCATTGGAGGCCACTTCATCGAGTCCTTGGCAGAGACCGTCGCGGGCGCCTACGCCGAGGAGCGCACCTGGCTTGCACGGCTCATCGAGCGCACGGCCGTCGAGTGTGCCGCCGGCTACCGTGCGGCGGGGGGCTCAGCGGCCCAGGGCGCAGTGAACGAGTTGATCGCGCAGGTGGACGCTGTTGCTCCCGGTGCAGCGAGAGCGCTCTCGGCCGCCGACCTCGCGACCCTGGAGGCCCCGGCCCTCGACGAGGCGGTCGTGGGGGCGATCCGCGAGGCGGCCCAGGCCCAGGAGGCGTCAGCCCAGCAGGAAGCCGAGTCACTCGCCGGGCGGATCCGCCGGATCGCGCCGCCGCGTTCGGTCGCCAAGTTCGCCGCCGGTTTGCCGGATATCCGCGCCGCCAGTGAGGAGGCGGCCCCGGCACTCCTTGGGGCGCGGGTCAACCTGCTGCAGGCCACCAGCGACCGAATCAAGCAGGCGCCGCTGCCGCCGGAGCGGCGAGACCAGCTCGTGCAGGCGTGCCAGGCGCGGGTGCAATCCCTGGAGCAAGAGCGAGACGTCTCGAAGCACCTGGCCCATGATGCCATGGCCGCCGCCATCACCGAGGTCTTCGCCGCACGGGCGTGTGCCCTCTACGAGGACGAGCGGCTGTGGCACGACCGGAGCATCGAGCGGCGGCTTCGCGATGTCGCCGAGGCGCACCAGAAGGCGAGACGGCCGGTAGAGGAATCCCCGGAGACTGAGGAGGAGGTCGAGACCGACCCTGAGGCCTTGCGCCGCGATGCCGAGTACGTCGTCCCAGCAACGGCCGACGCACTCACGGATGGAGTCCTGGCGGGCGTTGAGCCGCACGAGCTGGCCGGTGTGGTGAGCGAGATCGGCCTGCGCCTCCACCGCGAGCGGGAGGAGGCCCAGGCCGCTCAGCGCCTGGAGGCGCTGCGGGGACGCGTGGAGAGCGCGGTGCGGGTCAACACGCGGTCGGACGCGCCGCCCGAGACCTGGGACCTGAACCTCTTCTTCAACAAGGTCGGCGAGGCCGAGGGCGACCTGCGTTCGGCCCTGGCGGAAGAGGCGCTGAGGCGCGTGCGCAACTCGCGCCTGTCTGCCGAACTGAAGGACCCGGCGGCGCAGAGCTACGTCGAGCGCGCGCTCGCCGTGCGGGGATCGTGGGGGCTGCGCCGGCGGTTCGCGCTGGAGACGCTACGCGGGGTACCGAGCGGGCAGCTTGCGGCGGACATCAAGCGCGAGGCGGCCGAGCTGTACGAGAGTCGGGTCCGCCGCCTGGGCGGGGAGCCGATGGCGCAGCTCGAGCGGAGCGCTCTCCTGAGGGCCATCGAGGCGAGCTGGCCACAGCATCTGCAGGACATGGAGCACCTCCGCGAGGCCGTGCTTCTCCGAGCCTACGGACAGTGGGACCCGTTGGTGCAATACCAGAAAGAGGGCTACGAGTACTTCCAGCGCCTCCTGAACCGAATCGCGCAGGATGTCACGAAGCTCGTGTACGGCTCGGAGTTCGTGACCCAGCCGACCCAGCGCCGGGTGCGCGGCGTGCAGCAGCCCGTCCGGGTTGCCGCCGCCGCCGAGCGCGCGCCGGCCCCGGGCGAGGCAAAGCGGGAGCGCCCGCCGGCCGACAAGCTCCCCAAGCCCAACCAGCGCTGCTGGTGCGAGAGCGGGAGGAAGTACAAGAACTGCCACATGCAGGAGGACCTGGCGCTGGTGGGGCGGGAGTAGGGCGCGACGGCTACGGCCCAAACCACAGAGACACGGAGACACAGGGAACGGCTGCTGACCATGGAAACGACGTCGAAGGCTGATCTGGGCAAGTCGTACTTCGAGGTGCTCGGGCTTGACGAGGACGCAACGATCGTCCGCCGCCAGATCGAGGAGGCCTGCGAGCGCCGCGCTCGACAGCTCATCCAGAGGCTGGCGAAGATCGACGCCTCCTCCGACGAGGCCGAAGCGCTCCGCGGACGCGTCGCACAGCTGAACGCGGCCAAGGCCATTCTCCTGCCGCGCAAGCCGCGAGATGAGTACCGGCAGCAACTGCAGAAGCTCCGTGACGCCGAGCGGGACCTCGAGCGCGAGACGGGGAAGCGCCCCGGCGGCGGGGGCAAGGACGCCTCCGCTGTGCTCGTGCTGCACCTCCGACAGCAAGTGGAGCGCGCTCGAGACGAGCTGCAGAAGCTGCATGAGCGCCAGTGCAAGCAGCACGCATACGACCACGAGGGTGGGGCCCGCTCCGTCTCCGAGGACGACGACGCGCAACCCGAGACGGGACAGAAGCGGCGCCGCACGGCCCGCATGGGAGCCCGAGCTGCCGCCCTCGCTGCCCTCGCCGGACGGCGACCGGTGAAGCGACAGTAGCGGCGTTTGAGGTTCCGGGCGAGAGGCCTGCAGAGGTCGAGTCGTGCCCTGGGAGCGCCGGCGCTCCCAGGACACGGCACGGCCGGTGGAAGTGCCTCACCCCAGACCTGAAACGCCTTGAGGAGCCGTAGGATGGACCAGGACCGACTGCGCACGCTCGTTGCGAGCCTGGTGTTCGCCGGGGACTTTCAGGAGCTCATGCACCTCTACGGGCTGGAGGACGTCTCGCTTGCCCCGGAGGAGCTGGCTCGGGTATACGACCCGAGCGGCCTGCAGAGCGAGGACCGGGCGGCTTTCGACGAGATCAAGGCCGCAATCCCCGACGACCTCCTCCCCCGTCCGGATCAGCCGGTCTCGGCGCCGGCTGAGATGGTCGAGCTCACCGGTCGTTGCGCGGCTGAGCGGGGGAAGCTTGTGCTTGCAGTCAAGGCCTTCCGCGAGGTCAATGCCGTAGGGAAGTACCACCAGCTCTACACCGACTTTGCCCTTGAGAGCCTGGCGTTGGGCCGGTACGAGCAGGCGGCGTTCGAGTTGCTGCTTGCCGGGCGGCTTGGGTGGAACTCCGCCCCCTCAGAGGAGCGCACGGCGTTCGTTATTGGCCTGGGCATCGATGCGAACGAACTCGCCTCGGCTCTCGGCGCCGAGCGCTCGAGGGGGAAGGTCTCGGGCGGACGCGCTTTGCCGGACTTCCCTGCATTGCAGACCTATGGCCCGCTGCTTCACGCGAGGTGCGGCGCGACGGGGTGTGTCTCGCGCCGGCCCTTGGCGGAAACGGTGCTGCTCGCGATCCGTTTGCTGATCCACGACGATGAGCTGGCCCGGCGAGCGCTCGAAGCGGCGGGGGACCAGGCGCCGCGGCTGCTCCAGTGCCTGGCGCGCGAGATGGACCCCGAGCTTGGCGAGTATGCCCGAGCTTATGAGCAGGCATGGGAGCGCTTCCGGAAGCTGGAGGCCGAGACGCAGCAGGATGATGCAGAAGAGGACGCCCGGCCGGTGGAGGAGGCGGCTGAGGAACCTACACAAGAGGCCCCCGGGTCGGAGACGGACGGAAAACCGGAGGCGGGGGAGGAGACAGGCGCTGAGGAGGGCAGGAGGAAGTCCACCGACTCGGGGGTACTGCGCGCGGGGCTGGAGGGAGTACAGCGCCTCCTGCTCGGGCGGCCTGAGAAGCTGTGGCGAAACTGCCTGGCCGAGCTAGCCGCCCGCCACCCGCTGAGCCTGTTCACGGTGTGCACCGTGAGAGCGGGATCGCTGGGCATGTACGTTATACCCGCGGGTGAGACACCAGCGGAGTTCCTGACAGCGGTAAGGGGGCCGTGAGGCGATACCCGAGGCCGTGTAAGCCGGGCGTCTCGCCCGGCCTACGCGGCCCTTCCCAACTGCCCTCGCTGTCACCTTCCGCCCACCACCGGCCTTCCTGGGCGTTCCCCCTACCCCTTACCGTCTTCCCCTTCCCCCGCCGTCACTGTCCCCACCAACCTGCCCTGGTTGCCGAGCGCCGTCAGCAGGCCGGGGAGCGCGCTCAGGGACTCGTCCTCGCCGTTGTGCATGAGGACGATGCCCCCGTTGGCGAGCTCGTTCATGAACTTGGTCACGATGTCGGCGGGCTTCCAGCGGGCGCAGTTGCCGATGTTGGCGGTCCAGAAGACGGCGGTGAAGCCGGTCTCGGCCGCGGCGTCACGAACGTCGCGGTCGTAGTTCCCCCCGGGCGGGCGGAACAGGGTCACGGTCTGCCCGGTCGCGCGGCGGATCGCGAGCCGGCTCTTCACCAGCTCCCGCTCCACGTAGACCTTGGGGAGTTGACCCAGGTTCGAGTGGCTGTAGGAGTGGCCCCCGATCTCGTGCCCGCGCTTCGCGATCTCCGCCGCCAGCTCCGGGTAGAGCTCCACCTGCTTGCCCACCAGAAAGAAGGTCGCCTTCACCTGATAGCGATCGAGTACGTCGAGGAGGCGAGGGGTGATCACGGGGTGGGGGCCGTCGTCGAAGGTCAGCGCCACCATGCGCGGCTGGTCGGGGAAGTGGATCTCGCGGCTCCTAGTGCCCACCGACAGGCCCTGGTCCTGGTACGCGGTGATGAGATCGGCGCGGATGCCGGTTGCCGTCGGCTGGCGTGAGAACGCTTCCTCGAACGCCGCCACGGCCTCGTCAAGCCGCCCCAGCATCCTGAGCGCGTGCCCGATGAGCTGCCAGCGGCCGCCGGGCGCGGCCCGGATCACGAGCAGACGCTCAAGCTGCCGGCCGACCGCACGCCGGGCCGCTTCCTCCTCGTAGGACAGCGTGCGCTCGGCCGGCTGGCGGACCAGCACCAGCACCGACGCCGTCGCCACTGCGCCGCCGTCAGGCCCATAGGCGTCCACGCGGATTCGGTGTTGCCCGTCGGCGAGGGTTCGGGTGTCGAGCGGCAGCCGGAAGGGCTTGGAGTTGGTGATGGTGCGGAACTCATCGTCGATCAGGAGCGCGGCGTAGTCGGCCCGCAGGTCGTCGGGCACCTCCACGTCAACCAGCAGCGACCCGGAGAGCACCGTGCCCGGCCTGGGCCGCACGATCCGGAAGCCGCCGGCCTGGACCTCCGTCTCGGCTGACGGGCCCGTCTCCGGTCCGGCCTCCGACTCCGCCTGCCCGCCCGGCGAGGGGTAGCCGCTCGTCGCGCCGGGGCCGAGGAAGGCCAGCCGGGACGCATCCGAGAGGTTGTGCGCGATGAAGTAGTGCGCGTTCGGCGAGAAGAGCGGCGAGGGGGTGACGAGGGCGAACCGCGGGGGAAGCTGTTCCTGCGTCGACGGCGGCGCGGTCGCCTGTACCACCTCGAGCGCGCCTTCCGCGTCTCCGCGGGCGATGGCCGCAGCGCCCGCCACGACGCGGGCGAGCTCGCAGGTCGGGTCGTCGCGCAAGGCGAGCAGAGCCTCGCTGGAAGCGACCTCATAGAGCCCGAGCAGACACGCCGCGCACGCCTCCGCTGCCCTCACCGAGGCGCGCTCGGCACAGTCGAAGGCGAGGCAGTAGCGGTACTGCGAGAGCGCCTTGTCATACTCGCCCTGCTGGAAGAGCGCGGAGGCGATGCCGAGGCGCGCAGGACGGGAGGTGGGGTCCAGAGCCAGCGCCTGGCCCAAGGCCTCCAGCGCCCCCTTGGTGTCCCCCGTGTGCAGCTTCGCTCCGCCGACGCCGCAATAGGCCTCGGCGCAGGTCGGGTCCTCCTTCACCGCGTCGAGGAACTCCTCCAGCGCCGCCCTCGGTCGCGCCTGCGTGAGGAGCTGCGCCCCCCGGACGAGCGGCGAGGTGGCGGCGGAGGCGGGAGACGACGCCAGCCATAATAGAAGCGGCAGCACCAAGGGGGGACCTGTCGGCATTGAGCTACCCGTCGCCCCGGCGGGGCGTCGGGTCATTATAGCACAAGACCCTGGCGCCGCGTAGGGGAGGCGGGGCAGCGGGCGGCGCGGACCCGACGAACGCCGAGCGCTATCGGGGCTTGAAGTCTCTGACCTCGATGCGGCAGAGGATCTGGCCCTTCTCATCGAAGCTCTCCGCCGTGTCGAGAAGGGCCACGCCGGGTAATCGGGAGTTGAGGGTGAAGACAACCTTGCGGGTCTGGGCGGGGATCGGGGCGGCCAAGTGTTCCTCGGTGGGCTTCGTGCCCTGGCCATGCGAGGCCATCACGGTGGTGGAGGCGGGGCAGGTGCGGGGCTCGAGTTCGAGGGTGATGATCGGCGGGTAGGAGAGCGCGCCTCCCTTTTGCACCCGGCCCTCGCTCTTCACCGTTCCCGCGGTCCCGCCGCTTGCCGAGAGCAGCCGAACGGGTCCGTTCGGGCGGTCGCGGGTGATGCGGGCGACCGGGGGCGAGGAGCAGAAGGGGAGGAGGCCGATGGGCGGCTGGAGGTCGGTCGGGCCGGTCTTGCCGGCACTGCCGTCGGCCTGCGCCGCGGGCAGGTAGTCGCGAATGCTGGTCCAGAAGATTCGCGCCGCCTTGGCCTCACCGGCGAGGCACGTACCCCACTGCTGATCGGTGAAGTGGGTCACGGTCGCATCGGGCGCCGGTGCCCTGTCGAGCGGGCACCGCACGGCCACGTTGAGCGAGGTGCGGACATAGGTCAGGTCCTCGCCCGTCACGCAGACGTCCGCGTTCAGCCACCTCCGCTGCGGCGCCCGCGCGGCGATGCTGCCCTGCGTCGTGAAGTGCAGGGCGCTGGCCTGGTCGCGGCTGACCGACACGGGCACCCCAGCCCGCTGGCCGACCGTGGACTCGAACCGGCAGGACCACGCAGGGGCGCTCGGCGTAAGCACGTCGGCCAGGACCGCGGCCGACATGGCGAGCGACCACGCCTCCAGATCGGCGCGCTCGGTCGCGAGTTCGTCCTGCAGGACAGCGGTCTCGAACCGCTCGAGGTTGCGGCGCTGCCGCGCCTGGGCCAGTCGCAACTGCGCCTTGGAGGCCTGGTGGCTGAGCTCGGCCAGGCGCGGCGAGAGGCCCTCCTTCGGAGGCCTGTAGCAGCCCGCATTGAGCGCCCCCCCCGCCGCCGCAAGCGCCTGCAGCACGACGAAGTGCCGCGGGTAGCCCGCCTGCCGCGGCGCAAGCAGCTCGCGCTCGAAGGCGTCCTTGGCAGCAGGCAGTTGGCTCTCGGGAAGCGGGTGGAGGGCAGTGCCCGAGTCGAAACTGGCTGCCGTGGTACTCATGCCTCTACGCCACTGGTCGAGATAGCGCCGAGCACGCTCGGCGATCTCGGCCTCGGGACCCCACTGTGCCAGGCGCATCTGCATCCAGTCCCCCAGGGTCTGGATCCGCTGCAGCAGCAACTGCGTCTCCTCCCGGGTCGGGGGATCGGACAGGAACCGTGGGAGCGCCCACTTCACGCGCTCGACCTCAAAGGCGAGGTCCTCCTCGCAGGGCAGGTCGTGCCTCGCCGAGGACTCAAGCGACCGGGCGATCATGTCAACGTGATGAGGCGCCACCGACGTGGCATTGTGCTCGCGAAGCGTCGTACCGACGGCAGCGACCAACCGGTCCCACCAGATCCGGTCAACGTCCACCGGCCTGCGCTGCTGTAGGGTCAGTAGGACCTCATCCGCGGACAAGGGCCTCTGTTGGCCCCTGCCGTCAGAGACCAACTGGCATGTGGCGACCACGGCCACGGCGCCCGCCGCGAGGAGAAGCGCCGTCAGCTTGTGGCCCCCGCTTCGACCCCAGGCCTTCGACCGGTCCGCAGCGCCGGCCCCGGCCTCACTGTCCCGTGACGGAGAACGCATTAGCCCAGTCCCAGGTGTTGGCCTCGGCGTGCACGACGGTCGTGCCGCCGTCGGGGTTTTTGGCATAGGCGTAGCTCGCAACGAAGAGGTAGAGCTTGACGTTGCCGTTGCCGGAGAAGGTCGAGGTGGCCGATAGCGACCATGTCTCATCATCGAAGGGGCCGAGCTGTAGGCCCGGGCCGATCAGGGTCTGCCGCGGCACGTCAGGGGCATAGAGGCGGGTGCCCTGGGACTCCTCTCCCGGGGCCACAAGGTGGGACCTCAGGTCGGAGTCCGCCCAGCACTCTCCGCCCGGCGCATCGGTGATTTGGAGGCTTATGCCCCAGTGCGCCCCTCCCTGGGCGGAACTGAGGACCTCCAGATCGGGGCAGCGATCGTTGGCCTTCGCTATGGGTATGAGGCCGTAGGCATTTACCGTCGCCTCGCAGTACTTTTCGCCCACCGAGTACGACACATCGGCCTCCGCCCACGCGCCGACACGCCCGGGCTCGTAGGAGGTTCCCACCGTCCCCTCCCCGGTGAAGCCCTGGTCGAGCATCTGCCAGGTCACCCCCCCGATGCCCCAGCAGTGGGAAACCTCGGGCGGGGGCGGGCCGGGGGGCGGGCCCTGTGCACCTGCGAGGCTTGCCCAGCCAGTAACGGCCAACGCCAAGAACACAAAGACGATGTGCCTCATCCGGGGCTCCTCCTTGTTCCTGGTTCGCCATCTGTGGAGTGCAACCTGTACCATATCACTTCCCCCCCCCCCCCGCGGCAAGACCCGCCGCGAACAGATCTGTGGACGAGGATCGCTGCGGCCCCCGCGGCCGGCCGCAGAGCGGTACGGTGCGGGAACAAGGGCCTCCTGGGGGCCGCCTCGAACTGGCTCGCGGAGGCGGCTGCCAGTGCAAGGCCCCAACCAAGGCCAGCCCAGTTCCCAGCCTCTGCTTGCCCGCCCAACCGTCCGCTCGGTTGTGATCGGGGCGGTGCTGACGGCGCTGGTGGGGTTCGCAGTGCCGTGGGGCGACCTGAAGCTGCGGGGCACGTGGATCTCGTGCTGCCATCTGCCGATCGCCGTGGTGGTGCCTTTCCTGATCCTGTGGGGGGTGGTGAACCCGCTGCTGAGGGCGATGGCTTCGCGCCGGGTGCCAGGCGTTAGGCCGCTGGCACGCGCTGAGATCGTCGTCATCTACTGCATGATGCTCTGCGGAGCGGGGATACCGTCGTTCGGGCTCTCCGAGTACCTCTTCCCCACACTCGCGGGTGTGCGCTACTACGCCTCGGTGGAGAACCGGTGGGAGAGCATCTTCATCAAGTTCATCCCGAAGTGGCTGGCGCCGACGGATGCCTCGGCCATCAGCTCCTACTTCGAGGGGCTGCACCCGGGGGCGCACATCCCGTGGGGGGCATGGGCCGCGCCGCTCGCGGCGTGGACGGTGCTGGCGGCGGCGCTGTTCCTGGGGTTCGTGTGTGCGAGTGTGTTCATCCGAAGGCAGTGGGTCGAGGACGAGCGGCTGATCTTCCCGCTGGTGCAGCTGCCGGTTCAGATGCTCGGGGCGGGGCCGGAAAAGGGGACGGAGCCTTTTTCCGTTCGCGGGGTCAAGGCCCCGCCAACGGAAAAAGGCTCCGTCCCCTTTTCCGGCCCCATGTGGATTGGGTGCGCCATCCCCCTGGTGATCCACTCGATCAACGGGTTCCACTTCTTCTTCCCCGCGGTGCCGCACATCCCGCTGGCCCATTCCATCGACCAGTACTTCCACGCGCGGCCCTGGAACCAGATGGGGATGGTCGTCCTCATCCTACACTTCAGCATCGTGGGTTTCAGCTTTCTGCTGTCGAGCGAGCTCTCGTTCAGCCTGTGGTTCTTCTTCCTCTTCTTCGGCCTGCAGAACGTGTTGCTCTCGGCATTCGGGGTGGAGCTGCCGCCGATCCCCGACTACGCGACGCGCCCGGCGCCGGCGCTGCAGATGCTGGGGGCGTTCCTGGTATTCGCGGCGTACATGGGGTTCCTGCTCAAGCGACGATGGCAGCAGATGTGGAGGCGCGTCGTGCGGGGGGAGGACGCGGACGACCGGCAGGAGCCCCTGGCCTACCGCACTACCCTGGTGCTCTCCGCCCTGGCGCTCTTGGTCATCATCGTCTGGTGCGGGGCAGCGGGGATCGGGCCGGTGCTCGCGGTGGTCTCGTTCGTCCTCTTCTCGATGGTCGCCCTAGTCCTGACGCGGTGCGTGTCGGAGGGCGGGCTGCTCTTCATCCAGGCGCCTTTCCGGCCCCTCGACATCATTGGCGTGGTCACCGGCACGGGCTTCCTGTCGGCTCCCGCCATGACGAGCATGGGGTTCATCCAGCGCGTGTTCATGCTGGACCTGCGCACGTTCCTGTTGCCCAGCCTGCTTGACTCGTACAAGCTGGCGGGGTGGGCGAAGGTGGACCTGCGGCGGCTGATGCTGCCGATCGCGATTGCCATCGCCGTGGCGGTGATCTCGTCGTATGTGGCGCTGCTCGTGATCCCCTATCGGTATGCAGGGGTGAGCCTCGAACCGTGGTTCTTCCTCTGGAGCCCGCAGCAGCCGTGGAAGGCGCTCGTCGCCCGGCTCGCGCAGCCCGCGCGGCCGAACCCTCTCGGCTGGGTCTTCATCGGCCTGGGCGCGCTGGTGACGGTGTTCCTGTTTGCGATGCGGACGCGGTTCGTCTGGTGGCCGTTCCACCCAATGGGGTGGGCGATGGGGCCGAGCTGGCCGATGATCCAACTGTGGTTCTCGGTGTTGGTGGGGTGGATGGCGAAGTCGGTCCTGCTCCACTATGGGAGCGCGAAGACGTACGACCGGGCCAAACCCTTCTTCATGGGGTTGGTGGTGGGGGAGTTCGTGGCGGCGGCGATCTGGCTCGTGGTGTCGCACTTTACCGGAGCGGTGGGGTTGAGGTTCTTCCTGTTCTGACGGCGGAAGGCAGGGGTCAGGGGCCAGGGAACGCCAGAGAGGGGGACCGGAGGGAGGGGGGTGGCGATCGCCGCGAAGGTTCGAGGTCAGCACCTGATGGCAGAAGAGCCGGTATTGGACAGACGGACGACGGACCTGGGGACCGCGTCACTCGGGCCGCTCATGGTGAAGCTGAGTATCCCGGGCATGGTCGGGATGCTCGTGATGTCGCTCTACAACGTCGTCGATACGTTCTGGGTGAGCGGGCTGCCGACCGGCACGGTCGCGGTCGCCGCACTAACCGTGGTGTTCCCGATCCAGATGATCGCCGGCGCCGTGGGGCTGGGCGCTGCGGCAGGCGTGACGTCGCTCGTCGCTCGCCGGTTCGGCGCGGCGCGGGTACGCGAGGCGAACCAGGCGGCAGGGAACGCCATCTCGCTTGCGCTGCTGGCGGGGTCGCTGTTCGCGGTTGCGGGCGTGCTGGCCGCCGAGCCGCTGCTGCGGCTGTTTGGTGCGAGAGCTGAGGTCATGGCGCCCGCCGTGGCTTACCTCACCTGGGTTGCCCCGGGGCTCCCCTTCATGATGCTCAGCGTGGTCTTGAACGCCCTGTTCCGGGCGGCCGGGAACACGCTGACCCCGATGCTCATCCTGGCGTCTGCCGCCGTCATCAACGCCACGCTGGGCCCGCTGCTGATCTACGGAGTGGGGCCGTTCCCCCGGATGGAGGTCCCTGGCGCGGCCCTCGCGACCGTGATCTCCCAAGTCGGCACGACCGCGGTCGCGTTGCTCTACCTCCGCGGCGCCCGGAGCGCGTACAGCATCCGCTGGCAGGACCTCCCGCTGCGCCTCCCGATCATCCAGGGCATCGCCCAGGTCGGCGCGCCAGCGGTGGCAGACAGTTGGCTGCGGAGCGTCGTGGCGTCGGTGTTCAACTGGGTGTTGGCCGCCTTTGGACCGGTGGCCATCGCCGCGCATGGGCTGTCTCTCCGGGTGATGATGGTCGTCATCGCGTGCCTCGGCGGCGGGGTCAACCAGGCTCTGACGCCCATCGTGGGCTACTCGTTCGGCGGGCGGGACTACCGGCGCATGTGGCGCGCCTACCGGATCGCCGCAGTCTGGACGGGCGGCGGCGGCCTCCTGCTTGGCGCGGCGGTGTGCGTCCTGGCCAGCCGGATCCTGGCCCCCTTCGCCAGGGACCCGGAGCTGCTGCGGCTCGGGGCCCTGTCCCTTCGGCTGAAGATGTGCACCTTCTTCCTCGTCGAGCCACAGATGATGGCCGTGTTCACGCTACAGGGAATGGGCATGGGGGGCCGGGCGATGCTGCTCACGGTGTCGCGGAACGCCGTGCTGGTGGTGCCCGGGGTCATCCTCCTGTCGGCCTGGTTCGGCGTGACCGGCGCCTTCTCGGCGCAGGCCGTCGCCGATGTCCTCGCGCTGTTCATCGCGGCCGCGGTCCTGTGGCAGGTCTACCGGCGGCACCGACCCTCGGCGAGCGGCGTGCCGCAGACCGAAGGTGCCGAGGCCAGTGGGGCGGGGAGGTAACGGCGGCGGCAAGGGACGGCAGTGCGGGTCGGGAGACCCACGGGTACGGACGGCGACGGACCACAGCGCCCACGCGCAGGAGTCCCACTGCGGGCGGCGCTCGGGCGTATCCGAGCGAACTCGTACGCGCCCTGCGAGTCCTGCAGGACCACACGTACCGACGCCATATGCTCCCCGCGCGAGAGTTCGAGTTCCGCCCATCGCCGGGAGTCCCTCAGGGAGCGGAATAGAGAGTCGCGGGTCGGGCCCAGCATACCTAGCTTCCACTGGCGGGTGGTCACCGGGGGCGCTTCCGGGGAGACGTAGTAGGCTCTCCCGTCGGCCCAGGCCGCCTTTGGGAGTTCCCCGAGTGGGCCTCCCGGCGTGGGGAAGACGCTTGGTGCGATGGCGCGCCGGTGGCGGGCTGCCCTGCCGGCTGGGACGCTGGCGAGGGGAGGGCCGGCGTCCCGCCGGGGGCCGGGGCGGGCTTCCCAGGAGAGACCATGCGATCGCTGGCCGAGGGCCTAGCGCAAGTTTGAGAGTTTGGGCCAACGGATCCCCAGGAATGGGGGTTGGGATGGGCCGTTTTACATCACAATCCGGGTACGTCGCTGTTGGGGCCTGGGAGGTCGGGGCCCTGGAGCACGGT
>Ga0315289_10006364_pt1 | contig 17358 bp, 13 predicted proteins | sample YL17G11_40_MG_FD_203452 | JGI IMG/M metagenome (GOLD analysis project Ga0315289, IMG submission 203452) | Sediment microbial communities from Yellowstone Lake, YNP, Wyoming, USA - YL17G11_40 | ecosystem: Environmental > Aquatic > Freshwater > Lake > Sediment | place: USA: Wyoming | collected... | reverse complement strand
ATATGGCTTACCAGAATCTGGATATTTTGCAGGTTAAGGGTGAGGGGTGAGCTATTTTAGACAACCCGGTTCCGCAATACCCCGATTCCTTGGATATCCACCTCCACCACATCCCCGTGGTTGATCGTCCCGATATCCGGGGTTCCGGTCATGATGATGTCCCCCGGAAGGAGGGTCATGATCCCGGAGATAAAACTGACCAGTTCGCCGCAGCTGTAATACTTCCCGCCGGTTGCCCCGCTGGCCTTGACTTGCCCATTGACCCGGCAGGTAATCGTGGTTTCGTCCGGGTCCAGGTTGGTTTCGATGAAGGGACCGAGGGGGCAGAAGGTATCAAAGCTCTTCCCGTGGAAAGTGGCGTTGTCCCGCAGGATGAAATCGTAAGCCGTTACGTCGTTGCCGCAGGTGTAGCCCAGAACATATTGCCGCGCGTCCTTTACGGGGACATTCCGGGCGACTTTGCCCATCACCACCACCAGCTCGGATTCAAAGATGAGGTGTTGGGATGAGGATGGATAAATGATATTCTCTTCCGGACCGATGACCGAGCTGGGCGGTTTAAAGAAAAGGACCGGCCGAGGAGATTTGGATGGGTTTTCTCCCCAGGGGTAATTCTTCGCCGCGCAGATGATCTTGCTCGGTTCGCAGGGGGCCAGGAGTTTCACGCTCTGCAGGGACCCTGCGGCCCGGCCTTTATCGATTCGGTCCGCGTATGGAGAACCGATCTGGTAAATCGTATCCCCGTCCAACAGGCCATAGGAGGATTGATGATCTTTTTGGTAACGCAGTAGTTTCATGATCCCTCTCTTCTCTCCGTAGGTGTTGAGGATTCCCGCACAGGAGAATGACCTATCCTACCATCCAGCCGCCCCCGGTGCAATCCATAATCACCCAAATGCGGAATGCGGAATGGGGAATGCGGAATGGGGAATGCGGAATTATTTCTATGGAAATGGACTTTTCATAATTTCCTTGAGGTAAACCCCCTGCTCTGCCGGGGGGGACTCACAGAGTTTGAAATTTCCGGGATGCCTGGGTCGTGGCCCGGGGGTTAGGGCCTGGTGCTCAAAAAGCATCGGCCGGGCGAGCCCTCTACCTGGAGGCTTCGAATGGCTTCCGCAGGATGAGGCGGGCCGATCGGGCGTTACCTAATTCGGAATTCGGAATGTGGAATTCGGAATTTTTACTTCTTTTTTCTATTCCGCATTCCGCAATCGGCATTCCGCATTTAAATTGCCCGGCCCCCCATAATGGTTTTTCTGATTGACTTCCCATTTCCAATGGGATCAAAATGTTAGACTGGGAATTCTAATTCCGGTCCGCTACCCAACCCATCTTTTTTCTGTATCCAATACCAGGCACGATCTAATTCTTTTCAGGGGGATCGTCTGGGCAGGTGCTCATCGGAGGTCTTTGGCCGATTCCAATCCGGGGGAGAGAAGTCCTCGACTCCGCGTTTCAATTTGGAGGCCATCCCAAATCCTGCTGGTTAAGGGGGCATATCCATGAGTAAGAAAGGAATCCTTACCGCGGGCGTTCTTGCCTTCATCCTGCTCTGTGTCCTATGCATTCTCTCCCATGTCGAATCCATTCATCGGGACCTTGGGCCACCCGCGGGGGGCGGCCTGAGAGCCCCGCTGCTGGAGGGTTCCTGGATCGGCGGAAAGTTCACCCTGAAAGGAACGGTGGCCAGTGAAGCGGAAAAGGATCAGATCCTTAGCCGGGTGCGCGAAATCTACGGGTCCGGGGAGGTCATGGACATTTTGAAAGTAAACAAAGAAACAGCCGGTGCGACCTGGCTTCCCGGAGTTCTCGGCCTTCTTCCGTTGATGGGCAAAGGGGTGGAAAACGCGTATCTGAAAGTGGAGGGCAAGGAGATCATCCTCAAGGGAGAAGTGGCCACGGAGGAACGGAAAGCCAGCCTGATAAAAGAAGCGCAAGCCGGGGCCGGTCCTGCGCTACAGATCGTAGATCAACTCCAAGTGGCCGCCCCGAAAGGCGGGGAAGCCAAAGTTCAAGCATCCATCGATGAACAGATTGCCGGCCAAACCATCGAATTCGATGTGGGCAGCGCCGCGATCAGCCCCCGCGGGGTGGCGCTTCTCGACAAGCTTGTGCCCATTCTGCAAAGCGCTCCCCGGGCAAAGATCGAAATCGGAGGGCATACGGATAACACGGGAGACCCAGGTTATAATGTCGATTTAAGTCGCCGCCGGGCAACGGCTGTGCGACAGTACTTGATGTCCCAAGGGGTCGGGGAAAAGCGCCTGACGGCCGTGGGATACGGGCAGGAGACACCTACTGCCGATAATGGTACCCCCCAAGGCCGGTTGAAGAACCGTCGAATCGAATTTAAAATTCATAAAGGAGAATGAGCGATGTGGTACGTTGCCTCGCAAATCGTGTTTTGCCTGCTCCTCGCCGCCCTTCTCGGGTTCCTAATCGGCTGGCTGTTGCGGAGACGCTGGTATGCGGACCGTCTTGCCGAGGTCGAGTCCGCCTGGAAAAGCAAGTTTGACGCGCAAGGCCTGGAGATGCAAGAAGCCAGAAACGAGCGCAAAGAACAGGACTCCAGGCTTATCGTTCTGCAAGGCGATCTCGCCGCGAAAGAGGAAAACTTGAAGAAACTCAGCGCACGCCTGGGTGAACTGGAGTCTTCGGCTGCCCAGGGAAAGGAGAACGAGGGGAAATGGCGCGAGATGGAGCAAAAGGCGGCAGCAGCTCTGCGCGAGAAAGACGCCGCCATGGCACGACTCCAGACCCGCCTAGGAGAACTTGAACCGCTGACGGCGCAGGTTGCCGAGCGGGAAAACAGGCTCCGGGAAGCGGAAAGCCGATTCGGGAAACTCCTCCAGGAAAAAGATGGGATGATTTCCGGCCTGGAGAAGAAGCTGGGCGAGCTCGAGCCGCTGCCCGCCCTGCTAAAGGAACGAGATGCGAAGCTGGCCGGCTTCGATGCCCGGCTTAAGAAAACTCTAGCCGAAAAAGAGGAGGAAATCGCTTCCCTGAGGAGGCGCATGTCCGAGCTTGAGCCTCTTGCCGGAAAGCTTGCGGAGCGTGAGCAGAGGTTGCGCGAGGCGGATGAGCGGCTTCACCTCCTGCGCCGGGAGAAAGAAGACGAAATCTCCGACTTGAGGGCGAGGCTGGGAGAGATCGAGACGCTGAAGGGGCTGCTGGGAGAGCGGGACAATCAACTGCGCGAATGGGACGGCCGCTACACCTCAGCCGTGCGGGGGAAGAATGATGATATCGGCATCTTGCAGGCACGGATCGCCGAGCTTGAAGCGCTGTTGAAACAACGGGCCGAAGAACTGGAGCAAGCCCGCCAGCCCGTAGCCGCCAAGCGGGCGCGGAAAGATGATCTTAAGAAGATCTATGGCGTAGGGCCTGTGCTCGCGCGGATGCTGAATAAACTTGGCATTCACACCTTCCGCGAAGTCGCCTTGTGGAGGGATGAGGATATCGAGCGGGTTGATGAGCAACTTGAACATTTCCGGGGCCGCATCCGCCGGGAGAACTGGGTTTCCAGCGCGAAGGAGGAGCACTTCAAAAAGTATGGCGAAAGGCTCTAATTTCTTGCTTCCCTTGATTTCCCCCTTTTTCTACTATATGATTCTATCCAAACCAGAAGAGGGGGTGCGGGAATGAAGGCCAAAGACTTGGTGGAAGAATATCTGATCTCCGGCCACGGGGCCTGCCCCGGTTGCGCCATGCCCGTGATCATGCGCCATGTCTACCACACCCTGGGCCAGAATACGATCTCGGTTCTCACCGCAAGCTGTCTCGGCACGATTGTCTTAACCTATCCTTTCTCCCCTACCCAGATTGCCACCTACTCAACTCCCTTTGCATCGGCCGCCGCCGCGGCCTCGGGCATCAAGGCCGCCCTGGATATGAAGGGACATACCCAAACTACAGTCGTAGCCATCGCCGGGGATGGGGGAACTTTTGACATCGGCCTTCAGGCCCTTTCCGCGGCGGCCGAGCGGAACGATGACTTCATTTACATCTGCTATGACAACGAAGCCTACATGAATACGGGCATCCAGCGGTCTTCGGCCACTCCCTGGGGGGCTTGGACCACCACGACCCCGCCAGCCAACCTGAAGAACCAGCCCAAGAAAGACATCGTGGAAATCATGGCCGCCCACCGGGTTCCCTACGCCGCGACCGCCTCGATCGCTTATCCCGAGGACTTTATCCGCAAACTCCAGAAAGCCAGGGATACCCGGGGATTTAAATTCCTTTATGCCCTCTCTCCGTGCCCCGTGGGATGGAGATTTTCTTCCCAGAACACCATCCGCCTCGCCCGCCTCGCGGTTCAAAGCAAGATCTTTCCCCTCTATGAGGTGGAGAACGGAGACCGTTACATCCTCAGCATGGAGCCCGATGGAGTTCCGGTGAATGAGTACCTTGAACTCCAGGGCCGCTTCTCTTTCCTGAGGGAGGGGGATTTGGAGCGCATCCAGGAAAACGTAGAACGGGAGTGGGACCGCTTGATGAGGCGTATAGAGGTAAGTTGAAGACAAATTATGCCTAAATTACGCTTGACGGCATTTTCCGATTTGCTATCATGGCAGCTATAGTGAACGGCTTAAATAAATTGACATATAATGGGCAGTCATTGCGAGTCCCGCTTTAGCGGAACGAATCTCGTGAGATGGCTACGTCGCTTCGCTCCTTGCAACGACTAATTTTTTTGCTGTTGGCCATTATTATGCGCAGACAAATCAGCCCATCCGAACCTTTAATCTTCTGGGGTTGACGATGATGAAGCGGTGGTTCCAGAAGATGCTGACACGAAGCCTCCAAGCAGGTTTGAATACCCTGCTGGAGGCTTTTAAATTTCAAATCTAAATATAGCCGCATCTGATTTCCAGTTTATCCAGTTGAACTCAAAGGCATCGAAAGAATTAGGAAAAGAGAGCTAACCTTCCGGTATTCGAGCCTTCTGACCATCTGTCTCGTTCTGCACCCCTTCCTTTTGAGATCTGGGAGGAAGGGAATATTGTGATCCCTGAAGCCATGGAGGGCCGAAGAAAAGCTGGATCTCAGGGTAATTTCTTTTCGAATCTCTCCCCCATTTTAACGTTCCAGAATCAAAGGGAGGAACCATGAAAGCAAGAAAGACGATCATTTCTTTTTTGATTCTTGTAGCCATTTTTATAAGCGGAACATTCATTCTGCTTATCCACTTCGATTCTCCCATGGCCCTTGCCCAGCCGGTCATCGAAAAAAGAGCCGAATCGAAGAACAGGATGGTCATCGTTTCTAACCTTGGAGAGCTCCTCCAGGATACCCGATATATCGGGGATACCGTCAGGTACAAGATCTATTATATGAATGACACCCGGCAGAAGGCTGACCTTGGAATTCTAGTAAAGCCAGAGGCTGGCCTCATCCAGATTAAGGTATTCAACCGGGGCCGGTATCAGGAAGGTACCCAAAACATCGTTTGGGGGATTCGGCAAGTTCCCCCCCAACAGGGCGGCTTTGTCGAATTTGAAGGAGTCATCGGTGAAGGGGTGAGAGGATTAGGACGGGTATCCCTGGTCCACAAGGCCTTCATCAAAATTCAGAGAAGGGCAGAGGTGGAAACCAATGCGGTGGTGAACCACATCTGCGATCGGCCTCCAGTGGGATGGATTCCCTTCGATCGCGTGTCCAAACCCGGGGGACCGATCTCCTACATGAAGGACGAGACGACCATGGGGACCACCGTGAATTTTGACCTTCCTGGAATGTTTGTCCATGAAGTTCAGATCCAGGGTATGCTCCACCATCGACTATCCATCCCGGGGCATTCCACCCTCCTGGACCTGGGCAAGCCGGACCTTCCTATCGTCGGGCAGATCATCGAAGTACCCTGGGGAGTGAATTTCAAGATTGAGATTGTGAAATCAAGATCGATTTCCTTACGATGCTACAACGTATTTCCGGCCCAGGAGAGGGAGATCCGTCAACCCAGGGGCATGGAGAGGAAATTTGCCCTGGACAAGGTGACTTATTCGATGGACGCCTACTACCCGCAAGAGCTGGCCGCGATAAAGGCCGAAGACATCGGGGTGATCCGGGGACATCGAGTCGTGCTGTTAAAAGTAAACCCGATTCAATTCAACCCGGTTACCCGGGAGATAAAAGCTTTTTCCCAGGTCGAGGTGCGGCTGGACTACGATCGTCCCGCGCAGATCAGGCGGGTGGATAGCCGGATCGAATCTCCGGCCTTTGAGCAGCTCTTGAAAGCACTGGTCCTGAATTACAAGGATCCCCTTCGCTTGGGCCAGGGCCAACCACGGGAGACGAAAAAAGACGGATGCGATTATTTAATCATTACCCACGGGAACTTTTACAACCCGAGTGACTCGAACAATCCTATCGTCCGGCTCCAGGATTGGAAGCGGCGCAAGGGTCTCAAGACGAGAGTGGTGGATGTAGCCAACATCCCGGGGGGGAGCACGGCCAACGACATCCGGAACTATATCCTGGACTCCTACCAAAACTGGGATCCAGTTCCCACTTATGTCCTTCTGGTGGGAGATGCCGAATTTATCCCTACCAACTATCAAACGGCCCATCCGGAGCATAACAACACGAACATCGGAACCGACCTCTACTACGTGACGGTGGATGGCAGCGATTACTTCCCGGATATGTTCATCGGGCGTCTCTCCGTGGATACTCTGGCTCAGGCTGGGGACGTGGTGGATAAGATCCTGGCCTATGAGCAGAATCCCCCAGCCAATGCCAATTATTACACGAATACCTCTATGGTAGCCCTCTTTGAGGATGATACCGACAGGCCTAATGACCCCTGCCCCCAGGATGGCCAGGAGGATTGCAGTTTCCGGGTTGTTGAATTTGCCGAAGAGATCCGTGCCTATCTCCAGAACAACGGTTACACGGTCAATCGCATATATGATCAGAGCGGTGCCTTTGCCCAGGGCCCGCAAAGATATGAGAATGGGTCAGCGATTCCTGTAGACCTAACCCTGGGGGGGAATCCCGCGGCCGGGGTTCCCGGTTTCCCGTGGAACGGTGGAACGGCCGATATCCGAACGGCTATCAATAACGGGAATTTCCTGGTGACTTACGATGGCCATGGAAATCGGACCAGCTGGAGCCGCCCGGGCTTTGGTACTAACGATATAAATGCGTTGACCAATGGCGCTTTGACCCCAGTCGTCTTCTCCATGGCCTGCATGACTTGCTGGTTCGACAACGAAACAGACGCTGCCGATATAGACCCTGCGCCGGGAGTTCAGGGGACGGGAGCCGGGGACGAGAGCTTTTGCGAGCATTTTCTCAGACTGAGCAACGCGGGGGCTGTGGCCATATTTGGGTCGACGAGGATCAGTTGGGATAATAATGACTTTATGATGTTAGGTCTGTATAAAGCCATCTGGCCTGACTTCAACCCCAACCCTCCCTTCGGTCCCGGACAACTTCCCAGCATTCAAACGGGTCCCCTGATCAGTATGGGTCAGATCACCAACTTCAGCAAGATGTATATGGCCAATTATTACACCCACGACTTTAACCGTCAGTCGAGCTTTGAAATGTATACCCTCTTCGGGGATCCAGAGATGGCCCTTTGGACCGCAGAACCTGCTCGTTTAAAATTAGATCATCCCAAAGGAGTTGGATCTACGGGAGAACAAGATTTTGTGGCCAAAGTAACCAACGATGCCAGCGGAGATCCGGTGCCCAATGCTGTGGTCGTACTTACCCAAAACAACGCCATCGTTAGCCGCGGGCAAACCAACCCCGCAGGCCTTGCCCGCTTTACCCTGAACGCCCCGGCTTCGGGGAATTTGGATATTACCGTCACCGCTCGCAACTACCGACCCTACACCGGGAAAATAGAAGTTAGCTCGGGTGGCGCCAATTTGAATCGCCTGGAGCCCGGCGATGGTGTAGAAAATCAGGTGGTTCATGTGGGAGGGCAGAATTTCTCGGGGAGCGAAAACGTAGATATCCAATTCGGGGGGCAGCCTATCTTAACCAAGCCCGCGTCGAGCGGCAGCTTCGGCCAATCGGGCGTGGAAGATGTGGATATCCAGGTGCCCTCACCTTACGCCTTAGGACCTGTCAATGTTCTTGCGCGCGGCCAAAACTCGGGCCGCTATGCGGTCGATGTCTTCCAGGTACGCTCGGCCAACCCGATCGATCTCTATACCTACAGCCAGTGGGATAGCACGACCTGGCATCTGCATTCCGGAGACAATCCGGTTTGGAACAACCCGGAGATCCAGCTCTACGATAGCGGCAACAATCCCGTCGAGTCCAACAATCTAGTCGTGGGAAATACCTATACCATCAAGGCGAAAGTCCATAATGATACGACCTTTGATGCCAAGACCGTCAAGGTAACTTTTAAATGGGCTAACTTTGGCCTCGGCCAGCCGGACAATGTATGGACCCCGATTGACAGTAGTCAGGATATCGATGTCCCTGCCTCCAGTGTAAGGGAGGCAGAAGTGAAGTGGGCCCCGCCCAGCACAGGCCATCTCTGCCTTTTGGTTGAGATCTATCATATTGAGGACATTAACGGGAACAACAACGTAGGTCAAGAGAACTGTCATGTAGGCCCAACGACCTCTCCGGCCAAGGTCCCCTTCCTCGTCTGGAATCCAACGGATAAGCCGGTTGCGGTTTATCTCGAGCTGCGCCAGCTCATTCCGCCGGGCCAGGAGGCAAAAACCCGGCTCTGGGGGAGCTGGATCACGCACCCGGATCCGCAGGTGATTCCCCCTGGGGGAAGGAGGGAGGCCTGGGCGATCCTCGATCCTGATCTGGCGGATATCAAGAGCGGAGAGGCTGAATTTGCGTTGACCGGTTTCATCAACGGCCGAGTCATCGGAGGAGTCAATTTCATCATTCGGAAGTAGGGGCAAACAGAAATCCAACGCCGGCTAACGAAAAGGAGGATACTGAGATGAGAAGAGGGCCTACCTCGAAGAAGATATCCAGAATCATCCATGCTGTTCCCGAACAGGGAAATGAGCGATCCAGAAATTTCGTACTCCCCATCCTGATTCTAACCGTGATTGGGTTCCTTATGGGGGCGGTGAGCACGTGGGCCCAGATCGCTCAGGGTCCAGTCGCTGAAAAGCGTCTGGACCCAACTTCCGTGGAATCCGGTGAATGGGCAGAGGTGAATATCATCGTGAAAGGATATTCAACCTATTCTTCGGCGGTGGTCCCCTTTGATGCGGTCCTGGTGATCGATCAGTCTAATTCAATGGCCGGCAGTGACCCCGAAAACAAACGGCTGGATGCGGCCAAACATTTCGTGAGCCTGGCCAGTAGCGGTATCCGTATCGGGGTGGTAGCTTACGCCGACCAAGCCCAGGTGGTCTCCCAACTCACGACCGATTACCCGTCGCTAAATTCGGCCATTGGCAACCTGGCCAGCACCATGGGGGGGTGGACGAACATGGCGGCGGCCATGAAAGAAGCACAAAAGATGCTCATCCAAACCGGGCAGACGGCTAACCGGTACATCATCCTGTTGTCTGACGGCTGGCCCGAACCGGACTATGAAGCCCAGGTCAATGAGATTCAAGGACCCCTCCTCCGCGAGGCCGTGGATAACAGCCTGACCTACTACACCATCGGGTTTGGCTTCGCGGATATTGCCCTGCTGCAAGACATAGCCTTGACCACGGGGGGCACCTTCCAGTTTTCGACCCCGGCAGGGCTCCGAGCAGTCTACGAGCAGATATTCCAGGTGGCGGCCCACCAACTGGTGGCCGGGCAAATGGTCTTAAAGGAAAAACTGGATTCTCGGCTTAAAGTCAGGCCCGGCTCACTCTCCGTATCTCAAGGATTGGCTATGCCCCCTGCCGACCAGCTCAACCAGTTCTACTCCACGGGCGTGTTAGACCTTAAGCTGGGTCAATTGCGAAGCGGGTTTGAACGTTCTCTTTCCTTCGGGGTCAGTGCTCCCGGATGCCTCTCGCCAGACGATCCGCGAACGAGCATCGATATTCCCGTGGACCATCCGAATGCCAGACTGGATTATATATTTGGCTCCTCTCCCGGAAGTGTTCCCGTCGAGCAGAGAGTTCTGACCTGTATGCGTCCGGGATCCATTCGCATAGAAAAGGAGTTTGACCCTACGACCTCCAAAGTCAAGCTGAAGATCACCAACAACTACCCGCCCCATCCTCCGCAGGACAGGAGAGTTAAAAATATCAGGGTCGAGGAGGGGCCGAGTTTGCATTTTCAACCTGATTTCGCCTCGGTTACCTCCACGGGTCCAACGAGCCAGTTCACCCCCATTCCGTCTGGAGTAATCGATTATCTGGTTTGGGAGATTCCCAGTTTGGACCCCCTGGCCAAATGGGAGGCATCCTTTGTAGTCCGGTCGCGGGCGTGTCAGCCAGCCGACTTGAACCCCCTTCGGGTTGATGCCATAAAGGACCCGGAAAAGTTTAATCCTGAAGTGAAATACACCAAACCGGACGGAGTGAGGGAAACCCGTTTCATTCCCCAGGCCTATGCCGTCATTCCCGACATAGAAGTCTGTGATGGGCGCCCGGATTTGTATGTCACCCCTGCCTTCAGCACCCATGACTATTTCTCCTCAGAGGAGAACCATTTCACCTATGTCATGGCCAGGGATGAAACCGAATCGGTATGGGTCGATGGGGGCCACAATGGCTTTGTCAACGATTGGAACGATGCCAACCAGATCCAAGCCCGGCTCAAGGGGGCCAGCGGATCTGGATTGGAGGTGGAGGTCAAGGGGCAAGGGGATCATTTTTACCGTAACCAACCCAATAGACTTTATGTACGCGTGACCAATACCGGGAACAAAGCAAGTCCGGGGATTCCCTCGGGCCTGAGATTGGAGATTAGGAATAATCAAATGAATTCCTGGGACCGAATTGTGGAATTAAACATACCAGCCATCCAGGCTGTACCCGCTGTTCCCCGCGCCTTCGTTGTCTTCAATATACCCCCAGGCACGATGAGGCCTGAATACCTCCGCGATTATGGACTTTCCTTAGCCCAGTTGCTGGATCTCCTGAGGCAGAGCAATCCATCCCTCTTTACGAATATCAATTCGTATCTCCTTCTCTATCCCCAGACGCGGAGGACGCTGGAATCGCTCGGTCCAATACTTCCATCGGATTTGAATGCCAATATTTCTCCGGCGCTGGCCGCTGAAATTCAAAACTACATTTCCAATAACCCAAGTTTCCTTGCCAGTTGGGTAAGGAAAGTTGCCAAGCTGAGGATCCAGCTGCGAAGTGCGCCCGGGGAGAAGCATACCAACAACAATGAGACTACGGAGTTGATCATCGTCAAGTAAGGGAGTGGGTTTTAGGGGGTGTTTTATGCAAAAAGGGTGGCTTGCCGTTCTGTTGGCTCTTATCTTCGGGTCTGTTGCTCCCGGATACGCTCAGCAAGAGGCCAAACCAGATCCTAAAGAAATCCTCAAGGCGGTGGTGAAAATACGGGCCGTCGTTCCCGATTATGCGCGGTCCGCCAAGACTTTAGGGACCGAGCGGGAAGGGAGCGGGGTGGTGATCGATTCCAAGGGGCACATCCTTACCATCGGTTATTTGATCATGGAGGCGGAAACCCTCGAAGTGGTCGGGCCGGATGGAAAAACGGTCACCGCCCAATCGACGGCGTATGACCACAGAACCGGATTCGGTATTTTGAAGACGGACAAACCTCTGGAAGTGAAGCCCATGGAGTTGGGCAAGTCTTCGGAAGTCAAAGAGGGGGACCCGATCCTGGTCGCGACCCACGGCGGGGAAGACGGAGCCATGGGGGCCCGGGTGATTTCCCGGAAGGAATTCGCCGGCTACTGGGAATATCTTCTGGACGACGCCATATTTACCGCTCCGCCCCATACCAACTTCGGCGGAGCGGCGCTGATCGATCACCAGGGAAAACTGGTGGGGATCGGTTCGCTCTTCACCCAGATCGCGATCGCCGGTTTAGGGGCGATTCCCGGGAACATGTTTGTCCCCATCGATTATCTGAAGCCCGTCCTTTCCGAGTTGATTGACAAAGGTCAGACCTCTGAACCTCCCCGGCCCTGGTTGGGGGTGAATGTGGATGAAACCCATGGACGGATCTTCGTTACCCGGGTTACTCCGGAAAGCCCGGCGGAAAAAGCCGGCCTTAAACTGGGGGATATCATCCTTACCGTGAACAAGAAAGAAATCAGCGGGCTCGCGGATTTTTACCGGCAGATCTGGGCCCTGGGAAAGGCAGGTGTCGAAGTTCCCCTCAGCATCCTCCAGGGGATCCAAATTCGGGATATCACCGTGAAGTCGGCGGACCGGACGCAGTACTACCGGCTCAAGCCGCAGAAGAGGATATAAACAGGGGGCAGGGGGCAGGGGGCAGGGAGCAGCAGGCTTCCCTATTTCTTTTTTTCTTCTTCCTCGATCCTGGCCAGCGCCCGCAGTCCCAGAGCCAGCGTGGGGGTTCCGCCGGGGATCATGGCCGACTCGACGGCCTCCAGCAGTTCCCGTTTGGTGGCCCCGAGGCGCAGGGCTCTCTTGCAGTGGTGGTAAACCGCGTCCTCGAGTCCTCGGTAGGCCAGAATCCCGATGGCGATGAACTCTCGAATTTTCGCGGGGAGAGCCTTCCCATCCGTCAGCCCCCGTTCATAGAGGTTGTTGTACGCCTCCATGAAGCCCACATCCTTTTCGGTCAGGTAGAGCCAGGGGCCGAGCATGTACCCTCTGGCTTTCTGCATCTTTTTGATAAGTTCCTTTTTCTTTTTTTCGTCAGCTTTCCCGGCCATCGGAGTTCTCCTTAGGTGATGGAATGGATTCAACTTCCCAGCTTTATTAGCCTGCCTCCCGCAGGCATTTCAGGCAAAAATCAACTTCCTCGCGGGTGTTGTAGTGGGCCAGGCCGGCCCGGACGACGCCTTCGGTCTTTTCCAGCCCCAGCCCTGCAGTATTGGTTTGGATCATTTTAATTCTGAACATTCGAGGCTCTTGCAAAACTCCTGAAAGAAAGAGGAAGCGTCATTCCGGGCAAGCGAAGCCCTGCACCGCATGGTGTTCAGGGCGAAGCGCGACCCGGAATCCAGGATTCTAAATCAATTCTGCCATGAAATGAAAACCTCCGGTGATTATCCGGAGTTCGCAATGGGGGTGTCAAGGGAAAAAGGGGAAAAGGAATCTTGCCCACCTTCACTTTCCAGGAAGCAGATCAATGTCCATAGCTTAGAGGCCGTGCCCGGCCCGGGGGCAAGGCCGTGGTTCTCGGCATGATGAGGCACGGATTCTTTCATCGGTCCGGGCGGAAACGGCCCTGGGGGGCGCAGATGGCCAAGCGTTTACCGCCCTCTTCTTCGGAAGCAAGGTGATCTTTCATCGGATCTTCTCCACCCGCCGATCCTGCCTTCAAACCACGGCCTTGCCCCCGGGCCACAAGAAAAGGTATCTTAAAAGTGAAGGTGGGCAAGGAAAAAGGCATGGACGGCCCGATATTTCAGTTGATGGTCGGGGTCGATTCCAATAATATTTAAAGGATAGGGGCGACTCGCCTCGCCGCGCCATCAGCGGGTTGTGGAATGGAGCGAGAAAGGAATCGAAGGGGATGGAAGAGTTCGGAAAAATTTTAATTCTGGAAAACGAGATCGAAGCGCGGCTGCTCGATTCGGTGCTCAACGAGCGGAACATCCCCCACCGGATCCGGAGCTATTACGATTCCGCCTATGACGGGATCTTTCAGACCCAGAAAGGGTGGGGGGTGGTTTTGGCTCCTCCCCAATACCAGGAAGAGATTGAGTTGATTTACCGGGACTTGCCCCTTGAGGAAGGCGGGGGGGAAGAAAGAAATAAGGATGAAAGATGATCTGCCATTGCATGAGGAAAGGCGACCATGAAGCAGATTGAGACGATTCGCGGAGCGAGAACCATCGTAGAAACATGCGCCGGGGTGAAGGCCGGAGAGACCGTCCTGATTATAACGGACACAAACATGGTGAAGATCGCCGAAGTCCTCGCCATGGCGGTGAAAGAAAGGGACGCGGAGCCGATCCTGGCCATCATGATCCCCCGCAAGGGACACAGCGAAGAACCTCCCGCCTGCCTGGCGGAGGCCATGAAGAAGGCCGACGTAGTCCTGACTCCGGTCAGCACGTCCATTACTCACACGAAGGCCATGAAAGAGGCTGCGGCTGCAGGATCGCGGGCCATCGTCATGACCGCCTTTACCGAGGACCTCTTGATCCGGGGAGGAATTCAGGCGGATTTCCGGAAACAGAAGCCCATTTGTCTGGAGGTGGCCAGGCGATTCAAGGAGGCAGAATCGGTCCAGCTGACCACCCCTGGCGGAACCTCCCTTACGATGCGCAAGGAAGGCAGAAGGGGCAATGCCCTCTATTGTCTGGTGGGGCCAGGGGAGTTTTCCACGGTGCCGACCATCGAGGCCAATTTTTCCCCCCTGGAGGGAACGGCCGAGGGGACTCTTGTGGCGGATGCCAGCATTCCCTACCTGGGTATCGGGGTCCTGAAGGAGCCGGTAAAATGTAAAGTGGAAAGGGGATTTATCGTCGGGATCGAAGGCGGTTTCCAGGCGGATGTGCTGAGGAACGACCTGGAGTCCAGAAAAGACCCCAACAGTTACAACATAGCCGAATTAGGAGTGGGGCTGAACCCCGAATCCCGGATGACCGGGATTATGCTGGATGACGAAGGGGTCCTGGGCTCGGTTCACATCGGCATCGGGTCCAACATCACCCTGGGCGGGGACATCAAGGCCGCCATTCATTATGACCTTCTCATGTGGAAAGCCACCATCGAGCTGGACGGCAAGGTTATTCTGGAGAAGGGAGAACTGAAATTATAAATCCCAAATCCCAAACTCCAAATTCAAAAAATCAATCTCCAATGACCAACACTGGGATTGCATCTTTGGGATCGGGGATTTCGATTTTGGGAACTTTTTCTCCCTTTTGGCGCCTAGAAAATGTGCGCAAAATGATGACAGAATTGTAGGGGCAACCCTGCGTGGTTGCCCATCTTGCGGGCGGCCACATAGGGCCGCCCCTACAATATCATGCTTGGTTCCGGCTATGCCGGGTTAGGCATTAGAGACACCGTAATGTAGGGTTTGGTACTTGGGATTTGGTGGTTAATCTGGAAGGGGGTGAGATATGCCTAGAAAAGGAAAGTTGGATATTTGGACCCTGGCGGGAATCTGCCTGGCAATCTCTGTCGTTCCGCTTCATGAATTGGCGGCCAAGCAATCCGCTTCCGCCGCGGCTGCATCTCCAGAACTGCTTCAAGTCAAAATCCAGCGTCTGACCATCGACCCGTCGAGCAACCAGCCGGTAGTCTTCCTCACGGATCTTCAGGAGGAACGCGCCCTTCTGATCTGGATCGGGCCCTGCGAAGCCAACGCCATGAATGCGGAAATGGAAGGAACCAAACACCCCCGTCCCCAGACCCACGACCTTCTGCAGGGGATCATTCAGAAGATGAAGGGAAAGATCCAGAAAATCGTCATCACTCATTCCAAAGACGGGATTTACTATGCGAATCTTGTCCTGGAACGGGAAGGCAAGGTCATCGAAATCGACGCCCGGCCCAGCGACTCCATGGTCCTGGCCCTGAAGGCCAAGGCCCCGGTCTTCGTGGTCAGGAAAATGTTTCAGGAGATGTCGGTTCCCCTGGAAGAGGGGAGAGGGGCCGAGGCTCAGTATGGAATCACCGCGCAGGAGTTGACTTCTTCCCTGGCCCAGTCTTTTTCTTTCAAGTCAACCCGGGGAGTCCTGGTCTCCGACGTTCGCGCCGGGAGCCCTGCCGAAAAAGACGGCCTTCAGCGGGGAGATATTATCGCCGAGATCGGAGGCGAGGCTACCCCGGACCTGAAAGCCCTAAAGGCAGCAATGGATAAAATGAAAGGGCCGGTCAAAGCAAAGGTTTTCCGTAAAGGGGAATTCCTCTCCCTGACCTTCCATGGAAGATGAGCTGAAGAGCCTCTACCCGATTCAGGCGGTTCCATGAATTCCTAACCTGGCATAGCCGGAACTGAAGAGGATATTGTAGGGCGGTCACGCCCAAGGTGTGATGGCCGCCCGCGAAAAAGGCAACCACGGGGGGTTGCCCCTACCGTTTGTTACCATCTTGCGCACAATTTCATTCTTAACCGCCTAATGACCCCAAGCAAGACTTTTGAATTTTGGTCATTTGAAATTGTTTCGAATTTCCGGCTTCGTGCTTCGGATGTGGGACGCTCTCTTTATCCCAAATTTTCACCAACCGGAGATGCAGGCTTGACATGAACCCCGGTGATTATACGATGGAGCTGGGTCCCATGGGCCCCATCGGCGAGGGGGCCGCGCTGATGCTGCGGGTCAACCGGAACTGCCCCTGGAACCAGTGCCTCTTCTGCTCGGTTTACAAGCAGAGCAGATTTTCAGCCCGTTCGGTAGAGGAGGTCAAAGGGGACATTGACACGGCGCGCAGGATTGGAGACCTGCTTGAAGGCAAATCCTGGGAAATGGGGATGAACGGGTGGATCCAGCAGGAAGTCATCGAGAAAGTCATTCGCGAACAACCGGAGATATTCGGGGATTACCCGACCCCAGTGACCCAGGAACAGCGGCTGGCGCTGCGCTGTCTCAGCAATGTGGCCGGCTGGTATATGTACGGGGCGCGCAGGGTCTTCTTGCAGGACGCCAACGCCCTTTTCCTGAAGGCAGGTGAACTGGTCGAGGTCCTAAGATACCTGAAAGGCGCATTCCCGACGGTGGATACGGTTACCTGCTACGCCCGGTCCAAGACCTGCGCCCAAAGAACTCCTGAAGAATTAAAGGAGCTGCATGAAGCCGGCCTCTCCTGGTGCTTCGTAGGGATCGAGTCGGGTTGTGATCGAGTGCTCGATTCCATGAAAAAGGGGGCCACGCAAGGGGACCACATCTCCGGAGGGCAGAAGCTCATGGCTTCGGGGATCAAAATGGCTGCTTTCGTGATGCCCGGCCTGGCGGGAGGGAATCCGGAAATGTCCCGCAGACACATGTTGGATACCCTCGACGTCCTCAAGGAGATTCGGCCAACCGAGATACGCGTGCGCAGCCTGGCCGTTCTGGAGAGTGCCCCCCTCCGGGGAAAATGGGAGGCGGGAGAATTTCTTCCCCCGAGCGAAGAACAGATGGTGGATGAATTGAAAGGACTCATCCAAGGAGTCAACTTCGACTGTACCTTCGAAACCCTCCAGATGACCAACCTGTTTACTTTCAAAGGACAACTTCCGGCAAGGAGGAATACCTTCCTTGACGCCATTTCCGATTATCAGGCCCTTTCCCCGCTGGAACGAGCCCGGTACCTGCTGAATCGCTATATTCGGGGCGGCTAGCTGGATTTCGTC
>Ga0315289_10006363_pt1 | contig 17358 bp, 4 predicted proteins | sample YL17G11_40_MG_FD_203452 | JGI IMG/M metagenome (GOLD analysis project Ga0315289, IMG submission 203452) | Sediment microbial communities from Yellowstone Lake, YNP, Wyoming, USA - YL17G11_40 | ecosystem: Environmental > Aquatic > Freshwater > Lake > Sediment | place: USA: Wyoming | collected... | reverse complement strand
GCTCCTGAGTACTCGACGGAATCGCCGCAAGGTGTGGCCGATTGGCACACCCGGCGTCCAGTGCAAGAGGAGAACATGGCCCATGCTCGCCACCTGGCCCTGGAAGACCTGCGCCTAGCGCGCGATCCTGACTGCCTCCTGGCGCTCTTTCGCAAACTGGCTTACCGGGTCGAGCCAGAACTCGTGCCCCTCGATCCGGCGAACCTCGAGTTCCCCGGGCGGGCCGGCATTCAGCGCTGCTTCCTCCTGGCCGACCATCCCGGCCCGCCTGGCCTGCAGGTCTTGCTCTTCGAGTTGGACGGTGTGCGCATGGCGGAACTGCGCCTGCTGGCGCGCGACCTGCTGGCCCGCCCCGGCCACTACTTGTTCGTCGGCGCGCCCGGCGCGCCGCCCTACACCTGCGCCATTTTCGTCCACCCCCGGCGGCTGGGCGACGGGCAGGTGGGCATCCGCAAACTGGTGCTCGACCCCGCCCACCCCACCCGCCACGACCTGGACGTGCTGGAGGGGATCGCCGCCGACGGCCTGGCAGACGACCCCGACGCGCTCTACCTGCGCCAGGCGCAGGCCTTTGACGTCGAGCGGCTGACCGATCGCTTCTACCGCGCCTACGCCGGCCTGTTCCACCGCACCGTGGCACGGGTGCAGGAGGCCAACCGTGGCCACCGGCGGCTGGCCACGCCCGAGGGAGCGCGCGCCTTCACCCAGCGGCTGCTCAACCGGCTGCTCTTTCTCCACTTCCTCCAGCGCAAGGGCTGGCTGGCCGGCGATCCCCACTTCCTCACCCACCAGGCCCGCCGCCTGGCCCAGGCCGACCCGCCGGGCAACGTCTGGCGCGACTTGCTGCGCCCCCTGTTCTTCGACACGCTCAACCGCCGCCGCCTGAACGACGTGTCCCCCTGGGGCGACGTCCCCTACCTCAACGGCCGCCTGTTCGAGCCGGTGGACCCGGACACCGACGAACAGGTCTTCCTGCCCGACGACCTGTTTGACCCGCACGACCCGCAGGGATTGTTGGGCTTCTTCGACGGCTACAACTTTACCGTGGCCGAGGACACGCCGCTGGAGCAGGAAGTGGCGCTCGACCCGGAACTCCTGGGCAAGGTCTTCGAGAACCTGCTGGAGGAGGCGGAGCGCGGGCAGACGGGCACCTTTTACACCCCCCGCTCCATCGTCCACTACCTGGCCCGCCGCGCCCTGTGGCTCTACCTGGAGGAGCAGACCGCCCTGCCCGCCGACCGGCTCTCCCTGGCCTTCGCCGACCCCGCCTTCACCTCCTCCGCTCCCCCGCCCCCCTGCCCCCCTGCCCCCTCGCTCTCTGTTGCCGAGGCCGACAAGATCGAGCGCGCCCTGGAGCGGGTGCGCGTATTAGACCCGGCAGTCGGGTCGGGCGCCTTCCTGGTAGGGATGCTGCACGAACTGGTGGCGCTGCGGCGGGCCTGCTTCGCCGCGCGCGGCGTCGTCGTGCCGCGCGGCTCGTCGCTGGTCGCCCGCTGGAAGCGGGATTTCATCGCCCACAGCCTGTACGGGGTGGACATCAAGCCGGAGGCGGTCGAGATCGCCCGCCTGCGGCTGTGGCTTTCGCTGGTGGTGGACGTGGACCGCGCGCAGGCGGAGTCGTTGCCCAACCTGGACTATAAACTGATGGTGGGCGACAGCCTGCGGGAGACGCTGGACGGAGAACCGATCCTGCCCGACTTGCCCGCGGCCGGCCCCGGCTTCCCGGTCGAGCCGTTCCAGGACAGGCTCCCGGGCGTCCCGACCCGGCCGGTGCAACTGGGGTTAGGGATGGGGGCGGCCGACCAGGCGCGGGCGGGCCTGGCGGCGCTCAAGGAGCGCTACTTTGCCGCCGAGGAGAAATGGGAACGGGACGACCTGCGGGCGCAGATCGAGACACAGGAGCGGGCGGTGGTCCTGGCGGCGCTGGAGGAGAAACTGGCCAACGTAGACGCGCGGGTGCAGCAGTTGGTGGCGAAGGGCAGCCAGGTCAACTGGCAGGGGCTGCGGCGCGAGAAAGATGAGTTGGAGCGGCTGGCGGGGCGCAAGGCGCGGTTGGCGGACCTGGCAGAGCGGGTGCGGCGCGGCGAGCCGCTGCCCTTCTTCCTCTACCGCCTGCACTTCTTCGAGGTCTTTTCTCCTTCCCCCTCTCCCTCTCAGGGAGAGGGCAGGGGTGAGGGTGGCGGCAGGGGTGAGGGTGGCGGCTTCGACATCGTCCTGGCCAACCCACCCTACGTGCGCATGGAACTGATCAAGGAGCAGAAAGCCGAGTTCCGCCAGGCCTACCCGGAAGTCTACGACGGGCGGGCCGACCTGTACGTCTACTTCTACGCCCGCGGCCTGGATCTCCTGCGCCCCGGCGGCGTGCTGGCCTACATCTCGTCCAACAAGTTCATGCGCGCCCGCTACGGCGGGGGGCTGCGCCGTCTGCTGACCGAGCAGACGACGCTGGAGGCCGTGGTGGACTTTGGAGACCTGCCGGTCTTCGCCGCAACAACTTACCCCTGCCTGGTGATCGCCCGCAAGGGCCAGCCGCCGGCCGGCCACGCCCCGTCTCTGCTGACGGTGAGCAACATGGGAGCGGTGGAGCGGCTGGAGGAAGAGGTGTCCCGCCAGGCCTGGACGCTGCCCCAGGTGACCCTGCGCGCCGAGGGCTGGACGCTGGAACGCAGCGACGTGGTGCGCCTGGTCGAGAAACTGCGCGCGGCGGGGCGGCCCCTGGCCGAGGTGGTCAAGGGGCAGTTCTATATGGGCGTCAAGACTGGTCTCAACGAGGCCTTCGTGATTGACGAGGTGACGCGGCAGAGGCTCGTCGAGGAAGACCCGCGCAGCGCGGAGATCATCAAGCTGTGGCTGCGCGGGCGGGACGTGAAGCGGTGGCGGGTGGACTGGGCCGGGCTGTACGTCATCTTCGCTTACCATGGCGTGGACATTGAGCGCTATCCAGCCATTCGCACCTACCTGGAGCCTTTTCGGGAGCAGTTGGAACAGCGGGCTACCAGCGCCAACCACGCCTGGTATGAGTTGCAGCAGCCGCAAATGGGAATCTACCCGGAACTCGAGAAGTCCAAAATCGTGTATCCTGACATCGCTTCCCGCTGCGAATTCGCCTTTGATGGTGAAGGTCGTTACGGCAGCAATACGATGTACTTCATCGGCAGCGGAGACCTGTATCTACTTGGCGTATTGAACAGCGATGTGTCAGAGTTTCTATACCGCCAACTCAGTACCACAATTCGTGGTGACTTTTTGCGCTTTTTCTCTCAGTACCTGGGCCAACTTCCCATCCCTTCTGCCACGGCTGCCGAACGGCAGGCCATCGAGCGCCTGGTGCGCCGGCTGCTGGCGCTGCGCGGCGAGGGGCTAGAGGCCGCTGCGCTGGAGCAGGAGTTGAACGAGCGCGTCCACCGGCTGTTTGAACTCACGAACGAGGAAATTGCGCTGATCGAGGAGAGTTTGGGGCGAAGCACGGCCAGATAGGGGGAGAGCGATGGCTTTTCTTGGCGCTATTTTTGGTCGAAAGCGCAAGCCGGACCGTCAGGAACTCGCGAAAGTTCTTCCTGCCTTCATCCGTGCCCGCACCTGGGCCGAAGCGCAGCATATCGTCAAGCAGCACCCAGCGCTGTTGAGTGATGAGGCCGAGGCCCTCCTAGACCAACGCATCGCCGCCGCACGCGAGCAGGACGAACAAGACAGCGCGCGCGTACTTGAAGAACACCGTACCTGGCTGCGCCATTGCCGGCAGACGAGCACAGAAGCAGCCTTGGCCAAGAAGATCAGCACGGTCGGGGCACAACGCGTCACGACTCGTGTACCTCCGCGATTCATCTCCAGCATACGTCAGGCAGACGAGGCCCACCAGCGCTATCTCCGCACGAGCGACCTAGCTGCTCTAGATGAAGCCACGGCCGCCTGGGAGCGCATCCTGCACCACCCGGACTTCATAGGTGCGCCGAAACGCCTGCAGTTGACTGCCTTCAACGATGCCGGTGTGGTTCTCCTGCGACGCTACTGGGCTCTGGGTCGCCTGGATGACCTGAATCGAGCACTTTCCATCTGGCAGGAGGCTGTAGAGTGCACAAGCCTCGACTTTCCGGAACTGCCTGCTATCCTCACCAATTTGGGCAACGGCCTGAGTGAGCACTACAAGCTCACTGGACGGCTGGAGGACTTGGAGAAGGCCATCCGTACCTATCATCAGGCCGTGGAGCGCACAAGCCCAGACTCGCCGGCGCTGTCCTCTCGCCTCAACAACTTGGGCACCGGGCTGCGCGCCCGCTACACCCGCACCGGGCGGCTGGAGGACTTAGAGGAAGTGATCCGTATCTATCATCAGGCCGTGGAGTGCACGAGCCCCGACTTCCCGGAACTGTCTGCTATCCTCACCAACCTGGGCAACAGCCTGAGTGACCGCTACGAGCGCATTGGACGACTAGAGGACCTGGAGGAAGCGATTCGCGTTCATCACAAGGCTGTGGAGTGCGCGAGCCCCAACTCCCCGGCGCTATCTACGTCCCTCAACGGCCTGGGCGCCGGGCTGCACGCCCGCTACGAGCGCACTGGACGGCTGGAGGACCTGGAGGAAGCTATCGCCGTCTGGCGGGAAGCTCTAGAGCGGACACCGACCGGCTCGCCGGAACTGGCAATGTACCTCAACAACCTAGGCACCGGGCTCCTCGACCGCTACACCCGCACCGGACGGCTGGAGGATCTGGAGGAGGCTATCCACGTCTACCAACAAGCCGTGCATCGCACGCCTCCCGACTCACCGGACATGCCCGGTCACCTCAACAACCTGGGCACCGGGCTGCACGCCCACTACGAGCGCACTGGGCGGCCGGAGGACTTGGAGGAAGCGATCTGCGTTCATCACCAGGCTGTGAAGCGCACGAGCCCCGATTCCCCGGACCTGCCCAAGTACCTCAACAGCCTGGGCAACGACCTGAGTGACCGCTATGTGCACACCGGACGGCTGGAGGATCTGGAGGAGGCCATCGCCGTCTGGCGGGAGGCCGTGGAGCGCATGGGCCCCGACTCGCCAGCCCTACCTAGGTACCTCAACAACCTAGGCACCGGGCTTCGCGACCGCTACACCCGCACCGGACGGCTGGAGGATCTGGAGGAGGCTATCCATGTCTATCACCAGGCCGTGGAATGCAGGAGCCCCGACCTGCCGGAACTGCCTGCCATCCTCACCAACTTGGGCAGCGGCCTGCGTGACCACTACGAGCACACTGGACGACTGGAGGACTTGGAGGAAGCGATCCGCGTCCATCACCAAGCCGTGGAATGCATGAGCTCTAACTCGCTGGCCCTGCCCAGATACCTCAACAACCTGGACAACGGTCTTTGGACTCGCTACACCCGCACCGGTCGGCTGGAGGACATGGAGGAAGCAATTCGCGTCTATCGGGAGGCGGTGGAGTGTACGGATCCTGACTCTCCAGACCTGGCCGCCATCCTCAGCAACCTGGGTACCGGATTACGCGACCGCTGTATCCGCACCGGACGGCTGGAGGACCTGGAGGAAGCTATCGCCTTCTGGCGGGAAGCTCTAGAGCGGACGCCGACAGACTCACCGGACCTAGCTATGTGCCTCAACAACCTGGGCACCGGGCTGCGTGACCGCTACGCCCGCACCGGCCAGTGGGCCGACCTGGAGGAAGCCATCCGCGTCTCTCAGCAGGCGCTGCAGCGCACTCCCCCAGACTCGCCCGACTTGCCTCGAAACCTCAGCAACCTGGGCAATGGGCTGCGCGACCGCTACGCCCGCACCGGCCAGTGGGCCGACCTGGAGGAAGCCATCCGCGTCTTTCAGCAGGCCGTCGGGCGCACGCCTCCCGACTCGCCCGACCTGCCCGGCTACCTCAATAACCTGGGCAACGGGCTGCGCGACCGCTACGCCCGCAGCGGGCAGTGGGCTGACCTGGAGGAAGCGGTGCGCGTCTCTCAGCAGGCGGTACAGCGCACCCCCCCAGACTCCCCCGACCTGCCTACTCTCCTCAACAACCTGGGCAACGGGCTGCGCGACCGCTACGCCCACACCGGCCAGTGGGCCGACCTGGAGGAAACAATCTGCACCTACGAACGAGCCCTGACCGTCCTGGATCGCGCCTTCCTGCTTTCTCCGGTGGCCTACCAGTTGGGACAGCAGGGCCGCTGGGCCGGCCTTGCTGCCCGCGCTGTGGAGGTCCACCACCAGGCCAGCCGCCCTGCCCGCGCTCTCGCCATTGCCGAAGGGAGCAAATCCCGCCTGCTGACAACCTTGCTCGGCCGGGGGCAGATCCCCGCCCCCGCGACGATACCCGGCGACCTGGCGGAGCGCGAGCAGACCCTGGTGGCCGAGCTGGTTGGCCTGGATGCGGCGGACCTGGCGTGCCACGGATCAGGTACTGCCAGAGAGAGCACGTTGCCCCAGCGCCAGGCCCTGATGGGTCAGTTGTTATCCCTCTGGGAGGAGATGGAAGGACACGGCCCCGAGGCCAGCGACTACGTGGCGCTGCGCCGTGGCGACCGCCCGGACCAGGAAGACCTGGCCCGCCTGGCCGCCGACCTGGGGCCGGAGGCGGCGCTCGTCTCCCTCTTCATTACCGGCGAAACCACGCTCCTCTTCGTCCTGCGCGCCGGCATGGAAGCGCCCCAGGCCGTGGAGATTCCCCTGGATGGCGCAGGCTGGCAGGACTTGCTACGCCGCTTCCTGCGCGAGGTGCACTTTTACGACGGCACCGGCCGCCGTGCAGAGACCTGGCCTGCCCCCCTCCTCCCGCTCCTGCAGGAGGCTGCCCCCCATTTGGACGGGGCGCGATGGATCGTTCTGGCGCCACACGCCGGCGGCCACCTGCTTCCATGGGGCGCGCTGGCCGGCCGGGTGGGATGGGCAGCGGCCCCGGTGACCACTCCAGCTCTGGGAGTGCTGGCGCAGGCCCTAGGCCGCCCGGCCGGGGAGAGGACCGGTGCATTGGTGGTGGGCAACCCCCTGGGTGACCTGCGCTACGCAGAGGAGGAGGCACAGCAGGTGGCCGCGTTGCTGGGCGCATGCCCACTCATCCGGCAGCAGGCGACGCGGGCGGCCGTCCTCCAGCAACTGGAGCAGGCCGGGTTGGCCCACTTTGCCACCCACGCCTATTTCGCGTCCGGCTCCCCCCTCGATTCCGGCGTCGTCCTGGCCGACGGCGTGCTCACCGCGCGGGAGATCATGGAGCGGGGATTGCGCGCGCCGGAGTTCCTGGCCCTCTCCGCCTGCCAGACCGGCATGGCCGGGGCGCTGGGCGGGGACGAGATGGCCGGGTTGAGCCAGGCCCTCCTCTACGCCGGGGCGCGCTCGCTGCTGGTGGGCCTGTGGACGGTGAACGACCCCGCCACTGCTCACCTGATGGCCGGCTTCTACCGGGGCTGGCGGGGACGGGGACTGGACAAAGCCACGGCGCTGCGCGAGGCGATGGAGGCCACCCGCAACGATCGTCCCGCCTGGGCGCACACCTACTACTGGGGCGCGTTCACCCTGGTGGGGGATTGGCGATAACGAACCTTCCCGAAAGTTGAGAGCTTGCGGGAAGGTGAAGTTGAATGCACTGCGCCTGACGTGATGCGTGATGCGTGATGCTTGGTGCGTCTGGAGCAGGAATTGAACGAGCGCGTATACCGGCTGTTTGAACTCACGAACGAGGAAATCGCGGTGATTGAGGAGAGCCTGGGACAGCACACAGCGCGAATGAGAGGGAGAGAACAATGACGCATTCCTTGGCACAAACAACCGAACTGACCTGCCCCCGGTGCGAGCATACCTTCACCGCCGACGTCTGGCTCATCGTGGACGCCGCCGAGCGCCCAGACCTGCTGGAGCGTGCCCGCGTTGGCACCCTGCACGACCTGCCCTGCCCCCACTGCGGCCACCGGGGAGCAGTGGACGCCCCCCTGCTGTTACTCCGCCCGGGACAGGAGCCTCCGCTGCTCTTCTCCCCGGCGCAGAGAACCACCGCCGAGCAGGACCGCGAGCAGGCCGCCAGGCTGGTGGGCGCGCTGCGCGAGCGGCTGGGCGACACATGGCAAGACGAATGGGTGAAGCAGGGACTGCCGGGTGTGCAGCGTCCGATGCTGCCCGTGGCCTTGAGCGACGACCCCGAGGTGGCACTGCGACAGGCAGCAGAACAGGCCCGGCAGGAACTTGAACGGCTGCAGGAAGAAGACCCAGAGGCCTACCGCCGACTGGAGAAGGCGGCCCGCCAGGCGCTGGAGACCACGCCGCTGTTGCAGGCCCTTCAGGGTTTTCTCCAGGCCCGCACCTGGGACACATCCCGCCGCATCCTGGAGCAGCACCCCGAACTGCTCACGGACGAGACACATGACCTGCTGAGGCAGTTGATGGAGGCCCAAGAGGACAGAGACACCCTCCGCTACCTGGAGGAGCGCCGCGCCCTGCTGCGCCGCTGCCGGGAGGTGGGGATTGAGGCAGCATTCGCGGAACACGTAGGGATGCAGCGCACTACGGGGGTGGGCGTTTTGATCCCTGCCGAGTTCGAGACCGAGGTCCGCCTGGCGCAAGAAGCCGAAGGACGCTATCTCCGCACCGGCAACCCCGCTGCCCTCGACGAGGCAGCGGCGGCCTGGGAACGTATTCTGGGGCACGCCGCCTTTGCGGCCGCCCCGGAGCGCTTTCAACTGGCCGCCCTCAACAATAGCGGCGGGGTCTTTCTGCGCCGCTATTGGGCTCAAGGCCGCGTGGATGACCTGAACCGGGTCCTTGGATGCTGGCAGCAGGCGATGCAGCGGACCCCCCCAGACTCGCCCGACCTACCTGCTCTCCTCAACAACCTGGGCCTGGGCTTGTGCGACCGCTACGCCCGCACTGGGCAGTTGGCCGACCTGGAGGAAGCCATTCGCGTCTATCGGCAGGCGGTGCAGCGCATCCCCCCAGACTCGCCCGACCTGCCTTCTCCCCTCAACAACCTGGGCCTGGCCTTGCGCAACCACTACGTCCGTACCGGCCAGTTGGCTGACCTGGAGGAAGCCATCCGCGTCCATCAGCAGGCCGTCGGGCGCACCCCCCCAGACTCCCCCGATCTGCCCGGCTACCTCACCAACCTGGGCGCCGGGCTACGCGACCGCTACGCCCGCACGGGGGAGTTGGTCGACCTGGAAGAAGCCATCCGTGTCTATCAGCAGGCGATGCAGCGCACCCCCCCAGACTCGCCTGACCTGCCAATGCACCTCACCAACCTGGGCCTGGGCCTGCGTGACCGCTACGCCCGCACGGGGGAGTGGGCCGACCTGGAGCAAGCCATCCGCGTCTATCAGCAGGCGGTGCAGCGCACCCCCCCAGACTCCCCCGACCTGCCCGGCTACCTCAACAACCTGGGCACCGGGCTGAGCGTCCGCTACGCCCGCACGGGGGAGTTAGCCGACCTGGAAGAAGCCATCCGCGTCTATCGGCAGGCGGTGCAGCGCACCCCCCCAGACTCGCCCGACCTGCCTGGTCGCCTCAACAACCTGGGCAGCGGGCTGAGCGCCCGCTACGCCCGCACCGGGGAGTTGGCCGACCTGGAGGAAGCCATCCGCGTCTATCAGCAGGCGGCGCAGCGCACCCCCCCAGACTCCCCCGACCTGCCTGCTCACCTCACCAACCTGGGCAACGGGCTGAGCGAGCGCTACGCCCGCACGGGGGAGTTGGCCGACCTGGAGGAAGCCATCCGCGTCTATCGGCAGGCGGTGCAGCGCACCCCCCCAGACTCGCCCGACCTGCCTCAACACCTCAGCAACCTGGGCGGCGGGTTGAGCGCCCGCTACGCCCGCAGCGGGCAGATGGCCGACCTGGAGGAAGCGGTGCGTGTCTTTCAGCAGGCCGTCGGGCGCACGCCCCCAGACTCGCCCGGCCTGCCTGCTCGCCTCAACAACCTGGGCACCGGACTGAGCGCCCGCTACGCCCGCAGCGGGCAGATGACCGACCTGGAGGAAGCGGTGCGCGTCTCTCAGCAGGCGGTGCAGCGCACCCCCCCAGACTCCCCCGACCTGCCTGCTCACCTCACCAACCTGGGCACCGGGCTGCGCGACCGCTACGCCCGCAGCGGGCAGATGACCGACCTGGAGGAAGCCATCGGCGTCCACCAGCAGGCGGTGCAGCACACCCCCCCCGACTCGCCCGATCTGCCTGCTCTCCTCAACAACCTGGGCACCGGGCTGCGCGAGCGCCACGCCCGCACCGGCCAGTGGGCCGACCTGGAGGAAGCAATCGGCACCTACGAACGGGCCCTGACCGTCCTGGATCGCGCCTTCCTGCTTTCTCCAGTGGCCTACCAGTTGGGACAACAGGGCCGCTGGGCCGGCCTCACCGCCCACGCCGTAGAGGTCCACCACCAGGCCGGTCGCGCTGCCCAGGCCCTCGCCATCACCGAAGGGAACAAATCCCGCCTGCTGACAACCCTGCTCGGCCGGGGGCAGATCCCCGCCCCCGCGACGATACCCGGCGACCTGGCGGAGCGTGAGCGGACCTTGGTGGCCGCCCTGGTTGACCTGGATGCGGCGGACCTGGCGCGCCACGGATCAGGCGCCGCCGAAGGGAGCACACTGCCCCGGCGCCAGGCCCTGGTGGCGCAGTTAATGTCCCTCTGGGAGGAGATGAAAGGACACGGCCCTGAGGCCAGCGACTATGTGGCGCTGCGTCAGGGCGATCGCCCGGACTGGGAAGCCCTGGCCCGCCTGGCCACTGACCTGGGACCGAAGACGGCCCTCGTCTCCCTCTTCACCACCGGCGAGAACACGCTCCTCTTCGTTCTACGCGCCGGCATGGAAGCGCCCCAGGCCGTGGAGATTCCCCTGGATGGCGCAGGCTGGCAGGACTTGCTGCGCCGCTTCCTGCGCGAGGTACATTTCTACGACGGCACCGACCACCGTGCAGAGACCTGGCCCACTTCTCTCATCCCGCTCCTGCAGAAGGCCACCCCCCACCTGGAAGGGGCGCGATGGGTTGTGCTGGCGCCACACGCTGGCGGTCACCTGCTTCCATGGGATGCGCTGGCCCGCCGGGCGGGATGGGCCGTGGCTCCAGTGACTACTCCGGCTCTGGGGGTGCTAGCGCGGGTCCTGAGCCACCCGGCCGGGGAGAGGACCGGCGCATTGGTGGTCGGCAACCCCCTGGGTGACCTGCCGTATGCCGAGGCCGAGGCACAGCAGGTGGCGAACGGTCTGGGGGTCTTCCCCCTCCTCCGGCAGCATGCGACGCGCGCGGCCGTCCTCCAGCAACTGGAGCAGGCTGGGCTGGCCCACTTTGCCACCCACGCCTACTATGCCCCCGGCTCCCCCCTCGACTCCGGCATCGTCCTGGCCGACGGCATTCTCACCGCGCGAGAGATCCTGGAGCGGGGATTGCGCGCACCCGAGTTCCTGGCCCTCTCCGCCTGCCAGACCGGCATGGCCGGGGCGCTGGGCGGGGACGAGATAGCCGGGTTGAGCCAGGCCCTCGTGTACGCCGGGGCGCGCTCGTTGCTGGTGAGCCTGTGGACCGTGAACGACCCCGCCACCGCCCACCTGATGGCCGGCTTCTACCGGGGCTGGCGGGAACAAGGACTGGACAAGGCCACGGCGCTGCGCGACGCCATGGACGCCACCCGCAGCGCCCGCCCCGCGTGGGCACACACCTACTACTGGGGCGCATTCACCCTGGTGGGGGATTGGCGATAACGAACCTTCCCGAAAGTTGGGAACTTTCGGGAAGGTAAAGATGAATGCACTACGCCTGACGTGGTGCGTGCTACGTGGTGCGCCTGGAGCAGGAATTGAACGAGCACGTCTACCGGCTGTTTGAACTCACGAAAGAGGAAATCGCGCTGATCGAGGAGAGCCTGGGGCGGCACCCAGCGCGCTTGAGAGAGAGAATCATGACACATTCCTTTGCCCAAGAAACGGAACAGACCTGCTCCCAGTGCGGACAGACCTTCAGTGCCGACGTCTGGCTCATCGTGGACGTCGCCGAGCGGCCCGACCTGCTGGAGCGCATCCGAAAAGGTACCCTGCACGACCTGCCATGCCCCCACTGCGGCCACTGGGGAGCGGTGGACGCCCCCCTGTTGGTACTCCGCCCAGGGCAGGAACCCCCACTGCTCTTCTCCCCAGCGCAGGGAACCACCACCGAGCAGGACCGCGAGCAGGACGCCGGGCTGGTGGGCGCGCTGCGCGAGCGGCTGGGCGACGCATGGCAGGACGAATGGGTGAGGCAGGGACTGCCGGGCGTGCCGCATCCGATGCTGCCCGTGGCCTTGAGCGACGACCCCGAGGTGACGCTGCGACAGGCAGCAGAACAGGCCCGGCAGGAACTTGAACGGCTGCAGGAAGAAGACCCAGAGGCCTACCGCCAACTGGAGAAGGCGGCCCGCCAGGCGCTGGGGGCCACGCCGCTGTTGCAGGCCCTACAGAGTTTTCTCCAGGCCCACACCTGGGACGAATCTCGCCGCATCCTGGAGCAGCACCCCGAACTGCTCACGGACGAGACCGATGACCTGCTGAGACAGTTGATGGAGGCCCAGGAGGATAAGGACACCCTCCGCTACCTGGAGGAGCGCCGCGCCCTGCTGCGCCGCTGCCGGGAGGTGGGGATTGAGGCAGCGTTCGCGGAACACGTAGGGATGCAGCGCACTGCGGGGGCGGGCGTTTCGATCCCTCCCGAGTTCGAGACCAACGTCCGCCGGGCGCAAGAAGCCGAAGGACGCTATCTCCGCACCGGCGACCGGACTGCCCTCGACGAGGCAGCGGCGGCCTGGGAACGTATTCTGGGGCACGCCGCCTTTGCTGCCGCCCCGGAGCGCTTTCAACTGGCCGCCCTCAACAATAGCGGCGGGGTCTTTCTGCGCCGCTACTGGGCTCGAGGCCGTGTGGATGACCTGAACCGGGTCCTTGGATGCTGGCAGCAGGCGGCGCAGCGCACCCCCCCAGACTCGCCCGACCTGCCTGCTCTCCTCAACAACCTGGGCATCGGGCTGCGCGACCGCTACGCCCGCACGGGGGAGTTGGCCGACCTGGAGGAAGCCATCCGCGTCTATCAGCAGGCAGTGCAGTGCATCCCCCCAGACTCCCCCGACCTGCCCGGCTGTCTCAGCAACTTGGGCCTGGGCCTGCGCGACCGCTACGTCCGCACCGGTCAGTTGGCCGACCTGGAGGAAGCCATGCGTGTCTATCAGCAGGCGGTGCAGCGTACACCCCCAGACTCCCCCGATCTGCCCGGCTACCTCAACAACCTGGGCATCGGGCTACGCGACCGCTACGCCCGCACCAATGAGCTAGCCGACCTGGAGGAAGCCATCCGCGTCTCTCAGCAGGCGCTGCAGCGCACCCCCCCAGATTCCCCCGACCTGACCAGCTGTCTCATCAACCTGGGCCTGGGCTTGCGCGACCGCTACGCCCACACTGGCCAGTTGGCCGACCTGGAGGAAGCCATCCGCCTCTCTCAGCAGGCGCTGCAGCGCACACCCCCAGATTCGCCTGGCCTGCCAATGCACCTCACCAACCTGGGCACCGGGCTACGCGACCGCTACGTCCGCACCGGCCAGTTGGCCGACCTGGAGGAAGCCATCCGCGTCTATCAGCAGGCGCTGCAGCGCATTCCCCCAGACTCGCCTGGCCTGCCTTCTCTCCTCAACAACCTGGGCATCGGGCTGCGCGACCGCTACGCCCGCACCGGCCAGTTGGCCGACCTGGAGGAAGCCATCCGCGTCTCTCAGCAGGCGCTGCAGCACACCCACCCAGACTCGCCCAACCTGCCTACTCTCCTCAACAACCTGGGCACCGGGCTACGCGACCGCTACGCCCGCACGGGGGAGTTGGCCGACCTGGAGGAAGCCATCCGCGTCTCTCAGCAGGCGCTGCAGCGCACCCCCCCAGATTCCCCCGACCTGCCCGGCTGTCTCAACAACCTGGGCACCGGGCTGCGCGAACGCTACGCCCGCACTGGCCAGTTGGCCGACCTGGAGGAAGCCATCCGCGTCTCTCAGCAGGCGGTGCAGCACACACCCCCAGACTCGCCCGACCTGCCCGGCCGTCTCAACAACCTGGGCCTAGGCTTGCGCGACCGCTACGCCCACACCGGCCAGTTGGCCGACCTGGAGGAAGCCATCCGCGTCTATCAGCGGGCGGTGCAGCGCACCCCCTCAGACTCGCCTGGCCTGCCAATGCACCTCACCAACCTGGGCACCGGGCTACGCGACCGCTACGCCCGCACTGGGCAGTTGGACGACCTGGAGGAAACAATCGGCACCTACGAACGAGCCCTGGCCGTCCTGGATCGCGCCTTCCTGCTTTCTCCGGTGGCCTACCAGTTGGGGCAGCAGGGCCGCTGGACCGGCCTCACCGCCCGTGCCGTCGAGGTCCACCACCAGGCCGGCCGCCCTGCCCAGGCTCTCGCCATCGCCGAAGGGAGCAAGTCCCGCCTGCTGACAACCCTGCTCGGCCGCGGGCAGATACCCGCCCCCGCGACGATACCTGGCGACCCGGTGGGGCACGAGAGGACCCTGGCAGCCAAGCTGGTCGATCTGGACGCGGCGGACCTGGCGCGCCACGGGTCAGGTGCCGCCGGAGAGAGCACGCTGCCCCGGCGCCAGGCCCTTGTGGCGCAGTTGGTGTCCCTCTGGGAGGAGATGGAAGGACACGGCCCCGAGGCCAGTGACTACGTCGCGCTGCGCCGGGGCGACCGCCCGGACTGGGAAGACCTGGCCCGCCTGGCCACTGACGTGGGACCGGAGACGGCGCTCGTCTCCCTCTTCACCACCGGCGAAACCACGCTCCTCTTCGTCCTGCGCGCCGGGATGGAAGCGCCCCAGGTCGCAGAGATTCCCCTGGATGACGCAAGCTGGCTGGACTTGGTCCGCCGCTTCCTGCGCGAGGTGCACCTTTACGACGGCACCGGCCGCCGTGCAGAGACCTGGCCCACCCCCCTCCTCCCGCTCCTGCAGGAGGCCGTCCCCCATCTAGACGGGGCACGATGGATCGTCTTGGCGCCACACGCTGGCGGCCACCTGCTTCCGTGGGGCGCGCTGGCTGGCCGGGCGGGATGGGCACCGATCCTGGCGACTGTTCCGGCTCTGGGGGTGCTGGCGCGGGCCCTGGGCCGCCCGGCCGGGGAGAGGACCGGCGCACTGGTGGTCGGCAACCCCCTGGGCGACCTGCGCCACGCAGAGGAGGAGGCACGGCAGGTGGCGGACGGCCTGGGCGTCTCCCCCCTCCTCCGGCGGCAGGCGACGCGGGCGGCCGTCCTCCAACAACTGGAGCAGGCCGGGCTGGCCCACTTTGCCACCCACGCCTATTTCGCCCCCGGCTCCCCCCTCGACTCCGGCATCGTCCTGGCCGATGGCGTGCTCACCGCGCGGGAGATCCTGGAGCGGGGATTGCGCGCGCCGGAGTTCCTGGCCCTCTCCGCCTGCCAGACCGGGATGGCCGGGACGCTGGGCGGGGACGAGATGGCCGGGTTGAGCCAGGCACTCGTGTACGCCGGGGCGCGCTCGCTGCTGGTGAGCCTGTGGACGGTGAACGACCCCGCCACCGCCCACCTGATGGCCGGTTTCTACCGGGGCTGGCGGGAACAAGGACTGGACAAGGCCACGGCGCTGCGCGACGCTATGGACGCCACCCGCCGGGCTAGGCCCGAGTGGGCGCACACCTACTACTGGGGTGCTTTCACCCTGGTGGGGGATTGGCGGTGACGGCGCAAACCGCCCCTTCCCATTTCTGATAAGCAGGTGTACAATAGTCACGCAAGAGACGACTATGGTTACAGCAACCACCAAGACCTTGGGTGGCCAGGGCGCCCGGCTGTTGGCCACTCTGAGCGTGGCCGGGAAAACCGTTTTCACGGTCGAGGATGCGCGCTGCCTGGCAGGTGAAGAACCTGCGCGCGTGCGCCAATTGCTCTACCGGCTCGAAAAGCGCGGCTGGCTGCACCGCTTGGAACGGGGCAAGTATCTCATCTTGCCCCTGGCCGCCGGCCTGGAAGGCGACTATACCGCCCACGAATTCCTCATTGCCGGCACACTGGTCTCCCCGTACGCCATCGCCTACGGCACTGCCTTGCGCTATTACGGCTACAGCGACCGCCTGAGCAGTACCGTCTACGTGGCGACCACCCGGCGCAAGCGATCCGTTACGCTGCACGGCCTGACCTACCGGTTCGTCGCCGTATCCCCGTCCCGCTTCTTCGGCATTACCCAGGTGCCTCTGGAAGGCCAGCGCATCCACGTCACCGACCGGGAAAAGACCATCGTGGATTGCCTGACCCATCCTCTGTACGCAGGAGGCGTCATAGAAGCGGCAAAGGGGCTGTGGTTCGGGAGTGCAGAGATAGACCTGAGGAAATTGGCGGACTATGCGGAGTGCAATGGCAGCCGGGCCGCGCTGCAGCGGCTGGGGTTCTGGTTGGAGCGGCTGGAGTTGGGGGACGTGGCGCTGCTGGCACGGGTGGAGGCGGGCTGCAGCCAGAGTTACGTCCGGCTGGAGACGCCCGGCCGGGCCGCTGGACGTCGAGAGCGGCGCTGGCGCATCATTGTCAACGTCGCCGAAGACACCTTGCTGGAGTGGAGGGAACACTAATGCTGACCCGCGACGGCCTGGCACGCGTAGCCCGTCGCCACCACCTGGGGTTGGGGCAGGCAGAACGGGAGGAGGAGGTACACTGATGTGGTTACAAGTTCCCGAAACCATAGAACATGCACTGTGGGAAGGGGCACTGGAACCGGCCACCGAGGAAGCGGTGGAGCAGGTAGGCCGTGAGTGGGCCGCCCGCGGCGTCAAAGGGAACGCCCACGACGCCGTGCGTGACCTGCCGCTGGCCAGCATCGGCCGCCCGGAGGTCTGGGCATTGCCGGAGGTCTATCCCCCGGACAAGATGCCCCATCCCCTGCGGGCCAAACTGGGCGAGGCCGATTTCTACCTGGTGCGGCTGGCCTGCTCCTTTCGCCCGCGCCGGGCAGAGAGCCGGGTCGAATGGGCACGCTTGACCGTCCACCTGCTCCCTGATCCTGCTGCGCGCCAACCGGTCGCCTTCGACCTGCACCCGCTGATGGTGACCCAGGAAGTGCGGCGGAACGTCAAGGTCACCCTCAGCCCTTCCCTCAAGTTCCAGGAGATCAGCGCAGAGATCGGCGGGGTCGAGTTCGGCTTCGAGTACTCCGAACTCCAGCCGCTCATCAGCGCGGCCGGCGCAGGGGAGGAGAAACCCAGTTGGGACTATGAGGAGGCCAGGGGCGTGGCCGTGCAGGGGAGCAAGTGGATGCACCTGCTGGTCAAAGCGCCCCAGGGGATGGGCACAGTACGCGCCGTGCTGGACCTGGCCGCCGATGTGCAGGTACGGGACTCGCGGCTGCCGGTGCTCGCCATACGAGACAGGCA
>Ga0315289_10006361_pt1 | contig 17365 bp, 14 predicted proteins | sample YL17G11_40_MG_FD_203452 | JGI IMG/M metagenome (GOLD analysis project Ga0315289, IMG submission 203452) | Sediment microbial communities from Yellowstone Lake, YNP, Wyoming, USA - YL17G11_40 | ecosystem: Environmental > Aquatic > Freshwater > Lake > Sediment | place: USA: Wyoming | collected... | reverse complement strand
CCCCCCCGCCGCAGGGTCCAGTCTGAGCACAGCGCGGCATATACCCATTCCGGACTCATGAAGGCGAATATGTCTAGTGAGAGACGCGGAAGCCCACTGGTTCGATCCCGTTTCTGTTTTCTCAATGATGCCGACCGGGATGGCCGGAATCGTCACACTAAGAAAAGGGTCATCCAGCAAGAGATAATACTGAATAATGTTCTGTGGGCTACCATCGGTATTGCTCACTTTGATCGCAATAGATAGGTCTGCGGCACCTCTCTCTGATTGCCATTTTCTCCGAATGGCATCATCTATACTGGGTTCGATCTTCTGGCGTGCGTCGGGCGCATCCCCGCCCCCGAAGCCAAGACGCGAGAAAAGGAACCCGAAAAGAAAATGGATTTGTACTTCATTGGCAAGGATCCCTGTTTTGTTGAGTACTTTTTGCCTGCCCACGTTCTGGCTGCTCCTTTCATCCCATACCCGTCATCAGGGTGTTCGTCAGTTTGCGGCCCAATGAACAACGCGTTTCTCGACCGACACGAAAAACTTGTTTGATACATATCCAAGCACTCCTGCGAGGACGATTGTGGCATACATCTCAGAGACGGCATAGGTGATGCCGGAGTCAAATATGCGTTTGCCTAAGCCCACGCTTGTGCCCATGATCATCTCGGCGGCGACGACGAGAACGAGGGACATCGAGACGCTGATGCGCATGCCGACGAAAATGTGCGGCAGGGCTTCCGGGAAGATCACTTTTGTAAAGACTTGCCAGCGAGTGGCATGAAAGACACGCGCGACCATGCGCCTGGACTCGCTGGTGTGGCGGACACCATAGAGCGTGTTGATGAGGACGTAGAGGATCGTTACCCAAGCGGCGATGGCGATCTTCGAGTCTTCGCCCAGTCCAAAGAACACGAGGAAGATGGGGAACATGGCCGTGACTGGGATCGAGCGGAAGAAGTCCACGATGATCTCAAGGGAGGCATACACACGCGGCGAGGCGCCCATGAGCAGCCCCACGGGCACGCCGACGACTATGCCGATGCCCAGGCCACAAGCCCAGCGGATCACAGTTCGGCCCAAGTCCGGCCATATTTCGCCGGTGACAAAGAGGCTTATGAGCTTGCGCAGGACGTTTTCGGGAGTGGGAAGGAGGAGCCGGTCCACTAGGCCCAGATGGCTGATCGCCAACCATACTCCAACGAGGACCAGCGGTCCAATCAGCACGTACTTTCTCACTGGCCAAGCCCCTCCGAGAAGATCTCCAGGGCCCTGGACTTCAATTCAAAAAAACGCGGGTCCTTGAGCATGTCGTGGTTTCGCGGGCGAGGCAAGGGATTCTCCAGGATCTCCCGCACCCTGGCCGGCCGCTGGGTCAGGAGAACAGTCCTGCTCCCGAGAAGCAGCGCCTCTTCGATGTCATGAGAGACGAACAGTACGGTAGTACCGGTGCGCGACCAGAGTTCGAGAGTCTCCATCTGGATCTTCATCCGGGTTTGGTAATCGAGTTGGTTGAAGGGCTCGTCCATCAGGAGGACTTTCGGCTCCGCGATGAGGGCCCGGGTGATCGAGAGGAGTTGTTGCTGGCCGCCGCTTAATTGATACGGGTAATCGCGCTCGGGCAGCGAGATATCCATCTGCTTGAGGAATTCGCGAGCGCGAGATCTTCGCTCTGTACGCCCGATGCGTTGGAGCTCCAGAGGCCACGCCACATTGTCCAAGTTCCGCTTCCAGGGGAAAAGGGTGGACTGGAAGTTCTGAAACACGAAGCCGACCTTCGCTTCTCCAGGCTTCTCGCCGGCAATGGATACATGCCCGCTATCATAGGGTACAGTCCCCGCGAGAATATGCAGGATAGTGCTTTTCCCACAGCCGTTGGGGCCAAAGAACGTGAGAAACTCACCCTGGCGTACGGTTAAATCAAAGCCGTCCAAGACAACCGTCCTTTCCGTTGCCTTGGCGTTTCCGTAGGCCTTCTTGACGGCCTGAATCTCAATAATCTTGGCGTCCTCTCCCACCGTGGCACCGTCCCATCATGACTCGGCCTACTTGAGGTCCGCCGGGGTCAGAAGCATCGCCAGAGCACTCACCTTGTTCCGCAAGACACCCTCCGACGCCATGATGTCCGCCAATTCCTGGATTCCTTGAGTGGGAAATTTCTCGCCCGGCAGCACCCACTTGTACAGGCCGCTCTTGGATGCAACGTCCGGTTCCAGAGGCGTATATTTCGTCAGGTAGGACTTTGCCGCAGCAGTATCCTGCCGAATGAAACGAACACCCTCAGCCATGGCATCATAGAGCCGCGACACTGTCGCCTTGTTGTTCTTGAAGTACGTGGCCGTGACGGCTGCAGCGCCTCCCCAAAACGGATTTTGGATGTACTTGGTCCTTGGACTGGCCACCAGCACCTTTCCCGCTCCTTTGAGAACCGCAATAGTCCCATACGGCTCGACGGTAAACAGAGCATCAAATTGTTTCGCTGCAAGCGCCTGCACCTGCAGGTTGGAGCCTACCTGGATGACTTTCACGTCCTTGTCCGGCTCCATCCCCACTTTCTTGAGGAACAATCGCAGGTAAAGAAGCTGGCTGACACCTGTATATGTCCCGACTTGCTTTCCCCGCAGTCCGTTCGGGTCCTTTATTTCCGAATCCTTGGGCACCAGAAGGTAGCTGAAAGGATCATCGGGAGTCTCGTAGTGCGCCAGAAAGAGCTTGAGTCGTCCCGGCGCCTCCTGCTCGGCCGCCCAGTAGCTGGAAAACGTTATGCCGGCGAGGGCATCGACTTGTCCGGCGAGCAGAGCATTCAGAGCCTCGGTGCTGTCATTGCATTTGACGGGCTCCACCTGCACGCCGGCTTTGCCAAAATAGCCCTTCTCAACTGCGACGAAGAAGGGCAGGCAGTTGGCAAAAGGAATGTAGCCTACTTTCACTTTTGGACCGCTGGAGGCGGGCTGCTTCCTGCACCCGTGCGCGCCTACCATCAAAAAGCAGATAAGCACGAAGGGAAAAGCGATACTGACCAACCGACGGAATCTCATCCTGAGTACAGTAGACATCGTTCTTCTCCCTAAAAGACACCGTATCATGACTTATACCGCGCATGATCCACGGAAGGCCTGCCATCGTGGCCTCCGGCATCGGAACATCAGCCTCGCGTTCACGACCCGGAGCCAAACTTTCATTTATAGCATCCGTGTACGCGAAATGCTGTGGATCTTCAAGCAAAATCTTGTCGTTTGAAGACAGTTCAGTTGCCGCCACAGCCGCGGGCGGCTGTGCTACCTGGGTTCCGGCGGGAAGTTGAGCCAGGCGTATTCGCCGAACAACTCCTCAGCCTTTTGGTCGCGGGCCTTCGCGGCTTCCACCTCCGTGTCGAAGGGCCGAGGTAGAGACGCGGGCCCGGGGCATCGGGGTGGTTCACGCAGGTCGGCGTGGCGGGGCAGGCGACGGGGAGTTAAGAAGACAGCCTGGCGAAGTGATTTGAACCTGCGAGTTCGATCCCGTGCCAGGCTGTTGAAAGGCGTTTATCATCGCGTTGGCGCCGTTCCTGTTCCGGGCCGCCCAGGAGATGCTGTTCAACGTGGTCAAGCACGCGGGGGTCAAGGAGGCCGCCCTTCGCGTGCGGCGCCAGGGGCGCTACGTGGGGCTGCGCGTCTCCGATCGGGGGCGCGGGTTCGACCCGCAGGAGCTCCGCCAGACCGCCGGGTTCGGCGTCTTGAGCATCCGCGAGCGCGTGGAGCTGCTCGGTGGCCGGATGAAGATCAAGAGCGTCAAGGGCCAGGGCAGCACCTTCTCGATCGTCGTGCCGGACGGAGCCCAAGAAGGTGAGGGTCCCCAAACGCATTCTCTCGCGTTTGGAAACCCTGAGAAAGTGAGAACGGAAGAAGGTCGGGGGCTCTGACCTTCCCCCCTGCCCTGATCCGGTGGGTGCCACACACGTGTTGTCGTACGGCGGTTGCGCCGCTCCACGCGCCCTGCAACTCTGCCCACCCAATCAGCGGACGGGTGGCATCGTCAAGGCCAAAGTACGTGTTTAGCCTGGCAGAACCCAACCTGAGCCTGGTCAGGCTCAACACGTCCCCGGAATTCCACCCTGTCGGGCGAAGGTGGCTATTCCTCTGCGCCCATGCTTGCGGCAGGATATATCCAACAAAACAGTCATAGGTAGGGTTACACCCCATAGAAAACCAAACAAGGAAAGGATAGGAAATGGCTATGCTTTGTCCTTTGCACTCTCGCTGTTGTGTTGATTTTGGGCCCAGGGGGGATGCGGATGGGCTCCAAGGTTATGGTGGGATCAGGCCGCGAAATAGACATTTGGATGATAAGCTAAGAGGCAATTATGGCAAGGATGGCCGCAGTTCCGGAGCTTCAACCCACCGATCGCCGTAAATCGCAGGACGCAGGGAACGACCAAAGGCGTGATGCTTCGCCAAACGACGATGGATTGATGGAGCAGATCCTTGAGAATATGAGGAGCACGCCCGGGGAGGAGGTGTTGAAGAGGATCGCAGCCTCGCCCGACATCCGGCGAGACAAAGTGCTGAGCATCCGTCGTCAGATTACGGAGGGCACCTACGAAGTGGCGGGTCGGTTGGATAGGGCGATAGATCGGGTACGGGAGGATTGTGTGTTTGTGCTCGATGCTGGTGGTTGGCGTCGGACATCGCATAGGATGACGATGACCTGCTGCACCATGTGACCAGTCATCTGGGAAAGAGAGTTGCCCACGAGTCTGGGATGCAGAACGCGGCTGATCCGGATGAGGGGTGACCCCGGTGGGTCGCGGGCCGTTTTTTGACGTTTTTCCAGCCCGGAAGGCCTGACGACAGCACGAAGAAATCCGCAGGATGAGAGGGTTTGCCGCACTCGATTCCGGCGAATTGAGTATGCTGTCCCCAGATCTCCGTCCCCAGATCTCCGTAGGCGAGCCCTCAGAGCCGTTAGCTGTCCGGTGGTCAACTGCAATCAATGAATATGTGAAAAAGGTGAATCGGATCATGACCGGCGCGTTTATGGGTACTTCCGGCCTCATCTGGCAAGTCCGGGACCACGCGCTCCCAACTAAGTTCCTCGATCAAGCAGAGTGCGTTCTTCCCAGAGACTTTGTCCTGAACGAACGCCTCGCCTATTCGCTCGAACCAAAACGGTGCGTCGTGCGCTTGGATGCACCCGAGCATAGCAGCCTCAATGCTATCTGCGGCGTATCGAGCCGCTATGAAACGGCCGACACCTTCGTCACCCAAGTAGTTCAAAAGAGTATCGGCCGCGCTGGCAAGATTATCATCGCGCAGCCGTTTTGCCTCAAACGTGAAATATCGCTTCGGCCGAACAGCACACCATTCGATTTGAATATCAAGTTTTGGACGATGTTTACCGAGTTCAGCGCCTGGGCTAATGGGACGTTCATTGTGAACTGAGTAGACCGTATAGCGCTCAGGGGTCCCCGGATCGTTAATGCGTCGCTCTATTGCATCAGCGATAAGGCCGGTCATATCGTATTCATCCCTTGCGAGCGGCAGTCGACGGCGGGCATCGACATAACCCCATGCAAGGAGTTGATGGGTGTCCTCACGAAGCACTGCGAGGTAGTCATCCCACTCTGTAGATAGTCTCTCTGGGCTCATGCTTTGCGTCCGCGGTTCTCCGCCACCTCCGCGACAATATCCGCGGCATCCAATAACGCTTGGGTCTCCGTCCATTCAAGCCGACGCGCCGGCTTGCACAGATGGATTCTCCTGCCTGCGAGGACGCAAACACTGCGTCGGACATATACCCACTGCGCATATTCTTGTTCAGCGGCAAGCAGGATGTCTCGCACATCCTTCTCTTCATATTGTCCGGCGAACTTCACCGTTGGTTTCGCAGGTTGTCCTTTGCTTACGAGTTCGACTGTGGCGACAATCCCATCTGGAGCGATCAGCATGGTGACACGATGTCGGCGGCTCTTCCGCTCTATGAAACCATCCAGTTCTGCCGTCAACCTGCGGGCATATTTCTCAAGTTGATCTCTATCGCGCTCGTCGAGGCCGCGAGTAAGTCGCAGCGGCGCCTTGCCTTTGACCAACGGCAACCGGAACTCACTGAATTCCCGTGCCAATAGCATAACCTGTGAAGGAATCTTTAGAATGGTGGCCACCTCATCATCGAGTCGACGTTGCCAATCGGCTCGGTCGTGGAGACGCATCTCTTCAAGCGAGAATGACCCATGCAGCTTGGCCAACTCGGCAATCTGCTGATCAGTGAAATGCGGCATCGGCATTCGTCGTGCATCACCAAGATCAATCGTGCTGCGACTGATACCCCAACCTGCACTCAACTCGAGGAAGAGGCAATAGGGCGTTATGCTGGATGCCCAGACCATCGAGACCGCACGCAGCCAGTCGTCATCCGACTCGGGTGCAGATAGCCCAACTTTCGGGTGCCGGAAGATGAAGTGATGGCTACTGAACGCGGCAAAGTCGTTCCAAAGAAACAAATGCGGGCCGCGAATGATGTTAAGACCGGCATCTCGGCCTTCGCGTATGAACGTACCCCAGCGATTTGGGACCAACCACTCGTCGCCGACTGTTAACCTGGTTCTGACTTTGTGAGGGCGCCTTGGCTCAACGACTTTTAATCCATTGAACCATTCTGCATACTCTCCGGCCTCAACTTCTGTCATTCCTTGATTGCGCTTGATCTCCGCAACGTCCTGGTTTGTCTCGATCAGATCCTGGTTTGTATCGGACTTGGATGTTCTGTCGCGTCGAAGTTGTAGGCCGAGATTCAAGTGCCATAGTCGCTTGTCAGCGAGATCCCCTATAGTTGTTGGCATGACATGCTTTAGTCTTTCAAAGGCACGTCGGTCGCGTGGGTTTCCCCACAGTGCACTTTTCCAAGTAGTGCCCTCACCTTGCATTGCCTCATTCACGGGAATGGTCTTGATCTCCGATTCGGATATCGTAAGCACCCAGGGCGTACGCCGGCGACGATCATGCCCGGGCACAATGGCAGGTTGATTAGCGACCAACGGCCCAAAGTGAACGATATCAGGGAGAGGTGTGCCAGCTTTCGGGAGAGAGTAGACAAGATCGGCTGCTGGTTCGTCTGCCGACTCGAACAAGACATAGGCGAGATTGGAGAAGTTAGTGATTCGGTGCACAGTATTCTGTGAGAAGAATGCTTTCCGATAATCGGCAGATTGGTCATTGGTGAGGCTGGTTGCTTGCGTAATCATGCCAACGACGCCATCGTCTCCCAGCCGGTCACGCACACGCCACGTGAAAGCCTCGCTGCTGCGATAGCGAGCCACAGGCGTCATCCCTGCCTGTCGTGCACGCTGAATCCAATCGACAGTGAAATGTTCGCTTTTATCATCCGGATCAAGTTCGACCCAGGGTGCATTGCCTACAATCCAGTCGAATCGTCGGTTGGCTTTCCAGAAGAACGATTCATCGTTGAAGAAGTCGCTCTCGAAAATATGCTCATTGTGCAACACTGGAAATCTGAACTTCGCGTGGTGGTGCAATTCCGGGGGATCGATATAGCTGAGTAGCGTCAGGATGAGACTGAACTCGGTGACGAGACAGGCTTCCGCCTTACGCTCTACGCCAAAGATGCTGTTCGTAAGTATGTCCCGCAGTTCCTCTGGTGGCAGCTTTTCGCTCCGCCGGCGGCGCAACTCCTGTTCAATCAATCGGCGGTAAGCGAGCACGAGAAAAATTCCAGAACCGCAACACGGATCGAGGATCTGCATGCCTTGCGTCAGTGGCTTCACGCTTTGGATTTCAGCGAGAAGATAGTCGGCGACTGGCTCCGGTGTGTAGAACGCGCCTTCCTCGGCTCCCTTGCCTTCGTCGTGGAGAAACTGTTCATAGATTCCCGAGAGGAGTTCAACAGGAATGAAGGAAAAATCGAACGGGGGAAATAGGGCCATCTGTCCCGATGCCGGGTCCTCGCCCGCGAAGCGACGCGCTACGGCCTTGACAGCCTCAGCATTTGGTGCGGACGAGGCTGACCAGTCAATCGGGAATATGCGGCCGTTGAATCGTTCGTCCACCTTATCCGTCAGGCGACGGAAGGCATTCAGCTTGGCTTTGTTTGAGAACACCGCCTTGGGGTCTACCCCGGCTTCCTCTAGCCACTCTGGGCTGAGGATTCCGCGTTCCCAAAGGTAGTGGAGATAGACGAATCGCCCGATAAGCGAGTGTGCAACCTCAGGATCGAGATGGTGTTGTTCTACAAGATGCGTGCTTAGCGAGCGGAGCATCCTAAGGAGCGACTGGTCAACGCGCTTGTCCTTCGGGAGGCGTGCACCCTTCGTCCGCCAAAGGTCTCCCGAGTCAATCGAATCCGCGTGAAGGAACCGCAACTGCTTGGCGACCTCATGAAGGCTGAGACTCGTTGTATCGATTGGTGTTCCGATCTGCCCGACATCGTCGTCGATATCGTCGAAGGCGAAGTTAGTGTAAACACGCACTTGCCCCGGCATCGACACGAGAAGGAACGGCGTTGTCCCCTGATTCCAAAGTTGTCTATGAATCTGCCTCGCTTCATCAGCGTTCTTCGCTTCGGCAACGTGCACGGCGGGACGCTTACGGCCCTCACCGGTTTCATCTGACGCCGTGCGAATAAAATAGCTGCCGCGCACATGCGCACGCTGTGCGTCACGCAGCAGGTGAGCAACCGACGTGTCCGCTCCGTCAACTCCTTCCCGATAGAAGGGGGACTGGCGGTATCCAAGTTCGCGTATCAGATCGTCGAGTCCCATCGCCAACAGCCAGCCTGAAATATCAGAAGTCTAACGCTACCGCAGCAGGAGTCAACCACGTCATGTACTTTTTGCAGATTGGGCGTGTCTCGCGATGACAAAGTGGCTATGAATCCGGGTAATTCCGGGGACAGCGTACTCCACTCGCGACCGAAAGGAGCAAGGCTACGACCTGCTGGCGCGGAAATCTACAGGGTTCTTGCCGCGGCGGAGCTTCCGCGTGACGAGCGTCGCCCTACGTCACTCGGCGAATCCCCTATCGGGTGCCGCTGGATTTATTGTTGCGTTTGCGGGTGGGGTGGGGGTAGAATGACGGTGCGGCGGGAGAAATCCGCCGCGTGAGACAACTGGTACACTGAGATTTCAGACGCTCCAATCCAAACCAGCAGTTTGATGAAGGGAAGCGTTTGGAAGGCTCGGTGCTCTTTGTTTCTATGCAAGGGGCACCGATGCTTTATGTCCTCAGAAGAAGGCATCCTTGATCGTCATCCGACATGAAGCTCGGGCTCCTGCTTAGAGTCTGTCTGCAGAGAGCACCGCTGACCTTTCACGTTCCCTAAGGGCTCTGCTGGGCCTGGATTGGACGTGACTGCGGCGGTGCTCTTTTTTGTTGGGCCGCCGCGAGATATGAGGGAACCGGGGGACGAAAGGGCGGAGTATGCGGCGGGTGCGGCAGAGTGTGGATCGGGCCCTGCTCCCGATCTACGAGCGGATCATGGAATTGTACGGGCCTTATGTGCTGGTGCGGTGCGCCAAGTACACCAACCGGCGGAGGCAGGCGGAGGAGATCGGGGTGTTTACCCTGATTACGACGTGCCTGCTGGCGAGCGAGTTGCCGTGGACAGGCGAGATCAGCCGGCTCATCGATCTGATGGTGCAGGTGATCGGGCCGGACGTGGTCTCGCGTGGGAAAGGTGCGGCGTGGTGGGGTGAGAGTGAGGAGCTTCTGTTTGTGGACGAGCAGATGCGGCGGATGGCCCGGGCGTTGAACCGCCTGAGCTGGCCCCTGCGGGGGATTCCGGGGACAGCATACTTTATTCGAGACCGAAAGAAGATCGTCCGCATGGGCTAAAGCCCATCCTACAGCCCATCCGACATCGGTGGCCATCCACGGTTAGGCATCAGGAGCGTCGGTGGGGCAAGCCGGGTCCCCAAACGCCATTCTTCGCGTTTGGGAGCCCGATCCACCCTACGGGCTGCGGTCGTTTTTCCGGGGGAATCCGGGCCGGAAGAGGGAGCAGAAGCGACAAGCGACAGGCGAGAAACGATAAGTGACAAGGGACAGGGGACAAGAAAGGCAGTAGGCAGTAGGCGGGAGGCGGCGAAGAACAGGGATCGGGTATCAGGGTTAGGGGTCAGCCACAACCTGCGGCCTGTCGCCTCCGGCCTTCCGTTGTCTGTCTTCTGTCCTCCAGCCTGCGGCCTGTCGCCTCCGGCCTTCCGCCGTCCGTCCTGCTGCTGCACCATGCCGCCGGAGTGGAGCCGGAGGAGTTGGCCCGGTTGCTGGGGGAGCCGGCGGCCCAGGTCGCGGCGCGGATCGGCCGGGGCGAGCGAGCCCTGGCCCGGCGTCTGGGGGTGGCGGACGTGCGGGCTCTGCTGGCCCGGTTCGCGGCGAGCCTGGATACCGGCTGGATCCAGGAGGCGGCGGCCTGCGCGATGGACTACCTGGCCCGGCAGGCCCGACCCAGCCGCCCGCGTAAGGCCTCCCCGGACTGGAACTGAGAGCCGTTCCCAGCGGACAGTCGCCAGTGGTCGGTAGCCTTTGGATTGATGATTGATGATTGATGATTTGGGTAGAACGCCTGCGGCCTACCGCCTCCGGCCTCCGCGTTCATCCGCGTTGATCTGCGGTTTCTTTGTCTCTGTGACCTCGGTGACCTCTGTGGCGTCTGGATTGATGATTTATCATTGATTTGCGGAATTCCGGCTTTTTGCGTCAACAGGCGGGCGTCAAGAAGCGTCTTTATATGGTGAAATGATAGCATCGTCGAGACATCGAGTTCGCCGTGCGGCCTGCGGCCGCGACCAAAACCTGCTCGCGCGGGGACGCGGAGGCGCAGGGAAGGGCAAGATCGAACCCATTTCGGACCCTGCGTCCCGGCGCCTCCGCGCGAGATAGATTTCTTTGCATTTCAATCGGCCCGCGCAGGCCGATGGTACGAAACAAAGCCAATTTCGGCCGTTGTGGCCGTCGAGAGCCCCCATTATTCCCGTATTCCATCATTCCAGCATTCCAATCCCCTGGTGCCGGTCAAACCCTGGGCAGATTTCGTCCGAAAACTGATTGACAAAAAACCCCGATCTTCGGTATACTAACGAAATCCGGTGAGCATCTTCTGTGAGTGGATTTGCCAGCCTGTAGTGCCCGTATAGGAGGATTTGATGGCAAGGAGAGGGCTGACGCTGGTGGAGTTGTTGGTGGTCATAGGCGCCATTTCTCTGTTGGCTGCCTTGTCTTTTCCCGCCCTGCTGCGAGTGAGAAACCAAGCCCAGGGCACCGTTTGCCTCCAGAACGTCAAAACCCTGTCTTTGGCCTGGATCCTGTACAAGGACGAGAACGATGACCGGCTCGTCGGCGGCCAGGTGGGAAAATACCCCCATGACTGGGTCCAGCGGCCTACGGGAGCCGGCACGATCCTCGAGCGGCAAAAGGAGGGCATCCGGCAAGGCGCCTTGTACCACGGCGCCGGCAGCAACGTGGACGTCTACCGATGCCCGGCCGATCAAAGAAAGCTGATCTCCGCTCAACTGGCCTTTTGCAGCTATTCCATCGCCGGAGGCGCCAATGGCGAAGTCTGGCAGAATTCCTATGTCCCGGCCGAGAAGTACTCCGAGATCGTGCAGCCGACGGCCAAGTACGTATTCGTGGAGGAGGCCGATCCGAGGGGCTGGAATCGCGGCTCATGGCTGCTCAATCCGCTGGGCAAAACCTGGGTGGACCCGCTCGCCATCTGGCACAGCAACGCCCGAAGCACCCTCGGCTATGCCGATGGGCACGCGGAAATACATCGCTGGATCGACGACAGCACCGTCGAGATGTCCCGCAAGCAGGAGTTCGTCTATCCCGTGCCGCCGAACGAGGGGGAGGACTTGCGCTTCATGCTCGCAGGCTTTCCGCAGAAGACCGCAGAATCGTCGACCAGCCGGATACCCTGACGCAGCCGGCGCGGACGTTTTGCAGATTGCCAAGCCTCCTGTCGTCAAAGTGACGGGGAACAGATGTCAGGAACACGGCATCTTTGCAATGGATAATGCCCGTTTTCTGACGGGCTGGCGCGCCGGAGTGGGATTATTCCGGCCAATGGGTCGGGATCAAAGCTGAAAGGATGGAGAAAATGAGATCAAGAGCCTTCACGCTCATTGAACTGCTCGTCGTGATATCGATTATCGCGGTTCTGATGGCCGTCTTGATGCCGTCGCTCCGCATGGCCAAGGATCACGCCAAGCGGGTCCACTGCGTCGCCAACACCAAGACGCTCGCCCTGGGCTGGTACATGTACCAGGACGAATTCAGTGGCAAGCTCGTCCCCGCCCATACGCAGGACAACCCGATCCAATGGGTTGGAGCGGAGCCGGCCAACGGGACGTGGGACCAGAAGAAGGACTCCATCCGACGCGGCTTGATCTTCCCCTTTGTCGGCAAATCGGTGGACATCTTCCATTGCCCGGCCGACACCCGCCGACCTACGTCGTCGCGACCGGCGGCCTTTCGGACCTTCTCCATCGTCGGCGGCTGTAATGGCGAGGACTGGAGCGACTACAACAAGGCCAAGATCTACTCGGAGATCAAGGAACCCGCCATGAAATATGTCCTGGTCGAGGAAGCCGATACACGCGGGTACAACATGGGTTCCTGGCAGATGCAGCCCAGGAATAGGACCTGGACCGACCCGGTCGCCATGTGGCACAACAAGAGGAGCACCCTGGGCTTTGCCGACGGCCACGCCGAGATGCACGAGTGGAAAGACCAGCAGTTCATCGACTGGAATCTCAAGGCGATGTACGGGGAGCCGTTCACCTTCGGTCTGACGCCGCAGGCGGATGCGCAGACGGATATCGACTACATGGCCAAAGGTTTCGCGTGCAAGTCCTTCAAGTAGCCGCACCAGTGCTCACTGCTCGTCGGAGCGGTGTCGCCGGAGCCAGGCTTGGGCCCATTGCTCAGCCTGATCCTTCGTTTGTACTTCGCCCTCCAGTTGAGCGATGTAAAGCTCCTCGGCCAGTTGTCCCAGGGCGGGTCCCGGCATAGCCCCCAGATGCATCAAGTCATGCCCGTTCAACAGCGGCTTGGGCCTGACGTCGATGTCCCCCAAATCCCTGATCCTCTTACGCAACCGGCCTAGCGCGGCCAGACCCTCCTGCGCCGCGGCGGCCTTCTGCATCGCCCGTTCCAACTCGTACAGGTCCCAAAAGTACGGCCCGGCCAACAGCCCCTTCAGTTGGGCCAGAGACATCTCGAAATCGAGCAGCCGGCCGCGCTGCGCGAGCAGAAATTCCAGGTGCCTGGCCTGCTTGCGGCTGAGTTTCAGGATCTCACACCTCTCTAAGGCAAAATCCGTGGGACAGCCGGCAAAAAAGCCTGCCAGCGCCAGCGGAAAGTCCACCTTCTTACGCAGGCGGCCCAGCACCGTGACGGCCCGCTCGGCCGGCGGACCGGCGAAACCGGGGGAAATTGCCTCGGCCAATCCCGTTTCCGCCAGCATGGCGACGCCCGCGGCCCGGTTCGGCGCGATAAGGATTCCCTCCAGCTCGAGAGCGATTCGTTCGCCGCTGATGCGAACAATCTTCGCGGCATTGCGACGGACCGCCTCGTAAGTTGCCGGCTCGATGGCAAAGCCGAGCTGGGTCGAGAACCGGATGGCCCGCAGCATCCGCAGATAGTCTTCGCCGAACCGCTCCTCGGGGTCGCCGATGGTTCGGATGATCTGTCGCGCCAGATCGGCCTGCCCGCCGACGTAGTCGATGACCTGCTCCTTCAGCGGGTCATAAAACATGCCGTTGATCGTGAAGTCCCGCCGGCTGGCGTCCTGGGCCGCACTGGTGAACCGGACCTCCGTCGGATGGCGGCCGTCCTCGTAGCCGGCCTCCGAGCGAAACGTCGCCACTTCCACCTGCTCGCCCTGTGTCAGGACGATGACGACGCCGAACTTGGCCCCCACCTTCAGGGTCCGCCGAAACAGGCGAATCACATCCGCCGGGAGGGCATCCGTGGCCACGTCGTAGTCCTTGGCCGGCCGCCCCAGCAGCATGTCGCGAACACAGCCCCCGGCCAGCAACGCCCGAAAGCCGTGCTGCTGCAATTGGCGTACGATCTCAATGGCCGCTTGCTGGTTGCTCATCCGCTTTCGCCTGCAACAGCACGATCGACATCGTCCCCCACTGCCGCCTGTCCACCGCATGAAAGGGCCCGTAATCTTCGAGCACAGGGGTACTCCGGTGCGTCCGCACCACCACCACGCCACGCGCAACCACCTGGTCCTGGAGCACGTGGAGCAGATCCGCCAAAGAGGAGTGTTCGTCGACTTCCTGCGTGGTGGCGTAGGGCGGATCGACAAACACCAGGTCATACCGCTCGCCGCCCGGGCCGACCGGCGCCCCCACGCCAAAGACGCTGGCGCGCACGACGCGGGACTGCGCGCCGAAGCCCGCCTTGGCAATGTTCTTCTCCAGAATGGCGATCACCTCGGCGTCCTTCTCCACGAACGTCACAAACGCCGCCCCCCGGCTCAGCGCCTCCAGGCCCAGCGAGCCAACCCCGCAAAACAGGTCGGCCACTCTTGCCCCGGCGAGCAAATCGTAATTCCGGAGAACGTTGAACAGAGATTCCTTGACCCGGTCGGTGATGGGCCGGGTGACCCTGGTCTCGGGACTGAATAGCTTCATGCCCCGTTTTGTGCCGGCAATGATTCGCATTGAGCCTCACTTGCGTGTATTACTGATCTTTATCCTGTGCGGCCGGCGATTCTACCCGCTGCGCCGGCCCCCGTCCATCCGAAACCCCTTGGAGGCTGTGGGAATATCCGAGGCATCCGGATCGGCGCGGTCGTAACTTCCGCACACACCGGAACTTATCATCCTGACCCGGGCCCACCCCCCCGTGGACTGCTGCCTTGGCACCCGATCTGCGGCGGGCAGTATCGACCTCGCAGTTGGAGCCACGCCGCCATGAGATTGGGACGTTCGCAAAGCCGTCGATCTATCGGGCCCGAGCGCGTGCCGCCGGAAAAACTGAAAAGTGGAAGGAATTTGCTCGGGAATACTTGACACGCATAGACCATGGCACTATAATTATAGTTACCGCTAAACAACCAGCGTTGAATTTTTCGGGCAAACAGGCTGTAAGTCCCCCAACTTGCAGCCTGGCCCGAACCGCCTCATGTGCGCGGATTCTACGATGTGTTGTGTGAGGAGACATTCAGCCAGCCATTACTCTCGCCCTTCCGAGGTTTCTGCACGCGGATTTTCTTGGACCAGAGACCCGTCTGGTCCCGTGACGGCGGGTGTAGACCGTTCGCAAGGGCTCCTACTCTCTCGGGAAGGAGGAAATCCATGGAAAATCCGTTCTAGAACGGGGCATTTATGGCACTTATGTGAGAGTCTTGTTGATCCGATGTTTAGATAATGACGATCCGTCCGTACGAACCTTTGTAGACAGGAGTCCAATATGAACAATGCAAGCATAACACGCATGAGAAGCCTGGCGGTCCTCGTGGCGGTGCTCGGCGTTCTCGCCGGGGTCGCTCCCGCGGCGGAGACGGCTTTGAACAACGGCGTGGCCGTCACCGGGCTCTCCGGCAAAGCCGGGGCGGCGCAATACTTCAAGATTGACGTGCCGGCCGGCCAGGACTCGCTGGAGATCAAGACCTCCGGCGACACCGGCGATGTCGACCTCTACGTCAAGAGAGGCGCACTGCCGACCACCATCAGCTACGATTACCGGCCTTACAAGGTCGGCAGCAACGAGACCGTGGATGTGAACAATCCCGCCTCCGGAACCTGGTACATCATGCTCCGGGGCTACACCGATTACTCCGGCGTGACGCTCAAGGCCACCTATAAGGCGACGCTCTCGGTCAAAGCGCTGACCAACGGCGTCCCGGCAACCGGTATTTCCGGCGGCGCGACCACAGAGGTCTATTACAGCCTCGATGTGCCCGTCGGCCAGAGCAAGCTGGAGATCGCCATGTCGGGCGGCACCGGCGACGCCGACCTCTACGTCAAGAGAGGCGCCCTGCCGACCACGACCAACTATGACTACCGCCCCTTCCTCTCGGGCAACAACGAAACGGTGAGCGCGGATAACCCGGACGCTGGAACCTGGTACATCATGGTCCGCGGCTACAGAGCTTTCTCGGGCATCACCCTGCTGGCCAGCTACGGCGGCGGCGGCAGCGGCAATGTGCTGGAGAATGGCGTTCCCGTCAAGGATCTCTCGGGCGAGACAGGCAGCGAGAAGCTGTTCCGCTTTGACCTGCCGGCCGGCCAGACGAACCTCGTGATCCAGACCTCGGGCGGCACCGGCGATGAGGACATGTATGTCCGCCTCAAATCCCCGCCGACCACGACAGAGTGGGATTACCGGCCCTATCAGCCCGGCAACAACGAAGAAGTCACCGTGGCCACTCCCGCCGCCGGGACCTGGTTTGTTCTGCTGCGTGGCTACACCGACTACGCGGGCGTGACCCTCAAGGCCTCCTGGGGCGACGTGACGGCCCTGCAGGATGAAGTGCCGGTCCCCAACCTGTCCGGCCCGCTGGGCAGCGAGAAGTACTTCCGCATCGACGTGCCCGCCGGACAGGACGTGCTCGACCTCAGGATGAGCGGCGGCAGCGGCAACGCCGACCTGTACATCCGCAAAGGCGCCAAGCCGACGACCACGAGCTACGATTTCCGGCCCGTGGACAACGGCAACACGGAGAGCATCCGCATCAGCAGCACCAATCTCGAAGGGACCTGGTACATCCTGATCAAGTCCGCGAAAGCCTATGACGGCGTGACGCTCGTGGCCGATTACGCCATCAACGAGGTCGTCACGACCCTCGCCAACAACGTTCCGATTTCCAACATCTCCGCCTTCACCGGCGGCCAGAAGTTCTACCGGATCGACGTGCCGAGCGGGCAGCAGAAATTCGAGATCCGGATCTCGGGCGGCACGGGCGACGCCGACCTGTATGTCCGGCTGGGTTCCAAGCCCACCACCGGCGACTATGATTACAAGCCGAACGCCCTGGGCAACAACGAGGCGGTCACCATCGACAAGCCGACCGCCGGCGCCTGGTACATCATGATCCGCGCCCACCAGACCTTCTCCGGCGTGACGCTCCTGGCCACCTACGGCGGCACCACACCCGATACGGTCGTCACGCTGCAAAACGGCGTGCCCGTCACAGGGATCTCCGGCCTTGCGGAGCAGGAGAAGTTCTACAAGATCACCGTGCCGGCCGGCCAGGCCAAGCTCGAAATCGTGATGTCCGGTGGAACGGGCGACGCCGACCTCTACGTCCGCAAGGGCTCCAAGCCCACGACGACCGAATGGGATTACGCTCCCTACCTGGGCGACAACAACGAATCGGTCACGATCGACAATCCGCCGTCCGCCACCTACTACATCATGATCCGCGGCTT